>Ga0207714_1000005_pt1 | contig 149191 bp, 142 predicted proteins | sample PonA232FremontCA_2_FD_187270 | JGI IMG/M metagenome (GOLD analysis project Ga0207714, IMG submission 187270) | Marine sediment microbial community from Fremont, CA, USA - Pond A23 Sediment 2 (SPAdes) | ecosystem: Environmental > Aquatic > Marine > Unclassified | place: USA: Fremont, California... | reverse complement strand
GATACAGCCAGTGGCGCTGGAGGAGGGGCTCAGGTTTGCGATTCGGGAGGGGGGGCACACGGTTGGCGCAGGCGTCGTTACCGATATCCTGGACTAGAACCCCTACGTACTTGCGAACGCTGGAGTCGAGGGTCGTGATCATCGTGCTCGACGTTCGACGACATTCTGCATTCGAAACCCGAGGTTGATACATGGCTGCGCAGCAGGACATACGCATTAAGCTCAAGTCGTACGACCACACTCTGATTGACAAGAGTGCGGAGAAAATCATCCGCACGGTAAAGTCTACCGGAGCGGTCGTAAGTGGGCCGGTGCCACTGCCTACTGAAAAGAAGGTATATACGGTACTGCGCGGTCCGCACGTAGACAAAAAAAGCCGTGAGCAGTTTGAGCGGCGCCACCACAAGCGCTTGATCGACATTTTATCGTCGAGCAGTGACACGGTGGACGCCCTCATGCAGCTTGAGCTGCCGAGTGGTGTCGATGTCGAAATTAAGGTATAATGCCGTTGAGTGACTGCCGCCAGTTCAGGGTTATCGTTAGCGGAGTTCTGCTCTTTGGGATTGCCCTGGTGGCTGCAGGCTGTGATGGGGCCGGATCGAAACGGGCCTCGCTCTACCAGCGCCTCTCTCAGACTGGGTCCTGGACGGTTGAGCATCTTGAGGGCGGCGGGTTCGACTACACCAGCCAGATTAACGAGCGCTATCCTGAAGGCCTGGCGTTTCGCTTTCGGGATAGCGAGGACGGGCGTACTTACACGATTGTAGGTCGGTACCCGGACGACTCGACCGGAGTGATCGCCCGGGGAGCCGTTGCCCTTTCCGGGGACGACGGGCTCCAACTGATTTCGGGGTTCGAGCGGACGATTACTTGGACGTATAAATTCCAGGCGAGCCGGGCCATTTTTGCTCTGCGTTTCGGGTCGCGCCCCTTCCTGGAGAGGGTGCTATCGGGAGGGAGACGGAACCAGAGTTTGGAAATGACCCTCGCGCCCGACGATCAAGACGATCAATAGGGCCGGTGTTTTCCACGACGGACGTACCATTGCATGGAACCCAAACCTATGAGCAGCGGACTGATCGGAAAAAAAGTTGGAATGACGAGCGTCTTCGACGACGAGGGCAACAACGTAGCCTGCACGGTCGTCGAGGCGGGTCCCAACGTCGTGACCCAAGTGAAGTCCGAGGAGCCCGACGGCTACGATGCGGTGCAACTCGGCTTCGACAACATGAAGGAAAAGAACGCCACCAAGGCTATGCTTGGGCACTTTGCCAAGGCCGGATGCCCGCCGAAGCGAGCACTCTCAGAGTTTCGCGACTTCGGGGAAGATGTGGAGCTTGGTGATGTGGTGCGCGTGGAAGATCTCTTTCAGGAAGAAGAGCGCATCGACGTGGTAGGGACCTCGAAAGGCAAAGGATTTCAGGGAGTTGTCAAGCGTCACGGCTTCAGTGGCGTTGGCATGAAGACGCATGGCCAGTCCGATCGGGAACGGCACCCGGGCTCCATCGGGGCCTCGGCGGATCCCTCGCGCGTCTTTAAGGGAATGAAGATGGCTGGGCAGACCGGCGGGGAGCGTACGAAAATTCAGAATCTTCGCGTGGTGCGCATTCTGGAGGACCAGAATGCCATTCTCGTGGAAGGGTCGGTCCCTGGTCCCAAAAATGGCTACGTGGAGCTTTACAAGAAGGCAAGCACGGAGTGATAAGTGCCCTAGAGGGCCAACTGCATCGAACGACCGCACACTGTTGACGCCACGAAATCATGGATGTTGCGATTTACCAAGAAGACGGGGTCGAGTCCGGGGATACCGCCGAGTTGGACCCGACGGTCTTCGACATCAAGCCGAACGATCACGTGATATGGCTGGATGTGAAGCGCATTCAGGCCCACCAGCGCCAGGGCACTAGCAAGACAAAAGAGCGGAGCGAGGTGCGCGGCTCGGGGCGGAAGCTCTACCGCCAGAAAGGCACGGGAAATGCCCGGGTAGGTGACGCGCAGTCGCCCATTCGTCGTGGGGGAGGCCGTGCGCACGGGGCTCGTCCTCGCGATTATACCCATGATCTGAACAAAAAAGAGAAACGATTGGCCCGCCGATCGGCGCTATCGTACAAGGCGGCAGAGGAAAACATTCGGGTACTGGAAGACTTTTCCATGGACCGTCCCGATACGCGGGGACTCACCGATCTCTTCGAGTTCCTTGGGGTGAGTGGACAAGACATCTTGTTTGCTACCACTGAAGTGGAGCGCGAGATCTACCTCAGTGCTCAGAACCTCTCCGACGTGAACGTCCAGGAAGTCAAAAGCATCAACACCGTCGATATCCTTGACGCCGACGTGGTCCTTCTCCAGAAGGGCGCGCTCGAGTGGCTTACGAATGTCTTGACGACGGCCCCGACGGTTGACCTTGCGGCCTGAGTCGCCTCGCTACACGCCTGAACACCGGTTGCATTTTCAACGAGAAGCGTTGACCCATGAGCAAACGCGTACTAATTCGCCCTTACGTCACCGAGAAGACCACGCAGCAGATGCAGGAGGGAAAGTACTCTTTCGTCTGTGGGCTCGACGCCACGAAGCCCGAAATCCGAAAGGCTATAGAGAACCGGTACCCCGGCGTGGAGGTTGATGACGTTCGTACCCAGGTTGTCCCGGGCAAGCGCCGCCGCCAGTTTCGGGACGGAAACATGATCGAAGGTCGGACCTCCGGTTTTAAGAAGGCCATTGTGGCCCTCGATCCGGAGGGAAAGCAAATTGACTTCTTTGAGGGCATTTAATCCTCTCCGCGCCTTCGCCGCACTCCTTCTCACCGCCGACGACCCAGCGCCATGTCGATTAAGAAGCGAAAGCCAACCATCAATAGCCAGCGCCAGTACTCGGTTGACGACAAGGACGACGTGACCGAGACTGAGCCGGAGCGTAGCTTGTTGGAGCCGCTTTCCAGTAGTGGGGGGCGCAACAACCAGGGGCGTATGACCATGCGTTACCGCGGTGGTGGTCACAAGCGCCGGTACCGCAAGGTCGACTTTAAGCGCAACGACAAGGACGGTATCCCGGCCACGGTCAAGACTATCGAGTACGACCCCAATCGATCGGCCCGGATTTCACTCCTCGCGTACTCTGACGGCGAAAAGCGGTACATCATTGCCCCGGACGGCCTTGAGGTCGGGGACAAGGTGATGAACGGCCCCGAGGCGCGGGCCGAGGTGGGCAACTGCCTTCCTCTCAAGAACATTCCTCTTGGGACGCAGGTGCACTGCATCGAAATGCGACCCGGGAAGGGGGGGCAGCTTGCTCGGGCCGCCGGTACGCATGCCCAGCTGACGGCACGGGAGGGGGACTACGCCACCCTGGAGCTTCCCAGCGGGGAAACGCGCCTTGTCCCGTCGCGCTGCCGTGCCACCATCGGTACCACGAGCAACGTGGAGCATGAGAATGTGACGTTGGGCAAGGCTGGGCGCAAGCGCTGGCTCGGCCGTCGACCTCGAACTCGGGGGGTGGCCATGAACCCGATCGATCACCCCATGGGTGGCGGCGAAGGCCTGAAGTCTGGAGGGCACCCCCGCTCGCGAAAGGGAGTGCCGGCGAAGGGCTACAAGACCCGCAAGCGCAACAAGGACTCGAACAAATACATCATCCGGCGCCGCCAGGAGTCGAAGAAGCAGCGAGGCGGGAAGTAACCGACTCGCAAGAAGCCTTGCCGCCGCACTCTACGATTCAACGTTACCCGACGCCATGCCCCGTTCTCTACGCAAAGGCCCGTACGTATATTACAAGCTACAGCGGAAGGTCGACGCGCTGAACGAGTCCGACGAGAAGAAGGTCATCAAAACCTGGAGTCGAGACTCGATTATCACGCCGGACTTCGTCGGCCACACATTCGCCGTTCACAACGGCCACCAGTTTATTCCGGTGTACGTGACCGAGAACATGGTAGGTCACAAGCTGGGCGAATTTGCCCCAACGCGTACGTTTACGGAGCACTCGCAGGCAAAGGTTGATCAGCGCATCCGGAAGCCGGGGCAGTAGTCCCCCTCTGACCGCCGCGCTGGGCTTTTCGATGCGCTTGGGGCACCATCCCGCGCGCCTCCCGATCCACACTGCAAACTGCACGATCAGACATGCAAGCACGAGCCGTCCGCCGGTACATTCGGAGCTCTCCCTTGAAGACGCGTCGCGTCATCAATCTTGTACGCGACCGCAGCGTGCCGGAGGCCGTCGCGATTCTGGACTACATGCCCCAGAAGGTGACAGGCGTCGTCGAAAAGACGGTCCGCTCTGCCGTGTACAACCTGATGGATCAGTACGACGAGCGGTTCGACGAAGGCGCACTCACGCTGAAGGAGATCCGGGCCGACGAAGGCCCGACCTTCCAGCGCCATCAGGCCCGGGCCCGTGGGCGGGCGGCGCCCATCCGTAAACGCACCACCCACCTTACGGTGGTTGTGGCGGTGGAGGAGGAAGAAGAACCTGAGCCGGCGGCGTAGAAGTCTTTTGTCCCCGACATCCAACACTGCTCTCTAAACTAACACTACGAGGTACATACCCGTGGGCCAGAAAACACACCCCATTGGCTTTCGCCTCGGCGCCATCCGTGGTTGGGACTCCAACTGGTATTCGGAGACCAACTTTCAGGACAAGCTCGTCGAGGACGAGGAGATCCGCCGCTACTTGCACACGCGTCTGAAACGGGCTGGCCTGAGCCGGGCCGTCATCGAGCGCACGCCGGAGCGAGTGATTCTCACGCTCCACACCAGCCGCCCCGGCGTCGTCATCGGACGCGGCGGATCCGAGGTGGAGAAGCTGCGTGGAGAGTTGGAGACCCTCACGGGCAAGGATATCCAGATTAACATCAGCGAGATCAAACGCCCGGAGCTGGACGCCACGCTGGTGGCCAAAAACATTGTGCAGCAGCTGGAAGGGCGCATCTCGTTCCGCCGTGCCATGAAGCAGGCCATGCAGGCCGCCATGCGGATGGGGGCCGAGGGCGTGCGCATCCGGGCAGCTGGCCGCCTAGGCGGCGCCGAAATGGGCCGCACCGAAGAGTACATGGAAGGCCGCGTGCCCCTTCACACCATCCGCGCCGACATTGACTTCGCGCAGGAGACGGCCCGCACCATTTACGGCACCATCGGGGTCAAAGTCTGGATTCACCGCGGCGAAATCCTCGGTCAGCCGGACCTGAGCCCGAACGTACAGGCCCAGCAGCGCAAAATGAAGGAATCGCCACAGCAGCGGCGACAACGCCGCGAGGGCGGATCCTAGCACGAGAGGCCCAGCCTCAATTCCGTTGAGACACACCCGCGCACCCGCACCCACGACCCATGCTTGAGCCGAAACAGACGAAGCACCGAAAAGTCCAGCGCAACCAGGGCAAGAAGCGAAACAAGTACGCCGTGAAAGGCACGCGCCTTAGTTACGGCGACTTTGGCCTGAAGGCCTTGGAAGACGGCGAGCTTACTAGTCGCCAGCTGGAAGCGGCCCGCGTGGCCATCAACCGGTACCTCAAGCGCCAGGGAAAGGTGTGGATTCGGGTTTTCCCAGATAAGCCCAAGACCAAGACGCCTGCGGAGACACGCATGGGGAAGGGAAAGGGCGAACCCGAGCACTTTGTGGCCACTGTCCAGCCCGGAAACGTGATCTTTGAGGTTGGGGGCGGCGCCGAAGAGGAATCGGCCCGGGAGGCCCTGCGTCTGGGCAAGCACAAGTTGCCGATCAAGACCAAGTTCGTGGTACGCCCCGGTGCCCGCGCCGAAGAGTAAGCCGCCTGCGCGCTCAGGACCCACTGCATTTAATCCGTTGAGACCGATGGACGCCGACCAGATTCGAGACCTTAGCATCGCGGAGATCGAGACGCGCATTGACGAGGAAGAGGAAGAGTTGGAAGAATTGAAGTTTCAGCACGCCATTCGGGGCCGCCTGGAAAACCCCATGCTGCTCCGCACGAAGCGCCGCCTCGTCGCTCGGCTCAAGACCATTCGGAACGAAAAGCAGGCCGCCGAGGAAGCCGCATAGCGCGTAGATCATCCTCGGCCCTCACGCGAATCACTCAGCAGAAAAACGCCGACAAGGCCCCATGGAGCAGACTGACGAGCCCACCGACGAGCAGGTTGACGAGCAGAACGACCAGACCCCGGACCGCAACGACCGTAAGGAGCGCATTGGGGTCGTTGAGTCCGCGAAGATGGACAAGAGCATCACGGTTTCTGTGCGTCGCCAGATGAAGCACCCGATGTACGGCAAGTATCTGGAGCGGTCCTCCACCATGATGGCCCACGACGAGGAGGATGAGGCCCGGGAGGGGGATACGGTCCGGATTATGGAGACGCGGCCCATCAGCAAGCACAAGCGATGGCGGCTTGTCGAGGTCATTGAGCGAGCCAAGTAGTTAGAATCGGCGCAGAGGGGAGCACCCGAACCGTCAGGCCCACCGGGCCGGTGCGACCGGGTCGTCTTCCGTACCGCTGCGCGGCATTTAAGACCTGTATCCTGAACCTGGACGACAACTCATGATTCAGCAAGAGACGCGACTTAACGTAGCCGACAACAGCGGCGCCAAGGAAGTGCAGTGCATCCGTGTGCTTGGGAGTAGCGGGCGCCGCTACGCTGGCATTGGCGATCAGATCGTGGTGTCGGTGAAGTCGGCCATTCCGAGCGGAGAGATCAATAAAGGAGATGTGAGCCGGGCCGTAGTCGTCCGGGCGGCTAAAGAGACACGCCGGGATGATGGCACGTACATCCGTTTCGACGAAAATGCTGCTGTGCTCATCAACCCGCAAGAGGAGCCCGTGGGCACCCGTGTCTTCGGCCCGGTGGCTCGGGAGGTCCGTGAGAAGCAGTTCATGCGCATTGTCTCCTTGGCCCCCGAAGTGCTCTAGAACGGGCCGGGTTTCCAGAGATTGAGTGGACCCCGAGGCTTACTTTCAAAACTAGATTACGACCCATGGCACAGAAGCTACACGTGAAAAAGGGCGACATGGTCATGCTGAACAAGACCATCACGTCCGCTAAGTCCGCGGGAGAAGACCGGGAGTCGGGCTACGTGGGCAAGGTCTTGAAGGTATTTCCCGACGAAGAACGAGTGATTGTGGAGGGTGTAAACGTGCGGGTGTTCCACGAGAAGCCGAGCCGTTCGAACCGAGAGGGCGGCCGCGTTGAGCGGGAGGCGCCGATTCACGTTTCCAACGTTAACCCGATCGACAGTGACGGCAACGCCACGCGGATCGGTCGGAAAAAGGTGGAAGATCCGGACACTGGACAGACCCGCTGGGTGCGATACGCGAAGACCACTGGCGAAGAACTGGACGAATGAGAGGAGGCGAGCCCTGCGTGGCGTGAAGCATACATGCAGGTGGAACCCCGTCCTTGAACTACCGATTATCAACGTCTGCGGTGTGCAGGCCCCTCGACGCATGCCTACACCGCTGGCATTCTGCCGAATTCTCGAATCTTGATGCCCCAACCCATGGCCGACGCTCCCCGACTTCAAGACCGGTACCAGACCGAAGTCCGGCCTTCGTTGAAGGACCAGTTCGGGTACGAGAACCCAATGGAGATCCCACGCCTCAAGAAGATTTGCATCAATCGGGGTGTCGGGGAGGTCTCGGAGAACCAGAAAGTTCTGGATGATGCCGTCGAGGAGCTCCGTAAGATCACGGGTCAACACCCTTCGGTACAGCGTGCGAAGAAAAGCATTGCGAGTTTCGATATCCGTGAGGGAATGCCGATTGGCGTGAAGGTGACGCTCCGGGAGGCCCGGATGTACGAGTTCTTTGATCGGCTTATTACTCTGGCCCTCCCCAACATCCGTGACTTTGAGGGGGTACCGGATCGCAGCTTCGACGGACACGGCAACTACACGCTCGGCATTGACGAGCAGATTATCTTTCCGGAGATTGAGGTCGATAATGTCGACCGAATCGACGGAATGGACGTGACCTTTGTGACTGATGCCGAGACCGACGAGGAAGCCTACGCGCTTCTCAAGGGACTCGGCATGCCGTTCGTCCGGCGTGGGGAGGAAGAACCGGCCGGAGCGTAGCCCCCCGACCGTCCACGCTCCGTGTGCACTTGATACAGCATAGATTCCAACTACCGACGATATGGCCAAGAAAAGCTGGATCGCCCGCGAAGAGAAGCGGGAAGAGCTTTACGAGAAGTACAAAGAGAAGCGACAGCGGCTAAAAGAAGAAGGGAAGTGGGTAGAGCTTCAGAAGCTTCCCCGAAACTCGAGCCCCGTCCGCCAGAACAACCGTTGCGAACTGTGCGGGCGGCAGCGCGGCTACCTTCGCAAGTTTGGCGTGTGCCGCATCTGCTTCCGAGAGCTTGCCCTTGAGGGCAAAATTCCGGGCATCCGGAAGTCCAGCTGGTAGTGTGTTTCCGGGTTCCTCCCGCCGTATGGTCCGAAGGAACGCGCCCCTCGCCGAGTACCAACCTGAACCGACGCCCCGACGCCCGAAATGAGTGGTATCTCTGATCCCGTATCGAACTACATGGCCCGCCTCCGCAATGCGCAGCAGGCGGAGGAGACCTACGTGGACATTCCAGCTTCGAAGTTGAAGCGGGCCATGACGCAGATTTTGCTCGAGAAGGGATACATCAAGAACTTCGTCAACATTGACGACGGCAAGCAAGGTCTGCTCCGTGTCTATCTGAAGTACGACGAGTACGACCAGCCGGCGATTCGGATGATGGAACGAGTGTCCCGTCCCGGCCGCCGCGAGTACGCAGATGCCGACAATCTTCCGGAGGTGAAGAACGGCCTCGGCATTGTCATCCTGTCGACCTCGCGCGGTGTGATGAGCGACAAAGAAGCGCGTCGGTTCGGCGTCGGTGGTGAGGTCCTCGCGAAAGTATTTTAGACCAGTAGGGGGCATCCGCGGGCGCATTTGCACGCCTACTCCGTTTGTACGAGACGAACAGCTGAACCCATGGCACGAATAGGAAACAACCCGATTCCGTATGCGGAGGAGGTCTCCGTGTCGGTCGACGATACGAACGTCGTCACTGTGGACGGGCCGAAGGGAACCCTCACGGAACAGATCGATCCGGAGATGACGGTGGAGGTCCACGACAATCAGGTGATTGTTCGGCGACCCACCGATCAGAAACGGCACCGCTCGCTGCACGGGCTGAGTCGGTCGCTGATTGAGAACATGGTGAAGGGGGTCACGGAGGGCTATAAGAAGGAACTGAAGATCATAGGGGTTGGGTATCGAGCGCAGATGTCGAACGGGGCCCTGGAAATCGCCCTTGGATACTCGCATCCCATCTTTTTCCTGCCGCCGAGCGATGTCTCAGTGTCCGTGGATTCGGACCGTGGACAGGATGACATCATCACGGTAGAGGGAGTGGACAAAGAGCTCGTGGGCCAGGTGGCAGCCAAAATTCGGAGCCTCCGTCCCCCTGAGCCCTACAAAGGAAAGGGTGTGCGGTACGTCGATGAGCATGTACCGCTCAAGGCCGGGAAGACAGCGGCCCGCTAGATTGGTGCCTCGCCTCCGTTTTAATTGACAGAGCACGAAGACACAGCGGTTATGCCAAAGGGAAAAAAAGAAAAGGTTGAACGCCGCCAGCGGATTCACGATAGCATCCGAGAGTCGATGTTTGGCACCTCGGTGCGTCCGCGTCTGTCGGTGTATCGGTCGAACAAGTACATTTACGCGCAGCTGATCGACGACTTGGAGGGGCACACGTTGACCTCCGCGTCGAGTCTTGCTGACGATGTGGAGGGGGATAGTCCCACGGAGGAAAGTCGGGCTGTTGGGGAGCTTCTGGCGGAGCGGGCTCAGGAAGAAGGCATCGACAAGGCAGTATTTGACCGCAGTGGGTATAAGTATCGGGGGCGCGTAGAGGCGCTGGCTGACGGTGCCCGTGACGGTGGCCTTCAACTCTAGGCCTCCTCCCTCTGTCCTCCAAACACGGTTTCTATACACGAGAACGCACAGACATGTCGGACCGAAAAGAGCGAAAGCGCGTCAACGCCGAGAAGCGACAGGAGAACTGGGTGGACCGTCTAGTATCGGTCAACCGTGTCTCCAAAGTCGTGAAGGGCGGTCGTCGATTCTCCTTCAACACGGTTGTGGTTGTCGGCAACGAGGATGGTCTCGTGGGGGTGGGGCTTGGCAAGGCCAACGAAGTGTCGAGCGCAATCTCGAAAGGGGCCGACGATGCAAAGAAGAACGTGATACGGGTGCCCCTGCGCGACGGCACCATTCCTCACAAGGTGGTAGGCAAGCAAGATGCTGGCAAAGTGCTCTTGAAGCCTGCGGCTCCTGGTACTGGCGTCATTGCTGGTGGGGGAGTGCGTGCTGTGCTGGAGTGCGCCGGCTACCGCAATGTGCTCACGAAGTCCCACGGGACGTCCAATCCGCACAACCAAGTGAAGGCGACCATCAATGCGCTCGCCGAGACGGAAGACGCCTTGGAAGTTGCTCGTCGGCGTGGCATTCCGCTGGAGAAGGTCTTCAACGGCTAGTTGGAGATTGTACAAAAGCACCGCCTAAGCGATGAGTAAGCTCGAAATCAAGCAGGTACGGAGCACCAACGAGTGTAGAGAGGATCAGCGTGCCACCATCCGCGCACTTGGCTTGCGCCGCATCCGGGACACGGTCGTCCACGAGGAGACGCCGCAAATCCGCGGCATGATCGACAAGGTTCAGCACCTCGTCGAGGTGACTGAGGTGGATGAGTAAGATGGCCGCTCTGCCAAGATCCTGAGATTTCGCGACACCAACCCGCAATTAGGAAGAGTAAAACCCATGGACCTAAGCAACCTCAAACCGGCGGAAGGTGCCACGCAAACCAAACAGCGCCTCGGGCGCGGCGAAGGCTCTGGACGAGGGGCTCATAGCTCGACCCGCGGTACGAAAGGCCAGAGCAGCCGCTCGGGGGCCGGAAATCGTCCCATCTGGTTTGAAGGGGGACAGACGCCCCTGTTTCAGCGGGTTCCGAAGCACGGCTTCAACAACCCGTTTCGTACCGAGTACGAGGTGGCGAATGTGAAGCGCCTTCAGCGGCTTGTGGACGAGGGGCGGATCGACGCCGACAGCCCTGTGACGCCGGAAATACTTGCGGATCTAGGCGTCGTGCGCGACGCCGACCGCGTCAAGATCCTGGGCGACGGTTCGCTGTCGGATACCCTTGACGTGACAGCACACGCCTTCAGTGACTCCGCCCGTGACAAGATCGAGGAAGCGGGTGGGGCTGTGACCGTTCTGGAAGAATAACCGGGTTGGTTCGCTGCATGAACTGTCCGTTCCCCGCGGCTTACGCACAACGAGGCTGACTCATGGCTGGATTTGCCGAAAGTATCCGCAACATTTGGAGTGTCCAGGAGCTCCGCGAGCGTATCCTCTATACGCTTGGCCTACTCATCATTTACCGGCTGGGGACGCACGTGACGCTGCCGGGTGTTGACGCGGCCGCACTTACGCAGATCCGGGCACAGGAGGGTGGAGGCGGGCTGTTTGGGTTCCTTGATATGTTTGTGGGGGGGGCCTTTAAACAGGCCGGCATCTTTGCCTTGGGCATCATGCCGTACATTACGGCCTCTATTATCATTCAGTTGATGGGGGCTGTAGTGCCTTACTTTCAGAAGCTACAGCGAGAGGGGGAGGAGGGGCGCCGCCGCATTACGCAGCTGACACGGTACGGCACAATCGGGATTACGGCGCTTCAGTCGATCGGGTACGCAATCAACCTTTTGGCGGGGGCTACAGGCCGTGCGGTCGTTATCAATTCTACCCTCTTCACGATCACGACCGTTATCGTCCTGACCAGTGGGACGGCCTTCGTGATGTGGCTTGGGGAGCGCATCAGTGAAGACGGCATTGGGAACGGCATCTCGCTGATCATCATGATCGGCATCATTGCCTTTCTGCCCCAGGCTCTCGCGAACGAGGTGAGCCTGATTGGGGACAATATCTTCATCCTCCTCCTTGAGATCGGGGTTTGGGTCCTTGTGACAGGGGCAGTGGTCCTTGTGTCGCAGGGCATGCGGCGCATCCCGGTGCAGTACGCCAAGCGTGTGACTGGGCGGAAGGTGCAGGGGGGCACCACGCAGTACCTGCCGTTGCGGGTCAACGCAGCGGGCGTGATGCCGATTATCTTCGCTCAGTCGATCATGTTCATCCCGTCGACCATCGCCTCATTCTTCCCGAACAACGCAACGATGCAGCAGATTGGCGGCTGGTTCTCCAACATCGACGGGATCGGGTATTCGATATTCTTCTTCTTCGTGGTGGTCTTCTTCACGTACTTCTACACGGCGATTACCGTGAATCCGCAGGAAATGGCGGACACGATGAAGCGGCAAGGCGGATTTATCCCTGGCATTCGGCCCGGGAAGCAGACCAGTGAGTTCATCGACACGATCCTGACACGCATTACGCTGCCAGGCTCCATTTTCCTTGGGCTCGTGGCCATTCTTCCAGCCTTTGCCATGCGGGCAGGCGTGTCTCAAGGGTTCGCCATGTTCTATGGGGGAACGAGCCTGCTCATTCTCGTGCAGGTGACGCTCGACACCCTCCAACAGGTGGAAAGTCATCTGCTGATGCGGCACTACGACGGCTTTATGAAGAGCGGTAAGATGCGTAGCCGTCGGCAAGGCATGTGACAAGTGCCGCGCCACCTTGTCCTAAATGCTTCTTTCTCATGCGGTGGTTCTCCCACCTCTGGAACTGGATTTGGGGAGATTCTATGGTTCACCTGAAGAGCCAACGAGAAATTGATCGTCTGCGCGAGAGTGCGGACCTTGTGGGGCGTACGCTCGCAGAAGTAGCCCGCCACATAGAGGTCGGCACTACGCTACGTGAGCTCGATGCAATTGCGGAAGACTATATCCGAACACATGGGGCGGAGCCTGCATTCAAAGGGTATCAAGTGGGCGACAACGTCTTTCCCAACACGCTGTGCACTTCAGTGAATGATGCAGTCGTGCATGGCATCCCGGACGGCTACGCGCTTCAGGATGGCGACCTGCTATCGATTGACTGTGGCGCAAAGCTGAACGGATATTACGGCGACTGGGGGTACACGTTTGGAGTGGGATCGGTTGCGGACGAGGACGCGGCCCTCTGCCGTGCGACATATGAGTCTCTGCTGAAAGGAATTGAGCAGGCAGTGGCGAACGGCCGTGTGGGAGATATCAGCCACGCCGTTCAAACCCACTGTGAGTCTCGCGGCTTCAGTGTGGTGCGAGATCTTGTTGGGCATGGTATTGGCCGAAGCCTCCACGAAGATCCGCAAGTGCCAAACTTTGGGAAGCCCGGCCAGGGCCGACTGCTCAAACCTGGGCTGTCCATCTGCATTGAGCCGATGATCAACCGTGGTGTCTCCGAGGTAACCACGGACGAAGACGGATGGACCGTGCGCGCCGCAGACGGCCTCCCATCGGCCCATTACGAACATATGGTTGTGGTGCAGGAAGGAGAGGCCGAGGTGCTTTCAGATTTCTCCTACATCGAAGACGTTGTTCAGCCACCCTACGAACTTGACGTTCTCACAGAGACCACCACGCGCTAATGGCAAAAGAAGAAGCCATCGAGAAGGACGGGGAAGTCATCGAGGCCCTTCCCAATGCACAGTTTCGTGTTCGTCTCGAAAACGGCCACGAAATCCTTGGTCTGCTTTCCGGGAAGATGCGGATGAACTATATCAAGATTTTGCCGGGGGATCGGGTCAAGGTCGAGATGTCCCCGTATGATCTCTCGAAAGGACGGATTGTATATCGCTATAAGAACTAGGACTGTGGGCACTGTACGCCCTGTCGCGTGGGGAAGCCCGTGTCGTCATTGCGAAGACTACTGAACGAACCAAACTGACCGAGACATGCCGAGAATAGAAGGAGTTGACGTTCCCGAAGACAAGCGCGGAGAGATTGCGCTCACTGAAATCTACGGAGTTGGTCGCTCGCGGGCCAACGAGATTCTGGACAAGGCAGAAATCAGCGAAAGCAAGCGGCCCCGCAAATGGACCGAGAGTGAGACTAAGCGCGTGCGACGCATTATTGAGGAGGACTACACTGTGGAAGGGCAACTCCGGACGGAGGTGCAAATGAACATCAAGCGTCTCAAAGACATCGGCTGTTACCGTGGTAAGCGCCACCGTGAAGGACTCCCGGTCAACGGACAGCGCACGCGCACGAACGCACGAACCCGGAAGGGCAAGCGAAAGACGGTTGCAGGCCGGAAGCAGTCGACGCAGAAGAAGTAACCTACAAATTTAGCAATACTCGGACCGGTCTGGGGCTTACCCAGTCCGGGTTCCTCCCTGGAATAGACCCTGAACACTTTTATGGCTGACGGAGATGACAAAGGGGGTAAGCGCACTCCCCGAAAGAAAAACGTGGTCGTTGAATCGAACGGCCGGGCATACGTGAAAGCGACCTTCAACAACGTCATTGTGACGCTTACCGACCAGTACGGCAACACGATCTCGTGGGCGAGCGCTGGTAAGATGGGCTTCAAAGGAAGTCGAAAAAACACGCCCTACGCTGCGCAGAAGGCTGGTGAGGCCGCGGCCAACGAGGCGTACGACCTGGGACTTCGCCGCGTCGACGTCTACGTGAAGGGACCCGGCTCGGGGCGTGAGGGCGCCATCCGGGCCATGTCTGAGGCCGGACTAGAGGTTGCGAGCATCCGCGACGTGACTCCTCTTCCACACAATGGCTGTCGCCCTCCGAAGCGCCGCCGCGTGTGATCGCTGGCAAGGCGTGGGGAGCCTACAGGCCACTTAGGCTATTGGCCCAGCGAGAGTCTTTGCGCGCCGCCTCATCCTCCCTGCGCATCCGAAGTTCTGATACCTGAGAATACCTAATACTGCTGAGTATGGCTCGATACAGAGGTCCGAAGCAAAAAATCGCTCGCCGTTTTAAGGAGCCCATCTTTGGGCCGTCGAAGGCCTTAGAGCGGAAACCGTACCCCCCTGGCCAGCACGGTCAGTCGCGCCGGCGTCGGGAGAGCGAGTATGCCGTACAGCTGAAGGAGAAGCAGAAGACGAAGTACACGTACGGGCTGCTCGAACGGCAATTCAAGAATCTCTTCGACAAGGCCTCCCGCATGCAGGGGGTGACGGGGGAGAAGCTCCTGATTCTTCTGGAGTCCCGCCTCGACAATACGGTCTTCCGCATGGGGATTGCCCGGACTCGCCGCCAGGCCCGTCAGTTTGTGGCGCATCGCCACATTACGGTGAACGACGAGGTCGTCGACATTCCCTCATATGAGATGTCCCCGGACGACATCGTGTCCGTGAAGCCGAGCAGTCAGGACCTGGAAGTGATTCAGACGAACGTGGAACGTCAGAAACGCACCTTCTCCTGGGTGGAAGTGGACCGGCAAGAGATGAAAGGGAAATTTATTGACTATCCGAACCGCGAAGAGATTCCGGAGAACATCGACGAGCAGCTCATTGTCGAGCTCTACTCGAAGTAGAAGGCCGTGTTGCGAGACATTCTTCGTGCAGCAACGAGCGCACTGCGGTGCGCTTGGTCTTCCATTTGATCGCTAACCATCCAATTTGCTGATTCGAGCGTATGAGTAATCACGGGCTTCAGATGCCGGAAGGCGTCCAAGTCGAGGAGGTCTCCGACTCCGAGGGTCAATTCGTTATGGGCCCGCTGGAGCGGGGCTATGGAGTGACCATCGGCAACGCGCTCCGACGCGTGCTGCTGTCGTCCCTCCGCGGGCTGGCCGTTACTGCCGTCAAAATTGACGGAGTACAGCACGAGTTTTCTACCATCCCGGGCGTGACGGAAGATGTCTCTGACATCATCCTGAACCTCAAGGAGGTCCGATTTAAGGCCGACGAGATGCGTGAAGGTCATCTCCATCTCAACCTTGAGGGCCCCGGAAACTGGACCGCCGAAGACATCGGCCAGTCCACGGCAGAGTACGAAGTGCTGAACCCGGACCAGCACATTGCGACCTTGGCCGAAGATGCCGTCGTAAACGTGGATCTGCGCGTTGGGTACGGGCGCGGGTACATCCCGTCCGAAGAAAATAAACGCGACGACGACCCAATCGGAGTCATTGCGGTCGACTCCATCTTCACGCCGATCAAGAACGTGAAGTATGAGGTGAAGCCGACCCGCGTTGGCCAGAAAATTGATTACGAGGAGTTGGTTCTCGACGTGGAGACCGACGGATCGCTGACGCCGGAAGAGGCAGTCACGCAGGCTGCATCGATTCTTCGGGATCACGTGAGCTTCTTCATCCAGCTTGAGGAGGAGCCGGAGCCCGTCGTGGAAGAGCAGGAGGTCGACGAGGAGGTCAAGCGCATCCGCGAGCTACTCGCGCAGTCCGTCGACGAGCTTGATCTCTCGGTGCGCTCGCACAACTGCCTCAAGGCAGCCAACATCAAAACGATTGGGGATTTGGTTCGTCGAGAGGAGGACGAGATGCTCAAATTCCGAAACTTCGGCCGCAAATCCCTGCAGGAACTCGTGGAGGTCCTCGACGAACGAGGCCTTCAGTTCGGCATGGATGTGGAAGAGTACCTTGAGGAGAAGAAAGCCTCTTAGTTCCGGCCCCAGCGCCACACGGAGGCAGCCTGTGCCGAACAGGTTTGTCTCCGCGATGCACCCGCACAGCTCACCCGTTTTGGACCGCCGATGCGACACCGCAAGAAAGGAAAAAAGATTGGACGCACGTCGTCCCATCGAAAGCGAACCCTGCAAGCCCTCTCCAACGCGCTGATTGAAAACAAGCGCATCACGACGACCGTGGCGAAGGCAAAGGCGCTTCGTCCGTTCGTGGAGCCTCTGATTACCCGCGCGAAAGAGGACACGCAGCACAACCGCCGTCAGGTGTTTCGCCATCTCCAGAACAAGGAGGCCATCCAAGAGCTGTTCAGCGAAGTATCCGACCGTGTTGGCGATCGACCGGGAGGCTACACGCGGATCATTCGCCTTGGGCAGCGATCGGGGGATGGGGCGGAGCTCGCAATGATCGAGTTGGTGGACTACAATGATGTACCGCCTGCCGACGCTGGAGGAAGCGGCTCCGGCGGCACGCGTCGCGGTAGTGGCAAGGGGCGCCGCCAACCAAGCGAGCAGGAGCAAGAGGAACAAGCCTCGTCCGCGGAACGAAAGGGCCCTGAGGGGGCTGAGGCGGACCAAGATACTGAGTCCTCCGACGAAGAAGGGTAAGTTCTCTACTCTGGTTGCTTTCGAAGGTCGCCATTCCACCTGTGTGGGGCGCCGTGAGCTTCTCGCGGCGCCCTTTCTGTATTTGACACGTGTCTGCTGCCGCGGACCCCTCCGGCGAACACAGTCCGCTGACCGATGTGTGCTACGGTGTGTCGACGACTCCTTAGAGATGGAATAGGAAACCTGGGAGAGGCCAGGAATTTAAAGCTACTGTGATCAAAAGTCCTTAGACGCCTCTAGCCCCTTGCCTATGATTCAAGCCTCGGCCGTCCCGCGGAAGGGAGAGATTGACATCGACCCCGAGTACAGGGAGAAATTGGAAGACCTTCTCTCTCAATGCCGTACGCATCTCCCGGCCGTCGACGAGGACATGATTCGTCGGGCCTTTCGCTTGAGCTACTGGGCCCACCGCAACGACTGGCGTGAATCGGGGGAGAAGTACGTGAGCCATCCACTTCGTGTGGCCACGATTGTCGCCCGTGACATCGGGCTCGACGATACGAGTGTGGCTGCCGCCTTGCTCCACGACGTGGTGGAGGACACTGAGCTGTCCCTGGAGTTGATTGAGGACGAGTTCGGGGAAACAATGGCCAACATTATCGACGGCCTCACAAAGATTGAGGGGGTCTTTAGCAGCCAGAAGCTGGGGCAGGCCGAAAACGTGCGCAAGCTCATGCTCTCGATGGCGACGGATCTCCGCGTCATCCTGGTGAAGTTTGCGGATCGGCTCCACAACATGCGCACAATTGAGGCGCTTCCGAAGAAGAAGCAACTCCAGAAGGCCAGTGAAACCCTTGATCTCTTTGCCCCGCTTGCTCATCGCTTTGGCCTCTTCACCATCAAGAGCGAGCTTGAAGACCTCTGCTTCGAGATCCTGGACCCAGAGGCGTATAACCACATTGTGGATCGGCTGGAAGAGATGGCCGAGCAGCGGGAGGCGTACATCGCTGAGTTTATCGATCCGCTGGCGGAGCATCTTTCCCAAGAGGGATTCGAGTTCAAAATCAACGGGCGGGTGAAGAACGTCTACTCCATCCACCGCAAGATGCAGCGGAAAAGTAAACCGATCGATGAGATCTACGACATCTTTGCGATCCGCGTGATTCTACAGAGTGACGGAAAGAAAGGGAAGGAAGACTGCTGGCGCGTCTATTCACTGGTAACGGATCTCTACAAACCCCTCCCGGAGCGCTTTCGCGACTTCATCTCGGTGCCGAAATCAAACGGCTATCAAAGCTTGCATACGACGGTGTTCGGGCCGGGGGGGCGCCGAGTGGAGGTGCAGATTCGTACCCAGGAGATGCACGAGGTCGCCGAGCGGGGCGTGGCCGCGCACTGGAAGTACAAGGAGGGCACCGAGAACGTGGACGAAGAGATGGAGCGCTTCCTGGAGTGGGTGCGCGACCTGCTTGAGAATCCGGAGCCCGAAGAGGCGACAGAGTTTGTAAAGGAGTTTCGCCTCAACCTCTACGACGAAGAGATCTATGTCTTTACCCCGCAGGGCGATTTGCTTACGCTGCCGCAGGGGGCGACGCCGGTCGATTTTGCCTTCAAAGTGCACACGGAGGTGGGCATGCAGTGCATTGGGGCGAAGGTGAACGGCAAGATGGTGCCGCTCTCGCAAGAGTTGACGAGCGGCGACCAGGTAGAGATTATTACCTCGGAAAAGCAAAATCCCAGTCCGGACTGGGTCAACTTTGTCGTTACTCACAAGGCCCGTAGCCGCATCCGCAAGTGGACCAATGAGGAGCGGCGAAAGGCCGTGGAGCTTGGTAAGGAGATTTGGGGCAAGACGAAGGATCAGGCCGATCTGGAGATCAGTGATCAGGACCTACAGGAGGTGGCCCATGAACTCAAGTTTCCCGACCTCCAGCAGTTGTTTTACGAGATTGGGAAGGGGCTTTACGACCCAGACGAGTTGGTCGATTACATTAAGGGTAACCGGACGGGGGAAGACGAAATCGACGAACAGGAGGTCGATGAAGAATCCCTGCGGGAGCAGTACGAACAGTTCCTCGACGCGGCCCAGCAGACGGAAAAGCAGGCTCTCGTCATTGATGGTGAGGTGCAGAAGGACCTGGCCGTCAACTATGCCTCCTGCTGCAATCCCATTCCTGGCGACGAAGTGTTCGGCTTCGTCAGCAAGACCGGTACCGTTAATATCCACCGATCGAACTGCCGCAATGCCTCGGACTTGCTCGTCAACCAGCCCGACCGGATCCTAGACGTAGACTGGAGCCACCAGAAGGATGTCCAGTTCGTGGCTGCCCTCCGACTAATGGGGGAAGATCGGGTGGGGATGGTCAACGATATTACGACGGTCATCTCGAAGAACCTCAAAACCAATATCCGGTCCCTGACCATCGACACCGAAGATGGCATTTTCTCGGGGACCATCATGCTTCACGTCTCCGATTTGGAGCATTTACAGCGCCTCATTGAACGCCTGAAACGCATTGACGGCATTCAGGGCGTGTATCGTTTCAAGGAGTAACTTCATCTCTCGTGCTCTTCTCTACACGCACTCCGCTTAGAGACATGGCTGATCGACTCGAGACTGCAACCAAGGCAGACCTGGCCCGGCGCGTGGCCGACATGCAGGACTGTCCACTCTATGAGGCCAAGGAGCAGGTTCGCTCCGTTCTCACAGCCCTTGGGGACCTGATGATTGAGGCGGATCCCGAACGCCGCATTGAACTCCGCAACTTTGGGGTGTTCGAGGTCAAGAAGACCAAGGCCAAGCCCACGGCCCGCAACCCGCAAACCAACGAGCCTGTGTTCGTGCCTAGCCGCCGCAAGACACTGTTCCGGCCCGGCAAGCGCATCGAAGAGGTCCTCAAGACCCCACTCCGCGAACTCGGGTACGAGGTGCCCGAGGGCAGTGCCAAAAAGGAGGAATGGACCGACGAGGAGTAACGATTGCACGTCCCGCTATAGCGCCCATCCCCCATCTCGTTTGCGCCCGGTGAGTACTCTTTCGTCCGAATCGCGCATCGTAGGGGTGGACGTGGGCACGAAACGCGTGGGGATCGCCGTAGCCGATCCACTGCGGCTCTTTGCGCAGCCCCGGGGCACCTACACGCCGGAGGAAGCCCTCCTGGTGCTCCAGACGCTTCGAGACGAGGACGGCATCGAGCGGATCGTGGTGGGGTGGCCCCTGACCGAACACGGGACCGCGGAGGAGGCCACGGAGATGGTCCAGTCGTACGTGGACCGCATCCACGAGGCGATTGGGGAGGTGCCCGTGGTGCGCGAGGACGAGCGCTACACCTCCGAAATTGCGAAGGACTTGCTCCGCCGCGCCGGGGTGAAACAGCCGGGCCGTTACGACAAGGAACGGGTGGACGCGGCCGCCGCGGCCGTTATTCTCCAGGGATACCTCAACAAGCAGGGGTAGGATCGTAGACCGCAGGGAGGGTGATTTAGAGCGCCTATTCGCGCTTCTCGGCCTCGTCCAGAATGCGGTGGGCGATGGCGCGGTTGAGGTCCGGCGCATTGCCCCACGCCCGGTTGTTCGCGATCACGTTTAGCACAGCGTTCTGGGCCTCGGCCCGGTAGGCGAGAGCGGTGGTGTCGAGCACCATGTCGTGTGCCTGTTGCGTATCGCTTAGTTCGGGTACGGGCGTCTCGAACGGGTGGGCCGTGGCGTAGGCCTCCGCGTACTTCATGTCGCGCGGGGTGAGAAGGCGCGTGACCACCTGTCCGTCGGCGGCGGTGAGGCGGTTTCCGCTCATGGCCCATTGCCGACGGATGGGCGGGAGCCACGTCCAATGGCTAAAGACGTGGCCGAGCCCCCGGTCCGCGAGCCAATCGAAGTAGGGGCCCTTCAAAAGGTGTTCTGAGCGGAGTTCAATGTGGAACTGGGGGGCGTTCGGCAGTGCACCGAAAAAGTCGTCCAGTTGGTCGACATTTTCGCCTGGGCTGGGACTATCGGCCACGCGCTGGTATTCCTGCTGGAAAATAACCCCGTCGAGCCGATCACCGAGAATGTCGAGGGCCGGTTCGTGAAACGTCTCTATGTAGTTTGAGGCGTCGAGGAAATTGAGATTGTCCACGAATTGTCCATTCCGGCGCAGGCTCCGGGCAAAGAACTTTTGGGGGGCCTTGAGCAGGAAGGAGGCATCCGCCGGAGCATGTTCGGCGTAATTGGAGAGAACGTGGTAGTTAGAACCCGGCTCGTCGTTTTCTTCCAACAACGGGCGATAGAACGTGAAGTCGATCTCCAGCACTTGAAAGTGCTCGAAGTAGTCACGTACCGACTCAATGGGCACGCGCCGTTCTGTGAATGACTCGCCCCCCATCTTTCGAGAGCGGGTGGAGATTTGGTCGACGTATCGTTCGCGCGGGTAAATCTGTCCGAGCCACCCGCCGTAGCGGTCGCTGGCTGTTCCGAACCGGACGTGGGGGTGCACATCTCGAAAGTCGTAGGCGTCCGCGGCGGCGCGACGGTCTTGAACGGAGGGGGAGTGCATGGGGGACTGGAAGGATGAGACGGAAGTGGGCTTAGCGTGTGGTCTGCCCCGAGTGTTTGGTGGAGTCGCGGGCCGCAGGAGACATCGACTGGCGGAGCTTGCCATAGGTCGTCTCGAGGTCTTCGGGGAGAACCTTGGTCTCGGCGGTGGTGGGCATAAAATTGGTGTCGCCCTCCCAACGGGGCAGTACGTGGGCGTGTAGATGCTCCGGAATGCCCGCCCCGGCGGTACGCCCCAGGTTCATGCCCACATTAAATCCGTCGGGCGACAGGGCCCCGCGGATCCATTCCATACAGTGGTCGAGCGCGGCGGCAACGGCCTGTTGCTCCTCGGTCGTGAGGGCGTCGTACTGCATCACCTCGCGGTAGGGCACCACGAGCAGGTGGCCGCTGTTGTAGGGGTGACGGTTCATGATGACAAACACCTCATCCCCACGCCACAAGATGAGGTTCTCCTCGTCGCGCTCCTCGTTCAACAGCGTCGTGAATAGGGACGCCTCGCCGGTTTGCTCCCGCTGTTTGGCGTCCGACACGTAGGCCGATCGCCACGGGCTCCACATTCGATCCATCCGCCGTGGGTGCTTGATGAGAAGAACTACAGAACATAGTAGGCTTCTCCCAAACTCAGGCGACGGGGTGCGGTTCGATCGGTCGCGATCTTGGTGAGCCTCTACTGTGAACGAACGGGAACGAGAGTCGGGGAGCGCAAGGAATAGAAATTAAGTGACAGCGTATGCATACCAATTCCGTCTACGCCGATCTTCACACGCATACCCATTGCTCCGACGGCACGCGGTCTCCCAAGGCGCTAGTACAGAAAGCCGCGGAGCATGGCGTGCAGGCGCTAGCCGTGACAGATCACGACACAGTCGCTGGGTTGGAGGCCGCCCGTGCCGCGGCGGAGGCTACCGGCGTGCGGTTCGTCAATGGCGTAGAACTCAGTGTCGAAGCAGAGGGACGGTCCATTCACCTTCTGGGATACGGATTCGATCCCGACCACAAGGCCCTGGTCGCTTACCTTTCTGCATTCACGAATCGACGGCGCGAACGGTTTGACCAGATGGTGGAGCGGCTGTCGGACGCAGGGGTGAGTGTCCCGGACGAGATCCTTCGGCGCCATGTGGAGATGAGTGTCGCGCCGGGGCGTCCCCATCTTGCGCGAGCACTGGTGGCGGCAGGTCAGGTGGAAACGTACCGGGAGGCATTCGCGGAGTACCTGGGTCGAGAGCAGCCCGGCTACGTGCCAGCGCCCACTCAGCCGGTGGCCACGGCCATCGACGCGCTTCACGCGGCCGGCGGCGTCGCGGTGGTAGCCCATCCAGGCCAGTGGATGCCGCGTGAGATTCTTGGGGCGCTCCGTACGCAGGGCCTCGACGGCATAGAGTGTATTTGTCCGAGCCATCCCGACTACCTGGTCGATTACTACCGGGACATCTGCCGCACCCACGGCCTACTGGTGACCGGCGGATCGGACGATCACGGCGGAGCCGACCCCGAACAGCAACGCCTTGGCGTTTACGGGCTCACGAAGCCTCAGTGGGAACGATTCCGGACCTCTGCCCTGTAACAGCGGCACCAATACATCCACTGTCCGCTCGTCTCTCACTTCCTATGCCTACCCATCTCGAAGGCGATCTTTGTGTCGACGGTCACCGCTTTGCCATTGTCGTGGGGCGGTTCAACGAGCATATTACCGAGAACCTGCTCGATGGGGCCCTCGACACGCTCGACCGCCACGGTGCCGACCTGGACGACGTGACGGTGGTCTACGTTCCGGGCTCCTGGGAAATCCCTGTCGCGGCCCAGACGTGCGCGCGTTCCGGCGACTACGACGCTGTGATCTGTCTGGGGGCCGTCATCCGGGGCGAAACCCCGCACTTTGACTACGTATGCTCCGGGGCCACCAGCGGCAGTATGCAGGCCTCGCTCGACACGGAAGTGCCCGTGCTATTTGGGATCCTGACCACAGATACCGTCGACCAGGCCATCGCCCGTGCCGGGTCGAAGGCGGGCAATAAGGGACGCGAGGCTGCCGAGGCGGCCATCGAGATGGCGACCCTCATGCCTCAGCTCAACGAAGGATGGGCGGGGTGAGGGGTCCACGGAAAGTTCATGGCGGGAATGGGCCTGTAGTCCACGCGCCACGAAACGAATCGCCGCGCCGATGCGTCCGAAGGGATGGTATTGCGACGAGGCCTTGTGTCTCGCACACGGTGGGTGTAGCTCAGTTGGTTAGAGCGCCAGGTTGTGGTCCTGGAGGCCGTGGGTTCAAATCCCACCACTCACCCCGTCGTTTGGCCCTCGGGGCAGGCGTTGACATTTTGTGCCGCGTTCGTCTAGCCTGGTCTAGGACGCCGGCCTTTCACGCCGGTAACACGGGTTCGAATCCCGTACGCGGTACCATTTTCCTTGTCCAAAGGCTCCGGGAGGACGTCCGGGGCCTTTTCTATTGGGGGATGGCGGTCTATGCCGGAATCCGATTCCCCTCCACGACCGCTTTGAACAGGGCGTCGTAGTCGGCCGCGTGGGAGCGCCAGTCCAGGACCGCCGGCATCTCGCGAAGTGTATCCGGCGGTAGGGGGCGCTCCTCACGCTCCAGGATGGTCCGCAGTACTTCGAAGAGGTGATCTTCGTCATCGTAGAGCACCGGGGCGTGGAGGAGGGGGCGATGATGTGTCTCCGGAATCAGCTCCGGGTAGCTCAGCCGGTTCGGCAACACCGGATGGCAGCCGCAGTAAATGGCTTCCTGGATGGCAACCCCAAAAAATTCGTGCCGGGCCGTGGACACCACTACGTCCGCTCGGTGCAGGAGGCGACTGTATTCGTCGAAGTCCTCCGCGTAGCCGTAGTGGAGAATCCGCTCGGCGTAGCGCTCGAATGCCTGCTCAAACTCCTCCGGCTGCTCGTAAAAATGCTTCCCGGCCAGGATGAGCCGGAAAGGGACGCCCGCATCATCGAGCCGGTTCATCATCCGGAAGAAGGCCGACGGATTTTTGTCGTACTCCCAGCGCTGATTCCAGAGCACAATGGGCGGCGCGGTGCCTCGCGGCGTGCGCTGGGTACGGGTTCCCGCGTACGCGTCATGGGCTTGCAGGTCGATGCCTGGATGCAGCACTGTACTCTTGTCCCGGATGTCGCGCACGGTGTGCATGTTCGTGAAGTCCGGGAAGCCGCGCAGAAGTTGCGGCAGGGCCTCGGTAAACTCGTCGAAGTGCGACTGAGAATTGAACACCACCCGGTCGGCTGCGAGGGCGGAGAGGTAGTTTGTGACGGAATAGGCCCGCTCCCGCTCTTTTTCGGGCGGAAGGGGGTAGGTGAGCCGGTTTTCGTGGAAGTAAAGCACGACGGGCACCTCATCGAGGCAGGGCCGCGACAGCGACAAGACAGCCGGCAGATTGACCATGTCCGTGGCGACGAGTAGGTCGGGTTGGAATCCTTCGTCCAACACCGACTGCACCTTTTGGGCGAGTGTCACGCCGCCCCCTTCCATCCGCCACTGCCAGAAGCGTCCCGGCATGGTTACGAGACGCACGTCGTGCATGGTGTGGGTGGCCAGGCCGTTCAGAAAGCGCCGCCGAGATCCGCTGTGCCAGGGTTCGAGGGCGAGAACGTTCATGGGAACGCGAGGCGGGTTCGAAACGCGGATGAGCAGCGGCTATTGACGGTCGAGACGCTCGCGAAGCGCCTCGTCTTCCTTGGAGGTGGCGGGGCGCACGATGGCAATAGACCGTTCCTGAAGGGCCTCGCGAAGCACAGGGTCCCGTACCTCGTCCGGCGTAATGAAGGCTTTCTCTCCGGGCTGAAGGCGCAGGCGGCGCGATGCCATGGAGACCTCCAGGGCATCGGTACCATTGTTGGTGATAAGCATGCCGCGTCGCTCCCGATCGGACATAAGGGTAGGCGCTGTCGTGGTTAGACTCGTCCAGTGGCCCCCGCGAGCCGGTGTGGAAGAAGAGGCCGCTCTCTTCATGTTGACTCCACATCCAAAAACATATACACTGTGAGAGACGGTTGCACAACGACGGCCGCATTTTACCGAAAATCAGTCCTCGATGCCTTTTTGGTCGAGTCGCACGGCCCTGCACCATGCCCACTCTCGATACATTTGTGGAACAGACGGCCGGAGCCGTTCGGTGGCTGGGGAAGGGCCTTCTCGATATTGTGTATCCGCCCCGGTGCCTTGGCTGCGGGGCGCGTCCGGAGTCTTCCCACCTGCCGCTGTGTCCACAGTGTCTGCAGTCGCTGGAGCGTGCCCCCGAGATGGGAGTAGCGGCCCGCCTCGATCGCCTCCCGGTGGGGGCGGGAGTGTTCGACGTGGCGCGTGCCCTCTGGGTGTTCGACAAAGGGGGGACCCTCCAGGCGGTACAGCATGCGCTCAAGTACCAGAACCGGCCGCGCTACGGGGTGCCCCTGGGTCGGCTCATGGGCGAGGCCTTCGCCGATCAGCATCCGCCTCCCGATGGGGTAGTGCCGGTCCCCCTCCACCGAACACGCCGACTGGAGCGCGGCTACAACCAGTGCACGACGCTCGCTGAGGGGGCGGCGGAGGTACTGGGCTGTCCCTGTCGCCTCGACTTGTTGGCACGTCCCCATCCAACCCGTTCCCAAACCGGCCTCTCCCGGGAGGAACGGTGGCAGAACGTGCGCGATGCGTTCCGGGCCGCCCCAGACTGTGCCGGCGGGCGATGGTTGCTGGTCGACGATGTGCTGACGACCGGCTCCACCGCCGTGGCCGCGGCGCGTACGCTTACCGACGCTGGGGCCGAGGCGCCGTCCCTCATGACGCTCGGCTTGGCGCGACAGTAGTCCGCTTCGAAGCACGAGCATCCCCGACGCAAGCGGCGCGGGCACTCACCTCCGTTACTTCAGCTTGTCGGCGTGTTTTTGTCGCAGCTTGCTTACCTTGGGAGAAATGACGGACTGGCAGTAGGGCTGCGACGGATTTCGTTCGTAGTAGTCCTGGTGTTTGGCCTCGGCCTCGTAGAACGTATCAAGCGGTTCGACCTCCGTCACGATTGGATCACCAAAGACGCCGTTCGCCTCCAGTTCGTCAATCAGGGCCTCCGCGGTATCCTGTTGTTCGGTCGTGTGGGGGAGGATAATGGAGCGGTACTGCGGTCCCACGTCGGCGCCCTCCCGGTCCTTCGTCGTCGGATTGTGGATGGTGAAGAAGATCTCCAGGAGATCGCGGTAGCTGATGATCGCCGGATCGTAGGTAAGCTGCACCACCTCGGCGTGACCGGTGGTGCCATTACAGACTTGCCGGTAGGAGGGGTTGGGCACGTGCCCGCCTGCGTAGCCGGAGACGATGTCTGTCACGCCGTCGACTTCTTCGTAGACTGCTTCGAGGCACCAAAAGCAGCCGCCGCCAAGGGTCGCATGTTCCAAGTTTGCCACGAGTCGAAAGAGATTGATGAAAAAGGACTTGATTGATTCAAACGTACGGTCGAGATGCCTGTTGCTCCCGAGCTCAGGGGAGACACTTGCGTGCCGATCTTGTTACGACGAGCGACGGTGTTCGCGTGTGCAGCGACCCCGATTGGTAGGATTCATGAACGCCTAACACCAGGCGGGACGCAAAGCCCCGACGGGTACGTAGAGGAAAAGTCCTTTGCCATCTCAAATCGTTCCACAAATCACACCGCGCCATCATGGCCATCGAGCGCACTCTTGCAATCCTGAAGCCCGACTGTGTCCGAAAACAGAAAATCGGCGAGGTGCTCCGTCGCATCCAAGAAGCCGGGTTCGAAATCCAGGCGATGAAGATGCTGACCATGTCGAAGGCCGAGGCTGAAGGGTTCTACGCTGTACACGAGGACAAGCCCTTCTTCGACGACCTCACCGACTTTATGTCGAGCGGTCCGTGCGTGCCGGTCGTGCTCGAAAAAGAGAACGCCATTGCGGACTTCCGCGACCTCATTGGGGCCACAGATCCGGACGAGGCTGCTGAGGGGACCATCCGGAGCGACTTTGCGGGCTCAATCCAAGAAAACATCGTGCACGGGTCGGACTCCCCCGCCAACGGCCAAAAAGAAACAGCCTACTTCTTTGCCGAGCACGAAATCGTTGCCAACCAGTAGCGGAGGCCTTTCATGCAGCGTCTCCACGCCCACCGTATTTGGATCGAGAGGGGGCTTCTCGTGCTGCTCGGGCTCCTGCTGGGCAGCTGTGCCACCGAGGCCCAGTCGCCCGCATCCTCCGTGCAGACGGGGGCTGAGGTGCTTGCTCACAACGGGTTTGGAATGCTCGAAGACCAGCGGGTTGGGGTGATCGCCAACCACACATCCCGCGTCGATACCGTCCACCTCGTGGATCGCCTGGCGGCTGCGCCAGATGTGCGCGTAGAGGCCATTTTTGCGCCCGAACATGGCTTTCGGGGAACGGCGGGGGCGGGAGAGCCCATCGAAGGAGGGAGGGACGCGCGCACGGGAGCCCCCGTGCACAGTCTGTACGACGACACGCGGCGTCCCACCGCGGACGAGCTGGAAGGACTCGACGCGCTCGTATTTGACGTCCAGGCTGTTGGCGCGCGGTTCTACACCTACATCACCACCCTGGGCCTGGCCATGCAGGCCGCCGCCGAAGCTGACCTGCGGTTCGTGGTGCTCGATCGTCCCAATCCGTTGGGGGGCACCTACAGTTCGGGGTTCGTGCTAGAGCCGGCGCATCAATCGTTTGTCGGGCGCTACCCCATTCCCATTGCCTATGGCCTGACGATGGGTGAGCTTGCCCGCTATATCCGTCAGCAGGGCCTACTGGCCGGCGTTGGAGGACTGGACCTGTCGGTCGTGGAAATGGACGGATGGGTCCGCAACATGCAGTGGCCGGATACGGGCCGAGAGTGGGTCCCGCCGAGCCCCAACCTCCCCACTTGGGAAACCGCGTTTCTCTACCCCGGTCTGTGCCTCTTTGAGGGCGTGCGCGTGAGTGAGGGGCGGGGGACCGATCGCCCATTTTTACAGATTGGTGCCCCCTGGTCGCCTGCCGCGGCTCAGCAGGTGGTCGACACGCTCCGGACGCGCGATCTGTCGGGCATTGCGGTCGATACGGTGGCCTTCACGCCCCGATCGATGCCCCGGGCGGCCCCGTCGCCCCGGTTCGAGGGACAGCGCGTGCACGGCTTTGAGCTTTCGGTGACGAGCCGAGAGGCCGCCGATCCGATGCGTGTGGGCGTCCACGCCCTGCACGCCATGTATCACCAGTCGCGTGGGCAGGGAGATACGAACTTCGTGAGCCGGCCGGCGCACTTGACGCGCCTCGCCGGTACCGATCGGCTGCTACGAATGCTCCGGGCGGGCGCCCCACCCGACTCCATCGTTGCCAGCTGGCAGGGGGAGGTCGATGCCTACCGGGAGCAGCGCGCGTCTGCGCTGCTATACTGAGAGGGAAATTATGCGTCCTGGGGGACGTCCTCGTCGCTGGGAGACCACAGTAGGGCGTAGATGATTTCCGCGTACCCACCTATGATCAGGATCGGAGACACGTACAGAGAAATGAAGCCTTTATAGACGTTCTCGATGTACATGGCCGTGAACCCCACCGTGATGAGAAGTACCCCGATGAGCAGAAGCACGTAGTTCCACTTCTCGAAGACGAGCGTGCTAGACCGGCCGCGGCGCTTAGAAGAGTTCGGCATGCGTAGAGCGCAGGCTTCTTGGTGAGGATCAGCACCTTGCTCCGAGGGGCAGCTGCTCGGGTGCCCGCTGGCCACTTGGTGCGTTCCTGATTGACACCGGAGAAACCAGAGCCCTCTGGGGAAGGTTCCAGCCGCTGCCGTTTCGTGCATCACCGATTTTGCACTGTGAACCTCCCCCGGTACGTCGTTGCGCTTGGTCTCGCCCTGATGATTGGCTCGCTGGCGCCAGGCACTGCCGCCCAGTCCCTGGACCGTCGCATCGAGTCGATGTTGCAGGAACGCCGCGCCGCCCAGGCCTTCTGGGGGATCAGCGTTTACGACCTTGAGCAGGACAGTCTCTTGTACAGCCGAAATCCCGAGCGGGGTTTTCTCCCAGCCTCCAACCAGAAGCTGTTCACGACGGCCGCTGCGCTCGATCTGTTGGGACCGACCCACCGGTACGAAACGGCGCTCCGGTTTAACGGCACGACGGCCGATTCGGTGATGCAGGGGGATCTTTGGCTTGCAGGCGCGGGGGATCCCACCTTCGGAAGCACCGCGCGTCGCCGCACGGATCCGTTGCGCGACTGGGCCGAGCGGCTTGCGGAGATGGGGGTGCGTCATATCGAGGGGCGCCTCATTGGCGACGACAACGCTTTTCAGGAGGGGTTCTATCCTGATGGGTGGAATGTGAACTACCTGACGAGGGACAAGGGACAGCAGATTGGGGTTCGTGCTTCGGGGCTCAGCTATCGGGACAACTCGGTTCCGGTACGCGTGCAGGCCACCCAGCCGGGCCAGCCCCCGACCGTGCGCGTTCAGCCGGAGGGGGCCGTGGCATACGAAAACCAGGCCGTCACCAGTCGACGATGGCGCGGGAGCACCCTTCTGATTAACCGCACGTTTTCCACGAATAAGATCGTGCTCACGGGGTCGGTGGCGCGCTCCTACGAGGGCGTGCGGAACGTGCCTGTGAGCGACCCAACCGCCTTCACACTGCGCGTCTTCCGGCAGGAGCTCCGTGCGGCGGGAATTGAAGCCGATCTGTCGCTCGTGGACATCGATTCGCTCGACACGGTACCCGAGGCCGGTTCGCCGCTTTTCGTGAAGTTGTCGCCCCCCCTTTCCGAGATCGTGCGCGTGATCAACAAGCAGAGCGACAACTTCTACGCCGAACAGGTCTTTCGCACGTATGGATGGGGTGGTTCTGCGCGCGGCGGAGCACGTCGCACCGAAACGTTTCTACGACGCGCCGGCATCAATTCGCGCATGCTCACCATCAACGATGGCTCTGGGCTGTCCCGCAAGAACCTAATTACGCCGCGGGCCCTACGGAAATTACTCGTACACATGAGCGAGCATCCAGCCCGCGAGGCATTTGTGTCCTCCCTCCCCCAGGGAGGGGAGCGCAATACCACCCTCGACACCCGCTTGGCCCGAGTAGACGTGCGAGCAAAGACAGGGTCGCTGGCCTTTGTGCGGGCCCTGAGCGGGTACGTGGAGCGCCCGGACGGATCGCAGGTCGCGTTCGTGCTCTTTGCCAACAATTACACCGGGCCCTCCTACCAGATCACGCACACGATGGACGACATCGTTCGGATGATCGCGTCGCCCCCGTCGTGAGCACCCACGCATCCGACCCGGACGCCACGCTCTTGCTCCGCAGCACCCTCCTCGCATGTCGCGTTCTGTCCGCCGCCTGCTTGCCGCTGTCGCCGTCTTTGCGGCACAGTGGCTCATCGTGGGGCGCCTGCGCATCTACGGGGCCTATCCGGACGCTGCGCTGCTCTTCTTGGGGTGGTACGCCCTACGGGAGGGCCGCCGCCGCGGCACCGTGGTCGGGGCCGGTCTCGGCCTCGCCATGGACGTGGCCTACGGCACCTGGGGCATCCACATGTTCGTAAAAACCTTAATCGGCTTCTTGATTGGGCGCTTTGCGGTTGAGGAGCACACCCCCCTCATCATCCGGCCTCGGCAGGCGTTTTTGGGAAGCTTGGTGGTGGCGCTTCTCCACAATGGGCTCCTCGTGGCGTTCATCGCGCTCCAGACCCAGGCCACGACGAATTTTCTACTCTACGGGCTGTGGCTCGGGTCGGCGTTCTACACGGCAATCGTCGGTGGTATCGGGGCCTTGTTTGCGCAGCAATGATTGGGGGAGGCCCCTCCCGCCAGGGGACCGCGTCACGCCACGGTTACGTCCAGTAACGCGTCGAACGCCGAGAGGACCCGCTGGCGCACCGGCGACCGCTCGTCCATGGCCGTCAGGGGGAGGCGCACATGCGGCTCCATCCGCCCAAGAGCAGCGCACACGTCCTTGATGGGGATCGGGTTGGTTTCCAGGAAGCAGGCCCGCATGGCCGGCAGGAGTTCCGTGTGCCGCCGTCGGGCTGTCTCGAAGTCGCCGGCGAGCGCCGCCGCTACGAGGTCGCAGAACGGTTCGGGGACCGCGTTGCTGATAACCGAAACAGCCCCGTCGCCCCCCATCGCCACGAGGGGAAGCGTCATTTCGTCGTCCCCTGAGTACACGCCAAAGCCGTCCGGTCGGTGGGCGAGAAGATCACTGAGCTGGTTCACTTCCCCCGAAGCCTCCTTAATGCCCGCCACCTGCGGTACGTCTTCGGCTAGGTGCAGGGCCGTCTCGGGCGCAATATTAAAACTTGTGCGGCCGGGGACGTTGTAGAGGAGGATGGGGGCATCGGCGGCGTCGGCGATGGTTTTGACGTGGGCGGCGAAGCCGGCCTGGGAGGGCTTGTTGTAGTAGGGGCCTACGACCAAAAGCGCGTCGGCACCCGCCGCCACGGCTGCCTCCGAAAAGGCCACACTCTGGTCGGTATTGTTCGTCCCCGTGCCTACAATCACTGGCACCCGCCCGTCTGTCGTATCCACGGCCCAGTCCACGAGCCGGCGCCGCTCGTCGTCCGTAACCGTGGGATTCTCGCCGGTGGTGCCCAGCACCACGAGGGCCGACACGCCGCCCTCAATTTGGTGGTCGATGAGGCGACGAAAGCCGGCTTCGTCGAGCGTGTCGTCGGCGGTGAAGGGGGTAACCAGCGCGGGGGCAACGCCACGGAAGAGAAGGTCGTCAGACATAAAACGGTAGAGGAGGAAGGTGGGAGGGAGTGCGAATGGGGGCGTTCGTGTCAGTCGTTGAGCCAGTCGTCCAGCACGTCGTCCAGCGTGAACAACCCCGTGCGTCCGTGTAGCCACTCCGCTGCCCGCAGGGCACCCATCGCGAACCCACGGCGGTTTTTGGCACGGTGGCGCAGCGCAATGCGGTCGTACGGGCTATCGAATCCAACGGTGTGCTCGCCAAAGGTGGTGCCGGTTCGGGTGGAACTTACGTGCACCGTCTCGGGGTCAATGCGCTGGTGTTGTGTCTCCGGATCGATGTGGGTTTTTCGATCGAGGCCCTCCACCAACTGCTCAGCGAGCATCTGGGCCGTGCCGCTTGGGCTATCGGCCTTTTGCGTATGGTGCATCTCGTGAACGAACGCGTCGTAGTCGTCGAGAGCGTTCATGAGCGCTGTCGCGCGGTCCACCGCCCGCGAGAGGACCGCCACGCCGATCGAAAAGTTGGGGGCGTACAGCACGCTGGCTTTGTGCTGCTCCACGAGGCGCTCCACCTCGTCGAGGGCGTCGTACCAGCCCGTGGTGCCCATTACCACCGGAAGGCCCCACTCGCAGTAGCGCCGGAGGTGCGGGACCGCCAGGCGCGGCAGCGAGAAGTCGATCGCCAGGTCCACCTCGGACACCGTGGAGGGAGACGTCTCCAAGAAGGGGCGATCCGAGTGGAAACGAGTTGTGACTTGGTGGGGACTATCGGCGGCCACCGTGGCTACAGCCTGTCCCATCTGGCCGGTGCCCGTGAGTGCGAGCTTCATAGGAGTGGGAGAACGAGAATGTGGGAGTAGCAACAGACAACTTCCTATACGATGGATCGGGGACGCATGTTATGTCTGCGACACGGGACGCTTCCGTGGAGGGCGCAGACAAATTCGATGAAACGGAAGTGGGGGGCGCGTGTCCGGGAACGCGCTGACCGCCCAAAAGTAGACGATACGCACATTTGGACACGGGGCCATAGCTCAGTCGGTAGAGCGCTTGCATGGCATGCAAGAGGTCCGGGGTTCGAATCCCCGTGGCTCCACTTTTAGATGCCCCGAGCCGTGACCCTCCCCCCGCCCCGCGGCTCTGGGGCATCTATTCTTTTGCCATCTCCAACCTGCCGTCTCCTACGCTACCGGTCCTTTCGGAGCCTGGCGGAGACGGGCTGAGTCGACACGAGTGGCGGGCGAATCAGTGCAGGGATCCGTCAGGAAAATGGACAGGAGAGCTGGGCACCTCGGACTTGTACTACAGGCCGTTCGGGGATATATTTCTCTCCATGGACGAGCAGGTCCACGGGACATCTGTCTCGAGGTTGAGCACCGATTGCCTTCGTCAGCATGGTCCTCCCCGGATGGTCTCAGCTTGTGCGCTCCCTGCACCCAGCGTGGCGGAAGGAGCGGCGTGTGCTCCAGGCGTGTGAGGCTGCGTTCAAAGAAGGAGAGTACACGCTCGTGCGCATTCACATCAGCACGAGCCGGCCGTCTCTCACGGACGTCCTACCATGGTCGTCCGGGTTTCTAGAGACCCCTAAGTACTTTACCTACGACCTCGAGACCGAGGGAGAGCCTGACTTTTCGGGGATGAGCCGCGCGGAACGAAGAATTGTGCGCCGCTATCTCCGTCGCAATGCGGATCACGTCCGGCACCACGGTCGACAGCCTGTTCGTCCGGCGCGCACTCCACAGCGGGAGACTGAGGAAATATCCTCTCCCTCTGAGGGGGCGGCTCATTCCGAGATGGAAGCCCAAACGGGCTCCCCTGAGGCGACGGAGGAGAATGTACTCCAGGCGCCTGTCACCCTCAAGGGACGGGCCTTATGGTTCGGGAAAATTGCGCTGCGCACGAATAAGATCGTGGTCTCCGGGTGGACGTGGAGGGGCCCGATAACCCAGGCCATTCCACTCCGCGATATTTTGATGTTTGAGACCTGGGCCGAACGGGAGGGGAGTAACTTTCGGGTCGAACTCAATGACGGAGCGCCCATCCGGGGGCGAATTCGAGAAGGAATTGGGCTCTGGGAGGCGCAACTGGACACCGATGAACGGGTGGATTTGAGACGGCGGGTCGACTACTAGTCAGCCGCCAAGTCCGTCGGTGCTCCGATCCCTTTCCCAGAAGCCATCGTTAGAATCCGAGGATGCTTGCGGTCGTGGTCAACCCAATGGCCAGAAAGTAGAGCACCGAAATGGGCACGTGAACCCACCACCGATCGGTCAGGATGAGAGTCCCGATAAACACGATCGATACGCCGTTCGTCAAGAGTTCCTGCTCGTTGACCCCGAAGCCTTCGCTGAGCGCTCGCGCCGTCTGACTCCCGATCTGGCTCATGACGATAAAGCCGATGAACGTCCCGAAAAACCATCGGCGATGCGAGGCCGAGAAGTAAAATGCCCTCAAGTCCAGCGGGGCCTGCGTAGTTGGCGTCTCGACGGAGCCCCCATCAGCGTTTTTCGGTGCCTGGGACCTTTCCCACTCCGGGTCCGGCAGCGCAAATGCGCAGGTCAGATATAGAAGCAAAAACGTCAGGAGGTACGCGATGAAAAACGCCGGGGTCGCTCCCGTGAGAAACGAGAAGGAGTTCCACCAAATCTGGACAGCAAGGAGAAACGTGGTGGCGGCCCAGAGGAGAGGAAGCCAATGCCAGTCGACCCTCCGCCGGGGACGGACCAGTTCGCGTAGGCTCTGCGCTAGGTCCGTCAGACCGAGGCCGACGATGATTGAAAGCAGAGCAGCGATGTACTCAGGCTGAGACATGGTACAAGGGAGCGTGCGGAATCGGTGGATGTGCACGACAATACTTGAGCCACCGCCGAGGTACGTTCCCTCGGGCTAGCGAAAAGAACTCCTCGACCTGTTGAGCCGTCCATTGGTGCGTCCCTCGGGGGGAAGGAAACAGGTACGGCCTCCCTCACAGGGGAGATTGCGACCGTCCGCAAGATGATCATCGCGGGGCGAGACTGTCCGGTTACAGACCAGCTCTGAGGAAGCCCTAACCTTCCAATTCAGAGTAATCCCCAGTTGCAATGCTGTATCGGAGGGGCTTAGGTCACCATGAGTGGCCAGCGGCTTCTTCGACGTAGAGACCGGTCGGGATTTGCACAGTCATTGTAGAGAAGAACGGGACGGTTCGAGAGCCACCCGATGCATTTGGCCCAAAACAAAAACCCCGTAAGCCGTTGGGCCTACGGGGTTTGGCGGGACAGCGTAGTGGAGATGCCGGGAGTCGAACCCGGGTCCGCGTAGCCGCACAAGTCGAGCCTCTACGTGCGTAGTGAATGTATTGGCAGTTCACGCCGACCGTTTGCCCATTCACGAGGCCAGGCCGCCGTTGAGGCTGATTGAGGTTCGCCGATCCGTCCCCAGCCGGAGAACGTAGCGGCTACACCCTTTTTGTCGATGTCCTACGCTCCCCAAGGGTCAGGAGCGACGTAGGACAGATGGGGGCTGTTACGCCGCCATCGCGTACGAATAATCGTCCGCAGTTGCGAGTTCCTGACAGGATTTACGAGCGTACCAGGAAGCTCGGCAAGACAGCCCGCTGCACGTTACTACGCGTCGAAGCCGTGTCATCCCCAAATGTGAAAGAGCAGTGCGTCAAATTCTGACCGACGCATCGTTTAAGACGTGATCTCCCCGTCGATGTTCCGTAGTCGTGAGCCCTACGTGACCCGGGCTTTTCAGGCGATTTCCCATAAACAAGCGACGGTGCCACGTGTAGATGGAATGCCTCTACGCAGTTGCCGTCTTTTCGCTGCTCAATACGCCTTCCTGATGTCTTCGTCTCCGCCCGAGTCTGCCGACAAGATCTACGAACCCCAGTTCGCCGAATCCGCCGAACGATTGGAGGCATACGCCGATTTTGTGGCGATTGTGAAGCAATTGCGCCGCGATTGTCCGTGGGACCGGGAGCAGACCCACGAATCGGTGAAACATCTCCTCATTGAAGAGGCCTACGAGGTCGTGGAAGCCGTTGATGAGCGAGACTGGGGAGCCCTGACGGAGGAACTAGGCGATGTGTTTCTGCACGTGCTCTTCCACGCGACCATGGGAGAAGAACAGGATCGATTTACGCTGGCAGATGTCATCGAGGCGGAGACGGACAAGCTTGTACGCCGTCATCCGCACGTTTTTGGCGACGAGGCGGCCAGCGATTCGGAGACGGTGGCGGCCTCGTGGGAAGAAATCAAGCAACAGGAGAAGGATGGGGAAGGGGAAGCCTCAGTGCTCGATGGGGTACCGCCCCAACTCCCGGCGCTGCTCCGGGCCCAGCGGGTCCAGGAAAAAGCTGCGGGAGTAGGTTTTGAGTTTCCTGACCGTGGGGAGGCTTGGGAGAAGGTGCAGGAAGAGCTCAGAGAGTTTCGGGAGACCATTGAGGAGGGCGACTGTCCCGACCGGCAGGAGGAAGAGCTTGGCGATCTCCTATTTGCACTAGTCAACTATGCCCGCTACGCCGGACTCAATCCCGAAAATGCGCTCCGCGAGGGCGTCGATGGGTTCAGTGACCGCTTTCAGCAGGTGGAGCGCCGCCTGGCAGATCGTGGGGTTTCCATCGACGAGGCAGACCTCTCGGAGGTGCGTCGGCTCTGGGCGACGACGAACGGCGCAGAGGGGTAGAGCGGTCCGTCTGCTCGAATGTGTCCTGGGGGGCGGACCCTCGTAGCAAGAGAGTGTCAACTACCGCCCGCATCGTGCGTTTGAGAGGCCCGGAGCGATCTTTCTCCAATGCCCCCCGTGCTCATGCACACCGTCGTCGAGTCCATTGCCACCGGCAACCCGCCGCTCCGCAAGCCCCAGCCGGAAGCGGCCGAGTTTATGCAACAGATTGAGCGGCTCCCCGAACCCCTGCGGGCGCGGCTGCCGCGGCTCTACGAGCAATCGGCCATCGACTACCGCTACTCCTGCGTGGGCGATTACGGCGAGGACGATCCAAGCGCCTTTGACTTCTTTCCCGAGAACTGGGCGCTGGAGCCAGCCCCTTCTACCCGAGAGCGCAACGAAAAATACCGCGAGGCGGCCATCCCCTTGGCCGAGGACGTGGCAGGCCGGGCGCTCGATGCGGCCGACACCACGGCGGACGACATCACGCACGTCATCGCCGTGAGCTGCACCGGCTTCTTTGCGCCGGGACTCGACATCGAGCTCGTAAAACGGCTTGGCCTCCCCGCCGATACGGAGCGCACCTTCATCGGCTTCATGGGGTGCTACGCGGCCTTCAACGCCCTGCGGGTGGCACATAGCTTCTGCCAGAGCCGGCCCGACGCCCGGGTGCTGGTGGTGTGTACTGAACTCTGTACGCTCCATTTTCAGATTGAGGACACCCTGGAAAGCGTCGTCGTGAACTCTCTCTTCTCCGACGGCGCGGCGGCTACTGTGCTTTCGGCCCGGTCCGGGCACGAGGCAACGGGGCGCCTCGCATACATCGATGGCCAGAGCCGGCTCGACGACGATTCGATGGAGGATATGACCTGGGCCATCGGCAACACGGGCTTTCTCATGGGGCTTTCTGCGCGGGTGCCGGACGTGATTGCCGACCACCTGCCCGGTTACATCGATGACCTGCTCCACGCCAACGATCGGGAGTCCGCGGACATGGACTTCTGGGCCGTGCATCCTGGCGGACGGGCTGTGGTAGAACGGGCGCAGGAGGTGCTTGGTCTCGACCCGGACGACGTGCAGCCCAGCCTGGAAGTGCTCCGGCAGTACGGAAACATGAGTTCCCCCACCATCCTCTTCGTGCTCCAACGCATTCTCGAACGACAGGTGCAGGGCGACGGGGCCCCGCCGGATCGAGGGGTGGCGATGGCCTTTGGGCCGGGACTTACGATTGAAGGGGCGCTGTTTGAGCGGGTCTAGAAGGGGAGAGGGGCATTAGAGTTGAGTTAAAGCAGGTTCTTTGCGGGCACGACGGGGAATGGGGCGCCGTACAGAGGACCCCGCTGGTCGCAAACCGAATGCCAGATCGATGAGTGCTGCCCCCCAGCTTCTCCTCGTAGAAGACGAGCCCGACGTTGCCTCCTTCGTCCAACAGGGCCTCAGCGAGGAGGGGTACGCAGTGGATTGGGTACAGGAGGGCCGGCGGGCGTTGGAGCATATCCGGCAGACGTCGGTCGATCTCGTGCTGCTCGACATTCGCCTGCCGGATCTCTCGGGGATTGATGTGTGTGAACGTCTCCGGCTCCATCAGCCGGACCTGCCGATTATGATGCTTACGGCGCTCGACGCGGTGGAGGATCGCGTGAAAGGCCTGCGTGCCGGGGCGGACGACTATCTCCCCAAGCCGTTCGCCTTCGACGAGCTGCTGGCCCGCATTGAAGCACTGCTCCGGCGTGTGGAGCAGACGGACCGCACCGAAGTGTTGCGGGATGGACCGCTCGCGCTGGACCCGGCGGCCCAGACCTGCACGTACGAGGATGAAGAGGTATCCCTCACGCCCACGGAGTTCGACTTGCTCGCCTACCTCATGGCACGGCGTGGTCAGGCCTTGAGTCGAGACACCATCCACCGAGATGTTTGGGGCCACGAGTTCGATCGAGGCACCAACCTGATCGACGTGTACGTGAACTACGTCCGGCGGAAGCTCGATGACGTCGGGTGCCCTTCGCCCATCGAGACGGTGCGCGGCGTGGGGTACCGTTATACCTCCTGCACAGACGAAGAGGACTCGCGTGATTGATCTTACGAGCGACGCGGATGCGTCCGCCGACATGTCGGGGGCGAACCGGCCGTCGTTTCGGCGGCGCCTGCTCACCGTGGTGGGGCCGGCGCTGGCGGGCGCGCTCCTCTTGCTCGGGTTTCTGGCATGGGGAGCCGTGTACGTCGCACTGCAACGGAGTGCGGTAGAGGTGCTCCGGGCCGAGGCCAGCGAAATTGAGGCCGACATCGTGCAGGATGACGGCGATATACAGGTGGGCGGCCATGCCTGGTCCGAAGTGCATCACCGGCTGGCCGCCCCGCGCGTGGATCCCGTCTTTGTGCAGGTATTCGACCGAAACAATCGGATTCTGCGGGCCTCAACGAACATCGACTCACTCAGCGCCCTCTATCCCGAGCAGCTTCTGGCGCCTGCCACGCCGTACGACTGGGTTCCTACGCTCCGAACCTTTGAGGCTGGGGGGCGCACCCTGTACTACCTCGTCCGTCCCATTTTGCGAAACGGAGCGACACTGGGCTACGTGCAGGTGGCGCGTGCAGTGCCGACGTACGGGGCCGCCCTTACGCAGTATGGTATCGCCCTGGCCGTCGTCATTGCGGTGCTGTTTGGGGGACTGATGGTCCTGGTCGCCTGGGCAGCCACGCGGGTCTTGGCGCCGCTCCGCCGCATCACCGCGTTCGCTGAGACCACCACCTCGGCCGACCTGGACGAGCGAATTTCGGTGCCGGCGGCCGCCGACCACGAAACTGCTCTGCTGGCCCAAACCGTCAATGACCTGCTCGACCGGCTGGAGGAGAGCTTCGAGGCGCTCCGTACCTTCACGTCCAACGCCGCCCACGAGCTCCAGACGCCCCTCACGGTGCTGCAGGGCCACGTCGAGATCGCCCTGCGCCGCTCCCGCTCCGCCGAGAGCTACGAGTCGACCCTCCAGCTCCTCGACCGCAAGCTGGGCGACATGGTGCGCACGGTCCGCGCACTGCTCACGTTGACCCGCCTCGATCGGGGCGAAGAACTGTCCACCGAGCCGGTGGCACTGGGCCCGCTGGTACGCGAGGAGGCAGAGACGGCCCGGTCGCGGGCACGGGAGAAGGGCCTGGAGCTCACCATTGAGGTGGAGGACGTGTGGGTCGACGGCCAGCCCGACCTGCTGCGCGAGGCGACGCAGAACCTCGTGGACAACGCTGTCAAATACACGGAGGAGGGTGCAGTGCGGGTCACGGTCACGTCGGAGGACGAGCGCGCCGTTCTTCGGTGTCGAGACACGGGCATGGGAATCGAGTCGGAAGATCTTCCGCACGTGGGGGGACGCTTCTATCGTAGTGCACAGGCCAGCACGGCGGCGTCGGACGGGAGTGGGCTCGGGCTGGCGCTGGTCCGTCGCATTGTAGAGGCGCACAACGGCGAGCTTCGGGTTTCATCGGCGCCAGGGGAGGGAAGCCGATTTGAGATTGTCCTTGAGACAGTGCCGGCCCCAGCCTCGCCAATGGAAGAGCGCGCGTAGGCCCCGCCGCCTGGGGGCTTTACGTCCTGTGACCGGCGGTCCACGGGGCCGGCGTCGTCGGAGGGGGCAACCCGCCTGCAGCTTCGGTATTGAGACGTCTCGGGGAGAGATAGGAGACTTTTTCCCACGCGAGATCCCCAAGATTGCGCACCGTGTCGCCGGAACGAGGGCGAACCCTCATCTCTAACCGTCCTCTAATCCGCTTCTCATCGCGCCCTAAGATCCCGTGTGAGGGCGCGAGCGTCCAAGTCGTGCCTGTTTTCGAACAGGCCGCTTCGGCCCAACTGATCGGCCGTACGTCCTACGTTCTACGTTTTCGACGACCGACCTCCCGTGTCTGATGCGTGCTGATGGTTTCCATTGGGGGAGAACCCTGTTCTTGATTCCCCTGCTGGCCGTTCCAGCACTTCTCCACGGCCAGCCCCTGCCCGACACCCTCACGTTTGAGCGTGCGAAAGAGCTGCTGCGGACGAACAACCCACACCTTCGGGCCGCACAGGCTCGGGGACGAGCGACCGGGCAGGCCGCCCGGGCTGAGGCCCTCTTCCCGAACCCCACGCTGAGCGTCTCGGAGGAGCGGACGGACCTGGAGGGTGACGGGGTGGACGATCAGTGGTACCTCTCCGTCACGCAGCCGCTGCGCTACCCCGGCGAGCAGGGTGCCCGTTCCGCCGTGGCTGCCGCCACCGCCCGTGCCGCGGAGGCCGATGCGCAAGAAACGGCTGCCTCGCTGTACCGCACCGTTCGCCGTCGCTATTTGGACGTGGTGGTGGCCGAGCGTCGCCGTCGCATCCACCGTCGCTTTGCCGAGGCCATTCGCACCGCCGCCCGAGCTGCCCGCGTGCGGGTGCAGGAGGGCGACTTGGGCACTGTCCGGCAGGCCCGCGTGCAGACGGCGCAGGCGCAGTACGAAGACGGACTGGCCGAGGCGAGGCGGACCCTCCGCACGGCCCGTACCGACCTCTATGCCCTTCTCCATCCCGACGACGCGCCGCAGGCCCGGGCCGACACCACGGCGCTTCCCGACTTTGCCGTAGCGGGGACGCTGCAATATCGCCCTGTACGGATTTCGCAGGGGGCCGCTCTCCAGCGGGCGCTCCAGCAACGCGGGCGGATGCAGGCAGCACGGGCCACCCTGGAGGCGCAGCGCGAGCGTCTGACGGCGGCCCGCTACGGGCGCCTGCCCGACCTCAGCGTCTCTGCCGGGCCCAAGACCCAGAACCTCCCCGACTCCGGGCCCACCTATGGGTTCACCGCGGCGCTCAACGTGGAGCTCCCTCTTTGGAACGGCGGGAAAACCAACGTCGATGCGACCCGCAACCGCCGTGCGGAGGCCCAGGCCCGCCTGGAAGCGGCCCGCCGCGGGGTTCGAACGGACGTGCGCACCGCGATGGACGATCTGCAGAGTTACCGGACGCGTATCGAAACCGTCTCGCAGACAGTCCTGGCGGACACTGATTCGCTTCTCCAAAACGCCGAGTACGTGTACCGGGAAGGCGACATCACGCTCTTTGAACTGCTTGACGCCATGGAGGCGGCCCGCTCGGCTGCCCTTCTCGACACCCGCCTCATAGCAAATTACCTTCGTGCGCTCTACGACTTAGAGTACGCCCTCGGCGTGGGCCCCACCGATGCGCCCGTCGTGGTGGAAGGGGCGCTCGATCTCCGCGATGCGCCCCTGAACTGACCCTGCCGAGAGGCCTCTCCCCCGAACCAGCCAACACCGCCATGATGCGCCATCGTGTCTCTCTGCTTTTCACGTTTCTCGCGGCCGCCGCGCTTCTCCTGAGTGGGTGTGGCGGAGAGGGAGGGGGGGCGCCCCAGACCGCGAACGCTGATACCACGACCGATCCGAACACGATCACCCTCTCGGAGGCGCAGCTGCGAGAGGTGGCCGTGGAAACCACGACGGTCATCGAGCGGCCCGTGACCACGACTCTCCAGTTGCCCGCCCGCGTACGGCCCAGCGCCGACCAGGAGGCCTTCGCGACGACGCTGGTGAGCGGGCGGGTAGAGCGGCTTCGCGTCTCGGCCGGCGACCGGGTGCAACGGGGCGAGGTGCTCGCGGACGTAACGGCACCGGACCTTGGCCGGATGGTGGCGGACCTGCGGCAGGCCCACGACGAATGGGACCGCCAACGACGGCTCGATGAACGAGGGGTGGCGATCGAGAAGAACTTGCGGGCCGCCGAGCGGCAGTGGCAGGCGGCGCGCCAGCGGCTCCGGGCCATCGGCGTGCGTCCCGAACGCATCGAGCGGGTGGCGACCGGAGCCGAGGACCTGTCTGCGCTGCCACTGGAGGCGCCCCTCTCTGGCGTCGTCCTCGAACGGATGACGGTCCTCGGGGCGCCGGTGGCCCAGGGCGACAAGCTCTACCACATCGCCGACCTCCAGCCCATCCGGGTCGTGGCGAGCGTGTTTGAACGGTCGCTGGACCAGGTACGTCCGGGCCAGTCCGTCACCGTGACCACTCCGATGGCTAATCGCACCTACGAGGGAACCATCGATCACCTCACGCCGCAGGTGGACGACGAGAGCCGCGCCGCCAGCGCCCGGGTGGTGCTCGACAACGCCGACGGCATGCTCCGTCCCGGCATGTACGCCACTGTCAAGGTCCGGCGCACCGGCGCGCCACAGGCGGCCCTCCCCGCCGACGTACTCCTCACCGACGCCTCCGGAGCCTACGTCCTCGTACGCGAGGGCGAGCGCACCTTCCGCCGCGTCTACGTCGACGCCGACCCCAGTGCCGACGGCGACGTGGCCGTATCGGCTCTTGCCCCGGGCACCGCGGTCGTCTCGGGTGGAGCCTACCAGATCGTGAGTGCCCTAAACCAGCGCCAATAGGCGGTCGGTGAAGAAATTGCTCCAAACTGCGCTCTGAATCAGAGAGGGGCCCTCCCGTTGTTCGCCTTCTCTCCTTTCGTTCCCCATACTCGTTCCGTCTCCAATGTTCGACCGCCTCGTCACGTCCGTCGTCAAGAACCGCGTCCTCGTCCTGCTCCTCATGGCCGTGCTCGTGGGGTGGGGCATCTACAGTTGGCGTCAGGTGCCGGTGGACGCCTACCCGGAACTCACCAACAACCAGGTGCAGATCCTGACCCGCGTGCCGGGCATGTCGCCGGTGGAAGTGGAGAAGCTGGTCACCTATCCCATCGAGATCAGCATGACGAACCTGGAGGGGGTGCAGAAAAATCGTTCGCTGAGCCAGTTTGGTCTCAGCGTGGTGACCATCGTCTTCGAGGAGGACATGGACCCGTATTTCGTGCGGAGGCTTGTGTCACAGCGGCTCAATCAGGTGAAGGGCGACCTCCCGGCGAAGGCTGAGCCGTCGCTCGGGCCACTTTCTACGGCCCTGGGTCAGGTGTACCAGTATGCACTGGTGGACGAGCCGAACGACGGGCGCTCGTACTCGCCCCGCGAGCTGCGCACCATGCAGGACTGGATTCTGGCCCCCGAACTGCGCACGGTGAGCGGCGTGGTGGAGGCCAATGCTCTGGGCGGCTTTGTGAAGCAGTACCACGTGCGGTTCGACCCCGACCAGCTCGTCAACTACAACCTGTCGCTCGATGAGGCCTACCGGGCGCTCCGCGAGAGCAACCAGAACTCGGGTGGCAACTACATCCTCCGCAACGACCAGCAGTACGTGGTGCGCGGCGTGGGGCGCCTCGGGGCTGAGGGGGGCGACATCGTACAGGACCTGAAGAACACCGTCATCGCGAGTCGCGACGGCACCCCGATTCTCGTGGGCGACGTGGCTGAGGTAAAGGTGGACCACGCGGTTCGGCACGGTGCGGCCTCGATGAACGGCCGCGGCGAGACCGTCGTCGGCATCGTGATGATGCGGCGCGGAGCGAACGCCCAGAAGGTCGTGAACAACGTGCAGGCCAGGATGGAGAACCTGAAGCAGGCCCTACCGCCGGGCGTGGGCGTGGAGGTCTTCTACAATCGCAACGAGCTGACGAGCGCGGCCATCGGCACCGTTACCACGAGCTTGCTCATCGGGGGGCTCCTCGTCATCCTCGTGCTCCTCAGCTTCCTGGGCGACTGGCGCTCGGCGCTCGTCGTGAGCCTTGTGCTGCCTATGACGGCCCTCATCACCTTCATCCTGATGAATTACTTCGGGTTCAAGGCGAACCTGATGAGCCTGGGGGGGCTCGCAATTGGGCTCGGGATGTTCGTGGACGGGGCAATCGTAATGGTGGAGAACATCTACCGGCTCCGCGAGCAGAATCCCGACGCCTCGATTGGTCTCATCGTGGTGCGGGCGGGGCGAGAGGTGGCCCGGCCCATTGCGTTCTCCGTGGGCGTCGTCATCGCCGTCTTCCTGCCCCTCTTCACGCTCCAGCAGATGGAGGGGCGCATGTTTCGGCCTATGGCTTACACCGTCTCCTTCGCCCTCACCGCCGCGCTCTTCCTGGCCCTCACCATGGCCCCGGCCCTGAGCTCGTACTTGCTCGCGTCGGTCGGGACGTCCGATGAAGAGACCGGAGATCCTGAAGCGTCGGCCCAGGGGGACGGACGGCGCGTTCCTGAATCCGGGGAGCGCGCTGCGGGCACGGGGGCGACCAATCGATTGGTCGCGTGGCTGAAGGCCGGCTATGAGCCGCTGCTGGAGGCGGCCCTCCATCACCGCTGGGCCACCGTGGGCGTCGGCGTGCTCCTGATTGGGGGCGGGATCGGGGTCTTTTCCACGCTCGGGACCGAGTTTGCGCCGGACCTGGAGGAAGGCTCCGTCGCCATCCAGGTGGCCCTGGAGCCGGACGCCGCCCTCCAGACGTCGACTGACGTGCAGACGAAAGTGGAGAATACGCTCACTGCGTTCCCCGAGGTGACGAAGGCCGTGAGCAAGACCGGTCGCCCCGCCGTGGCGTTCGACCCCATGGGCCAGAACTTGACTGACATGTTCGTAGGGCTGGCCCCACGCGACACGTGGCGCTTCGATTCAAAAGAGGCCCTCGTGGATTCGCTGCGGGCGCGTGTCAACCAGATTCCAGGGGCCAACTTCGCGTTCACCCAGCCCATCGCCCTCCGGCTCGACGAGATGGTGAGCGGGGCCAAGAGCGAGATCGCCATCAAAATTTTCGGCCCGGACCTCGACGAGTTGAAGCGGCTGCAGTCGGAGGTCTCAGCGGCCGTGTCCGACCTTCCGGGGGCGGCGGACATTCTACCCTCGCAGATTGCAGGCTTCGGCTACGTGGAGGTCTCGATCGACCGCGGCGCGGCGGCGCGCTACGGGCTGAGCGTGGGGGCGGTGCAGCGGGTCATCAACGTGGCCGTCGGTGGGGAGCGGGTGAGCACCATTCTGGAGGGGGACCGACGCTTTGCACTCGTGGGGAGGTTTCAGGAGGCCGCCCGCGGCTCGGTGGAGTCGATCCGCAATGTGCCGTTGCGGACGCCGGGCGGGGCACAGGTTCGGCTCCGCGACGTGGCGTCCGTGAGGCTAACGGAGGCGCCGGCCGAAGTGACGCGCGAGCAGGGCAAGCGCAAGATTACGCTGGGCGTGAACCTGAGCGGACGTGACGCGGGCAGCTTCGTCGCCGAGGCGCAGGAGGCCGTGCGGGCCTCGGTAGACTTTCCTGCCGGCTACACGGTGGACTGGGGCGGGCAGTTCGAGAACCAGCAGCGCTCGCAGCGCCGGCTCATGCTTATCCTGCCCATTACGCTGGCCATCGTGTTCGTGCTCCTGTTTATGACCTTCAACTCGCTCAGCCAGGCCGTCCTCGTCTTCCTGAACATTCCGGTGTCGCTGGTGGGCGGGGCCGTCCTGCTATGGGCGATGGGCCTCTACATGAGCGTGCCCGCCTCAGTCGGCTTTATCGCGGTGCTCGGCATTGCGGTCCAGAACGGCGTCGTGATGGTCAGCTTCATCGACAACCTGCGGCAGCGGGGCCGGTCGCTCGTGCAGGCCGTGCGGGAGGGGGCGCTCCTGCGCCTGCGCCCCATCCTGATGACCACGCTCACGACGCTGCTGGGACTCCTGCCGCTGTTGGTGGCCGAGGGCATTGGGGCGAACGTACAGCGGCCCCTCGCGGCGGTGGTCGTGGGCGGGATTCCCACCCTCGTGGCGTCGACACTACTTCTTCTGCCCACGCTCTACGGCTGGTTCAATCCCGAGACGCAGGCTGAACGTCCGATTGTGCGAGAGATGGAGGCCGGCGAGCAGCGCGAACTTCGTGGCAGCGTGACTGCATAGTGCGGGCCACGCTTGCCTAGGGGCTCCTTACAGTTGGATCCGTGTTTTCGCCATAGACTCTTTGTCCGCCATGAAGTTAATTACCGCTTACATTCGACACCTAGTGCAGGATGAGGTCGTGGACCGTCTCCGACGGATGGAGGTGCCGGGGGCCAGCCTCAGTGAGGTGCAGGGGTTCGGCCGCGAGGCCGATCCGGAAGGCGGGGAATCGTACGGGCCACAGGTCTCCCCCTATCAGCGCGTTGTTAAATTGGAAGTGGTGTGTGACGACGAGGCGGCCACGACCATTGCACAAGCCATCGCCGAAACTGCACAGACGGGCCGGCGGGGCGACGGAAAGGTGTTCGTGACTCCGGTCACGCAGGCCATCGACATCCGGACGCAGGAGACCGGGGAAAACGTAGTGTAGTCGCTTCGCCCCGTAATTCCATCCCTACAGTTCCAAACAATGACCGCTGCTCACTGGCATCTCGTGCTCAACCACATCCCGCTGCTAGGCATCCTGTTTGGCGCACTGCTTTTGGCGTACGGCCACTGGCGTCGTCAGGACGACGTGCAGACGGCCAGCCTGGGCCTCCTCGTCGTGGCCGGGCTCGCCATCATCGCTGTGTACCTGACGGGAGAGCCGGCGGAAGAGGTAGTGGAGGGACTGGCCGGGGTGTCCCACGACGCCATTGAGGCCCATGAGCACTTCGCGTGGTACGGGCTCGTGGCGGGCATTGCGACGAGCATTGGGGCGCTCGGGACGCTTCTCTACGGGGCCGTTCGCCAGCGGCTGGTGCGTTGGACGGTATGGCTGACTCTCCTCCTCGCCCTCGTGAGCGTTGGCCTCATCGGATACACGGCCAACCTCGGGGGTAAGATCAGCCACCCTGAGCTCCGCACCGATACGGCCACACAGGCCGTGCCGGGGGACGAGCACGACGGAGAGGACTGAAGACGGACATTGGAGGGACGGGAGGCGTGGATACGCAGAGGAACGAAGTCCCTGACGTAGGGATGCTTCCATGCATCCAGACGTCCATGTCTATTTCGTCAGTCCCGGGGTCCGGTTCAGAAACTCGTCGTAGAGTTTCGTCGCGCGGTTTTCGAGGGGGAGCTTGTAGCCGTCGATGAAGAGGTGCCGGACGTTGGTATCGGGCTGGAACGGGTCACCATTCGCCACGAAGAGATTGGCCCGCTTGCCCGCCTCGATGGTGCCCACCTGGTCCTCGATCCCAAAGATCTGGGCCGGGGTGGTCGTGATGGCGCGGAGGGCCTCCGTTTTGCCGAGGCCGTGCGCGGCGGCGAAGCCGGCGTGGAAGACGAGATTCCGTACGTTCTCGGTCTTGCCGGAGCGGAGGGCCACCGTCACGCCCGCCTCGTGGAGCAGGGCGGGTGTGCGGTAAGCCTTGTCGTACCGGTCGCTCTCACGACTCGGCGGCTGCATGATGGAGCCAACGAGTACCGGCACGTCGGCCGCTGCGATCTCATCGGCCACGCGCCATCCTTCCATGGCGCCGCTCAGGATGACTTGATCGAGCACGCCCCGCTCCTCGGCCCAGTCGAGCGCCGCCGAGAGGTCGGGTGCGGCGTTGGCGGAAATCATGAGGGGCTGCTCTCCCCGAATCACCGGAATGAGGCCCTCCATGGCGGGCACGAACTCCGGCTTGCGGCGTGTCTCAGGCTCCACCGCCACCGCAGAGTCGATGCGGGCATATCGTTCCGCCTGGGTCCACAGCTCGTTGAGCTTATTGAGGGCTTTGTCCGCTTCCTTCTGGATGGTTTCGGGGGACCGGTCGTCCGAAGGGCCCTGGCGGCCCACCGACGGAAAATCGAGCTTCGTGAGCGTCACGCCGCCTAGGTGCATCTGCTCCGGGGTGTAGCCATGGAGGCTAATTAGGGCTGCTGTGCCGGGCAGGATGCCCTCTTCCGGTTCCGTAATGACGGATGTAATTCCGTGGACGCGCGTGGTAGGCACGTGCACGGAGTTGGGGTTCACGGCCGTGAGGGCGTTCATGTGGGCGGTCAACTCGCCAATCTCGTTGAAGTCCTGCGTCTCCGGCAGCGACCCCACCTCCGCGATGCCGAGATGCGTGCCGCTGTCGATAAATCCGGGATAGACCGTCAGGCCCTCGCCGTCAAAGGTCTGGGCGTTCTCGGGCACCGTGGCACCGGGCCCAACGGCAGCGATCGAGTCGTCCTGGATGACGACCGTTCCCTGATTCACCGTATCGCCGGGCGCGACGACGATTTGGGCGTTGGTGAGGGCGAAGGGGCCCTGGTAGCCGGGGGTCTTTTGGGCGTGGGCAGGACAGGCCAGGAGCAGGGCGAAGCACAAGGCCAAGACCGCGGATACGTGAGGAAGGCGGGGACGGAAGGCGGAAAGCATAGGAGAGAACGTCAGTCAGCAGGCGGTCAGAGAGGAAGAAGGGGCGGTGCTTACCGGCCGGTATTTTCGAGGGTCACGCCGTTCTGGGTGGCGCGCAGTTGGGTCACCCCCTTCAGACAGCTGTGGGCGGCGTGGCGACTCCACCCGTCGCGGGCCAGCTCCACGGAGCCCTCAGGGTCGACGCGGAGTCGCATGTCGTCCGGGTCCTGCTCATGGTCGAAGCGCACCACCCCGTCCACGTATGTCCGCTGCGGCTCGGTGTAGACGGAGAGCGGGTGTTCGCTAAAGAGGGCGAGGTCGGCGTCTTTGCCCTCTTCGATGGACCCGACGCGGTCCGCAATGCCGAGTTGGCGGGCGGGATTAATGGTGATAAGCCTCAGGGCCTGGGTGTCCGAGAGGTCGCCGTAGCGTTGGGTCTTGGCAGCCTGGAGGTAGAGGTCGCGCTGCTCGCCAGGAATGTCGGTATTTATCGAGGTGTTGACGCCGTTCTCGGTGAGAATCGCGGCGTTGTAGGCGGTCGAGTAATACACCTCGAACTTGTAGGACCACCAGTCCGAAAAGACGGAGGCACCGGCGCCGTTGTCCCCAAAGGCCGCCAGTTCGGGGGCAATCTTAAAGCCCTCATTCACGTGGTGGAAGACAAGGTTCTGGATGCCGAAGTCTTCGAAGACCTTCATCAGCATGAGGAGCTCGTCGGCCCGGTAGCCGTGGGTCTGCACCAGGATGTCGCCCCGAAGAACGCCCGCAAGCACCTCCAGGCGTTCGCTGTGGGCGGGTGGCTGGGCGCGGTCGCCATTCTGGTAGTCCTGCTCGGCCTCCATGTAGCGCCGTGCTTCCGTGAGGGCCTCACGGATCACCTGTTCCACACCCATGCGGGTGCGCGGCACCTGGTCGCGCCCCTCGCCGTAAAGGCCGGTCGGATTCTCGCCGAGGGCAAACTTCACGGTGCGCGGGGCGCCGTCCATCTTGAGGGCATCGGGGGTGGTGACGCCGTAACGGAGCTTGATCGTTTCATTGCGGCCACCAATCGGATTGGCCGAGCCGTGCATCACGTGTGCAGTCGTCACGCCCCCGGCCAGGGCGCGGTAAATGCCAATGTCGTACGGGTCCAGTACATCGCCCACCCCTACCTCGGCGGTCACTTGGTTGGTGGCCTCGTTGACGTTGCTAATGGCCATGTGTTGATGAGACTCCACGATGCCCGGCATCACGAACTCACCGCTGGCGTCGTACACCTCCACGCCGTCGGGTGCGGACACGTCTTGGCCCACCTGCGCGATGTCACCGTCGCGCACCAGGACGTCGCCGTTCTCGATGGTGCCGTTCGTGACGGTGAGCACCGTGGCGTCCCGGATGAGCCAATCGTCGGGCGCGTCGGCCCGCAGCTGGTCCTGGGCCGTGGCGGGCGCCGCGAGCCAGAGTGCGGCGGCGAGGAGGGAAAGCAGAGAACGAAGGCGCATAGAGCGAGGAGGAATCATGGAGCAAAAGGCAGCCGGAGCGCAGTGAACGGGAGGGGGGCGGAGCGTCAACGGGTCGACCCGTTGGGGCCGCTCGTCCGCTCGCCGGTGATAGTGAGAGAGGGGCCTGGGGTTGAGACGGTGCCCTCGAATGTGTCGCCCTCCACAGTGACAGTCGTGGACAGGGAAGGACCCTGCTCGGGCTGGATGGTAAAGGAAAGTGTCGTGCCGTCGAACGAGATGGACTGCAACTCGCTCTCATCACCCTGCGAGTTGATGAGGGTGCCCTCAAGCTCGGACTGGTCGCCTTCGAGGGTGAGGGTCCCGGTGCGATCGCCACGCGGTGTTTCGAGGGTATACTCCCAGGTGCCGGTCACTTTCGAGACGTCGCCGGAGACGTCCCCTTCTTCAGACGCGTCGGTGCTGTAGTCGTAGAGCTGCCCGTCCACGAACACGTGTTGCACCTTCGTGTCCTCGGCGAAGTAGTTTCCGTTGGTGACCACGAGGTTGGCAATCTTGCCCGCCTCTACGGTGCCCAGTCGAGCGCTGAGCCCGAGGGACGAGGCCGGGCGAGTGGTGAGGGCGGCCAGGGCCGTTTTTTCGGGGAGTCCCTGGGCGATCATGGTGCGCAGGTTTTCACGCACGTCACTCGGTGAGGCCTCGCGACTCGTGAACCCGAACTGCAGACCCGCCCCGTCGAGCGTGGCGGCGGTCTCCAGGTACTCCTGGCGTTGCATTGCGTGACGGAGTTCCAGGTTCTCTTCTTCCGCCTCGACCTGCTCGTACGACGGCGCCCGGAACTCAGGACTGTAGTATTCGGAGGGCGTGCGGGTCGTGTCCGCGACTGTGGTGTCCTGCTGAGCGGAACGCGTTGGCTCCTCCGGCAGGGCGAGGGTCAGGAACAGCGGGGCGTCCACGTCTTGGAGCGTGCCCACCATTTCGTGGCTTTCGCCGAGGCCGGCCAGTACGAGCGGAAAGCCGAGCTCCTGCTTCAGCCCGACAATGCGGTGCAGGGAAAGTGCGTCGTCGGCGTAGAAGGCGAGGGGCGTCTCCCCGTTGAGGACGGGAAAAAAGGCACTGTGATTAGGGTCCTGGGGGAGACGCTTCGTCCCCACGGGATCATTCTCATACTGGGCGGCCAGTTCCTGGCGCCGCTCGGCCTCTCGGTAGAGCTGGCGCATCTGGGCAATGACGGCCATTTCGGTAGCAGGGTACACGTAGCCGTCTGCCGTCTCAACTTGGGCAAAGAGCGCGGGGCCTTCTTCCAGAATCATGTCGTCCGCCGACGCGCCGCCGTAAAAGACATACGCACTGGTGCCCGGCAGCATCTGGCCCTCGGGCGCAACGTGGCCCAAGGTGAATCCGGCCTTGCGGAGGCCTTCTAGGTCGGATCCTTCTGGCGTCAAGAAGGAGCGCACCGACCGGTCCGGCTGGATGCCCGCCCGATCCGGGGGCGGATCGCCGGGGTCTACGTCGTCTTCGTCCTCGCCGTCGCTGTCCGGCATCTCGATCCCGGCGTGCGAAAAGCCGTCGATAAAGCCCGCGTAGACGACGAGCGAGTCGGCTGCGATGCGACGGGCATCGTAGGGGACCTCCACGTTCGGCCCCACGGCATCGATGAGCCCGTCGCGTACCACCACGGTGGCGGATTCGAGCACCTGCCCGGGGGCCTGGACCACGCGGGCGTCCGTGAGGGCATAGGTGTCGGTAACGGAGGGGACATCGTAGTCCTGGGCGTGGGCAGTGGGGGGCGCGCCAAGAAGGCCGAGGCAAAGGCCCAACAGGCCCAGGCAGTGGCGGAGGGGCAGAGCAGTCATGCGGGAGACGGGCGTCCGGTGAGGAGCGGAACGTAAGATGCTTCAACGTAACAGGGAGGCTTCACAGTGTCAGACCACCCATTGCGTAAAACGACCGCTTCATCACTCCTTGGTGTGGCTCACACTGCAAGCGGCTGGATCCGGCGTTGCTACATCCCCGTCCCGTCGACCTGTCGCTTGAGTGTTGTGAGGCGTTCGACCACCTCTGCCCGGTCCATTTGCCGGAAGCGCTCGGGGAGCAGGTCGCGGCTCGTGCATTCTAGTACCGCGGCCAGCTGTTGCAGCTCCACCTCCGTGGGGTAGGTGGGTGGAATGAAGTCGTTGACCGTGTCCTGCAGAATGCCGGGCGTCACGGTGCCGCCATTCGATCCAGCGGCCCGGAAGGCGGCCCGCGTGAGGACGGCTTCCATGTCGGCCCCGCTGTAGGTGCGTTCGCCCTTCAAGAGCTCGGGGGGAACGTCGTCCATCGGCAGATCAACGCCTGTACGGTCCATCATCACCCGAAGCAGTTCCTCCCGATCCTCGCGGGTGTGGGGGTAGAAGAGTGAGAGGTGCTCCTCCGCGCGGCCCTGCCGTTTCAGGTCCACCGGCATGAGGTCGGGACGGGCCGTGACGAGGAAGAAGATGACGCGTCCGCGGTGCGCTGGATCGCTCATGAACGAGACGATCTGCGAGAAGACGCGCTGGCTTACGCCCGAGTCGCCCTGCGCGTCGCGGTCGCCGAGGGCGGCGTCGGCCTCGTCGATCATGACGGCCACCGGCGTCATTGCCTCCAAGAGGTTCAGAATTTTCTCCAGGTTGCCCTCCGTCACGCCCTGCCACTGCGACCGAAAGTTCTTGAGCTTCACCATCGGAATTCCGATCTCCCCGGCGAAGCAATTGATCAAAAACGTCTTGCCGCAACCCACGGGCCCGCTCACGAGGTAGCCCATCGGGAGCACGTCGTGCTGGCCGGTTTGTACAGCGTGGGCGGCCTGGCGCAGGTGCTCCTTCGCCTCGGCATGCCCCGCGATGAGGTCCAACGAGTTGTCCGTCTCGATGAATTCGAGCATGCCGTACGCCTCCGCCTCAATAAACTCCTTCTTGAGATCGGAGAGCGTCTCGGGCGTCAGCCGGTTTTGGTTCTCCAATACGTCGGCCAGGATCGTGCGCAGTTGGGTGTAGTTCAGGCCTGCGCTGTTGGTGGCTAGGGCCTCAGGCGTCACGTCCGAGTGGTCGCGGAAAAGGTCCCCGCGCTCCTCCAGGGCCCAGTCGATGTACTGCCGCCGGTTCTCCTCCTCGGGGATGGGAACATAGATCTCGGCGGTGTGGGGACTCTGAACGAGCTGCTGGTTAAGGTCCGTCAGGTTTTCGGTGAGAAGGGTGAGCGTAAAGTCGCTCTCCAGAAAGAGCGCATCCCGTGACCACTTTTGCAGGTAGACGAGCGACTGCCGGTCCTGCGCCGAGTACATAGAGGCCTTTGCCATAGGCGCCACGGTCTCGGCGTAGTCGACTACGCAGGCGATGCGCACACCGTCCGAGAGGCGGAGGCGGAAATACTCCTCCAGCAATTCGAAAACCTTGTCCGGCGACTTTGGCAAGTTGCCCTCATACTCCGTGCCTTGGAGACTGTCCTGCCCCGAGAGGGCCCGATTGAAATCGTTTCGGGAGGCGTCATCCGCGAAGTGGATGCCGGCGCTGCGGTCGTAGAAAACGATCACGTCACGGGCGGCAAAGAGGTCGTCGCTCATGAAGGTACGGAGCGACGGGTAGATGCGGTTGCCGTCGCGGTCCTCAGTGGGCACCACGTCCCGAATGTCGCCGTGGAGAATAAAGGTCGAGACCGTTTTGGTGAAGTACTTCCGGGCCAGCTCCCGCGCCCAGGGGGGGTAGTGAGCGGTGTACGGGTCCAGGGGGGGCTTTGAAGGGGCCTCGGTGGAGGAAGACGCTGAGGGAGTGTCGGCCGTCGGGGCAGGCGACGGTTCGGGAGAATCCGGGTTGGTCATGGCGGTCGGAGAGCTCTATGTGGCAAACGTGTAAAGAGAAACAAGGGAGGGGCGTTCGAGATTCGGTCGTTTCTGGTTGTGTCGCCGGTCCTCCATCAGGCACAGAGAAAAAAGTGCCGCCACGGGATGACGAACCGGTTCTTGTAGAGTAGTGGTACGAGAGGCCCCCTTTGGAGCCCTCCTGGACCTTCGGTACATTAGAGAAAAAATTCGCCGTGCTGTCCGTTTCTCGTTCTGACTTGCCTACATGGGGGCTCCCTTCTGTTCGCAGCTTGCGCGGTCGCACCACGTGTCGCCGGTTGGTACGGCCACAGAGGCCGCCCATTGGCTCTTGATCGAAGACCCATCCCCCTGGGAGGCCCATGCCGTGACGGCGGCCGACTGGTTTACCGACGTCCAGTCCTCCATAGCGGAATGGAAAGACGTCGTGCCCGACCTGCGGGTGCAGCTCATCCGCCGGGGACTGACGACGTGGGACGCCCCGGACCGCATCCGCTGCTTCGCGGTGCGAGCGGGGGAACGACCCGTCGTGCGCGACTGGTCGCTGGGGGGATACGCGGAGATTGCGGATCTACCGGTGCCTAGTGCCCTCCGGTCGTCGTCCGACGGGGTCTCCCCAGGTCCGTTTTTGTTTACCTGTGTGAATGGCCGCCGGGATGCATGCTGCGCCAAGTGGGGACGCCCCGTTGCCCAAGCTGCGACCGATACGGCCCCGGACGCCGCGTGGCAGACGTCGCACCTCGGTGGTCATCGCTTTGCGCCCACCGCGCTGGTACTGCCCCACGGGACGCACTACGGTTGGCTCCGCCCCGACGACATGTCCGGTCTGCTGGCGGCCCATCGGCGCGGACAGCTCTACGACCTCGATCGGGTGCGCGGGAGGGTCCACCAGCCCCGCCCGGTGCAGGCGGCGTGTCTTGCGTTGCGGAAGCGCCTTGGAGAGACTGCCCTCGCCGCCGTTCGGGGCACGATGGTGGCGACGGGCGACACGGACTGGACGGTACACGCCCGGGCAAACGGGCAGACATACGTCGCACACGTCTGGCAGGAGCAGCGGGAGGCCTCCGTTCCCCACAGCTGTGGTAGCGAGAAACCGAAGCCGGATGTGGCGTGGCAGGTGACGTGGGAGACCCTCGATGCCTGAACAACAAAAAAGCGTACCTCCACCACTCAAGGGCGGAGGCACGCTCTGGATATCCCTAGAAAGACGAGGCCGTACGGTGCTGGTCGAGTGCGCCGGAAGAGCCTGCGCAATTTCTGGGCTAGGCAATCGTGATATCGTCGTCGAGGTACACGTCCTGGATGGCGTGCAGGATCTCGACACCGTCCTCCATGGGCTTCTGGAACGACTTCCGCCCGGTAATCAGTCCCATGCCGCCGGCGCGCTTGTTGATGACGGCGGTGCGCACTACCTGCTGCAGGTCATTCTCGCCACTGGCACCGCCGGAGTTGATGAGGCCACAGCGGCCCATGTAGTTGTTGGCCACCTGGTAGCGCGTCATGTCGATCGGGTGGTCCGTGAGCAGCTTTTCGTCTACGAGCGACGGATCTTTCGCGTAGCCGTCGTCCTTCTCCGCCCGCATCGCGGCGTAGCCGCCCGTAAGGGTAGGCTGTTTCTGCTTGATGATGTCCGCCTCGATGGTGGCACCGAGGTGGTTGGCCTGACCCGTAAGGTCGGCCGAGCCCTCGTAGTTTTCGCCGTTCAGGACGAACTCCTTGTTGCGCACGTAGCACCACAGGATGGTCGTCATTCCCAGGTCGTGCGCCTTCGAGAAGATCTTCGAGATTTCCTGAAGCTGCCGGTTTGATTCCTCGGAGCCCCAGTAGATGGTGGCGCCCACGCCGACGCAGCCTTGCTCGTAGGCATCTTCCACCCGGGCGTACGGCACCTGGTCGTAGCGGTTGGGGTACGAGAGCAGTTCGCTGTGATTGATCTTGAGGACGAACGGGATCTTGTGCGCGTAGTCCCGAGCCACCGAGCCGAGCACGCCGTACGTGGTCGCCACGGCGTTGCAGCCGCCCTCGATGGCCAGCTTGATGATGTTCTCTGGGTCGAAGTACATCGGGTTCGGCGCGAAAGAGACGCCGGCGGAGTGCTCGATGCCCTGGTCAACGGGCAGGATGGAGATGTAGCCGGAGCCGCCGAGGCGGCCATGCTTGAAGATCTGCTGCATCGACCGGAGGACCTGCGGGCTGCGGTCGGAGCCCTTCCACACGCGGTCCACGAAGTCGGGGCCGGGGAGGTGCAACTGATCCTTCGGGATCGTCTCACATTCGTGGTCAAGCAGATACTCGGTTTCGTCGCCGAGATGCTTGGCAATGGGAGTGCGGGTTGCTTGGGCCATGGGTCGCTAGGGACTAGTGGGACAGGAACAGAGAGAAGCAAAGGCGGTCGAGGTGGACGACGAACGTCTTTTCTTAAGGTACGAAAGGAGACGGTCTGTGTCCACAATCCGAGGAGAGAAACGCCGTGATGCTCAATGGAGAATATAGGAAATGACCGAGGAACCATCCAAACGGTGGCGGCCGGAGGGGTCCGCCTTCAAAGGCGGCAAACGGCCCGCTCGCCGTTACGCGCGGTGTTTGATCCTCTATGGGGCGGGATGGCGAAAAGCCGGAGCCCGAATGGATCAGGTAGTTTCCTCCTCCAGCACGTCCATGGCCTTCTCGGCGATGCCCAGAAAGCTATCGGCCGCCAGACTGGCACTGCCAATGAGGCCGCCGTCGATGTCGGGCTGTGAGAGGAGGCCGTATGCGTTGTGCGGCTTCATGCTGCCGCCGTAGAGGAGGGGCACGCCGTCGGCCACGGAGGCCCCGAACCGCTCCGCCAGGTCGCGCCGAAGCAGCCCGTGCATCTCCTGGGCCTGCTCGGGCGCGGCGGACTCGCCGGTGCCAATGGCCCAGACCGGCTCGTAGGCCACGACGAGAGCGCCGGATTCCCCGACGGACACATCCGCCAGCGCGCCGTCAACCTGAGCCCGAACCACGGCTTCGGCGTTTCCGGCTTGGCGCTGCTCCAGCGTCTCCCCCACGCATACGATGGGGATGAGGCCGTGGCGCTTGGCCTGTTTTACCTTGGCGTTCACCGCCGCGTCGGTCTCGTCGTAGTACTTACGTCGCTCGGAGTGCCCCAGAATCACGTAGTCGCACCCGATCGACGTGAGCATCGGGGCCGACACGTCGCCCGTGTAGGCGCCTTCGTCCTGGGCGTGCATGTCCTGGGCCCCTACAGCTACGGGCGCGTCGTCCAGTGCATCACGAACCGCGGGGAGGTGGACGAACGGGGGGCAGACGAGAAAGTCAACGTCGTCGAAGGCCTGAGGTTGAGTCGACAGGCGGTCGGCAATGACTTGGGCGAGGGTTCGGCCTTCCGGGACGTCGGTATTCATTTTCCAGTTTCCGGCGATCAGCATAGGGGAAGAGCGGTCTGGGAACGTCGAAGGGCGAGTGCTGCTATTTCCGGGCTTCGTAGGCGAACATCGTCGGGGGGATGTTTCGGGGTTCGTACTCCTTGGTGACCTCCGAGAAGTGCTCGCGGAGCGGGGCCTCCAGATGGTTGTAGTTCTGGTATACAAGAAACTTTCCCCTCTTGGCGAGTACATCCCGCGTCCGGGCCAGCAGGGTATGCTTCGTGTCATCATCGAGGAAGGAGAAGGGAATGCCGGACACGATGTAATCCACGGCGTCAATCTCGTGGGCCTGTAGAATGTCCACGATCCGCTCGGCGCGGTCCTCTACCACGGCGACGCGGGGGTCGCCCGCAGTCATCTCCTCGAGCATTTTCACAAACTCCGGGTTGCTCTCGATGAGGAGGAGGGTGGAGCCCGCCGTCATGCGGTCGAGGATGTACTCGCTGAAGACTCCATTGCCGGGTCCGTACTCCACGATGACCTGATCCCTGTCGAAGTCAATCCACTTGCAGACCCGGCGGACAAGGAAGGAGGACGAGGGGGCAATCGCCGCGACGTCCTGGTCGCGGAGAAAGTTTTTAATGTACGAGAGGGTTCCGGAGAGGGCAGACGGCACGGGAAGAAGGGGAATGGGTGAGGGCGTCTATGGCGCAGGTGCTGGTGAAGGAACCGGCGTGAGGCTAAGTACGCCTATAGCGCGGCTTGTTTCAAGGCCGTCACGTTTTTGCTCCGTGAAGGATCGTCCAAAGAGGTGTGGGGGCTCGGGGGGACGGGACGACGCGTCGGGAGATGCTGAGAGGAGTTGGATCAGATGTCGGCGGAGAGACGGGAAGTCGCCTGCCCGGTATCGGTTCACGAGACGTCCGTCCTTGTCAATGAGAATCCACGTGGGGGTATGAACCACGTTGTACCGTGTCGCCATCGGGTCCTGGAGGCCCTGAGAAAGGAGGGTCGTGCGTCCCGGCAGGCGTTGAGTGCGGAGGAAGGCCTGGTTGACCAGTGAGTCGGGCTCTACGGAGAGAGAAACAAAGGAGACCGAATCGGGCCGTGTGGCGTCGTACAGTGCGTTCCGGAGGGGGCGTTGCAGGCTATGTAAATCGGACCCGGGCCGGTAGTATTCGAGAACCACGGGGTGCCCCTTGAGGGCCTGGAGGGATGTGGGGGCACCCTGAAGGGAAGGAATCTGCAGAGTAGGAGCGGGCTGGCCCGGTTGCAAGTGGGCTGCCTCGTACTGGACCCGCTGTGCCCACTGTGCCCACCGCGTGCCAGGATGGGCCTCCCGCAGGCGCTCGGCGGCTGCGAAGGCGGCCTTGAATTGGGTGCTGTCCAGAAACGCCTGGACGCGCACAGCGTGCACCCCTGCCTGCTGACGCGGCGCGGAGGTGCGCACCTGGAGGGTGTCCACCAGGTCCAACGCCGCCCGCTGCCCATGGCGACGGGCTTCGGCCCGGCGGGCAATGCGCACGACATCGACGTAGCGGGGGCTCGACGAATCGATTCGTCGGGCTCTGGCCACCACCAAAGAGTCGTTCCACCCCTCTAGGTGCGCAAGCGACGCAACGGCGGCGTGCTGGCCCGCGTAGGTTCTTGGGTATCGGCTCGATATGTTCCAGAGGGTGCTGCTAATTAACCGGGTGCTCTGGGCCTGAGCAGTGGGAACGGGTACTTCAGCGCGCACCCTCCGCGCCAGCAGGCGCTGGTGCACGGCCATCGCGTTGCGATACGCGCGAAGGGCCTGGTTTTCGGGGGATTCCGGGCGGAGGGAACGCCGTGAGTGGGGCAGTTCTACGTGGAGGGAGGCAGAATCGCCCGCGGCCACCACGTACTCGGTGGTCGCCACCCGCTGGCGGCCCTGGCGTCCCCACAAGGCGAGCGTGTAGATGCCCCGCTTTGGGGCACGGATGCGCATCCGGAAATGCCCATCCGGGGCGGTTCGCGTGTGGCCGAGGGTGTCGAGGCGGCGACCGTCCGGGCGAACCACTAGCACCCGAAACCCACCGTGCCCAGTGCCTGAGTGCTCCGCTGAGTCCACGACCACTCGTCCCTGCAGGTAGCTTTGTACGGACGAAGACCTGGGGGACTGCCGACATGCCGTGAGACACACGAAAACACCCACCAGCAGAGGAAGTCCCAGACGGATGGGCAGAGAAAAACGCGCCCGTGGCGAGCAAGAGAACGGCGTCATCAAGCCTCGTCTACTCGTCGACGTTTGCGGGGTCCCGTTGCGCCTCCAACTTGTCCCGAAGCAGCGACCGCACCAGTTCCGGATTCGGTGATCCGTCGAAGCGCTGCATGACCTGTCCGATGAAGAAGCCGAGCAGGCCGTCCTTGCCGTCGAGGTACGTCTGCACCTTGTCCGTGTGGTCCGAAATGACGTTGTCGACCACCGGCGCGATGGCACTTCGGTCGGACACCTGGATGAGGTCGCGCTCGTCGGCGATCGCTCCGGCACTCTTGTCGGGCTGCTCCATCATGGCCGCGAAGACCTCCTGGGCGCCGTTGGAACTCACCTTGTCCTGGAGGCGGAGAAAGACGAGCTGAGCCAGGCGCTCGGGGGTCACCGGGAGGGCCTCCACGTCGAGGTCACGCTCATTCAGCACGCGCAGCACCTCGGTCATAATGAAGTTCGACACCGTTTTGGCTTGAGCGTCGGTGTCCCCGCCCTTGGTTCGTTTGTAGAGGTGTCGAAGCGTCTCCTCGAAGTAGTCGGCCACGGCTCGCTCTTCCGTCAACACACCGGCGTCGTACGCCGGGAGGCCAATCTCCTCCACGAATCGCTGCTGACGCGCCCGGGGCAGTTCGGGGAGGCCGTCACGGACCTGTGCAACCATCTCGTCCGAAACGGTAACCTCCACGAGATCCGGGTCCGGCATATAGCGGTAGTCGTGCGCCTCCTCCTTCGACCGCATAGGCCGGGTGGTGCCCGAGTCGGGATCCCAAAGCAGGGTCTGCTGCGTGATCGTATTGCCCCGCTCCTCGGCGGCAATCTGGCGCGTGATCTCGTAGTCGAGCGCCTGTTCCACGTGACGCATCGAGTTCATGTTCTTAAGCTCCGTTCGCGTGCCGAAGGCCTCCCGGCCACGGGGCCGCACGCTCACGTTGGCGTCACACCGCAGGGAACCCTCTTCCATGTTGCCGTCGCTAATGTCGAGGTAGCGCACCAGCTGACGGAGCCGTTCCAGAAACAAGCGGGCCTCGCGGGGGGATCGCAGGTCTGGCTCCGTCACGAGTTCTAGTAGGGGGATGCCGCACCGGTTGTAGTCCAGCCGCGTGCTCCCGTCCGGGTCGTGCATAGACTTGCCGGCATCTTCCTCCATGTGGATGCGCGTGAGCCCTACGCGCCGCGAAGCCTTGCCGCCCGTAGGCGTCTCGTCCTCGTCGCCAGGGAAGATGTCGACGTGCCCGTCGTAGCAGATTGGGGTATCGTACTGGGAAATCTGGTAGCCCTTCGGCAGGTCGGGATAAAAGTAGTGCTTGCGGGCAAAAACCGAGCGGGATGCGATGGAGCAGTGGGTCGCCAGGCCGAGACGAAGGGCGTACGCCACCACTTTTTCGTTGAGCACCGGCAGGGTGCCTGGATGGCCCAGGCTGATGGGGTCGACCTGCGTATTGGGGGCTGCCCCAAATGCCGTAGCGTCCGGGCTAAAAATCTTGGCGTCGGTCTGAAGTTGGACGTGAACCTCGAGGCCGATGACCGGCTCGTAGTTCTCGTAGGCCATGCGTATTGGGAGCAGATCAATGGGGACGAATCGAAGCGCAAGGTTCTGCGCCCCGACAGGTTCCGAGAACGGAGATACCCAAGGACGCGGAGAATGTTCGGGGCATTCGGGGACTTCCCCGGTGCATTCCTCTCTGGGGCACCTGTAGATGGGTTGGCCGGCCTCAAAGGGACCGTCGCTCCCCGAACTCCCGATGCAGACCGCTACGGGATCGAGATGGGGGCTGCCTCAGAATGAGCGGCGTCGGGGCCCACACGAGAATTGTGGAGGTCTGGCTGTCCACGCTCCGGTCTGCGCCAGAGGGAAAAACCATTCGGTGGTGCATCCGGGACGGGACGATCAGAGACCGCATTGGGGGCTACCGCTCGGTGTGCCGTCTGGGAGGGGGCGGCCGGCGACAAGGAGTGTCTCTCGACCCGGAGCACAGCACACGACCATCCAATAATGCCCCCCAGGTAGACCACAATGACGAGGGCGAGGCCTGCGTATTGGCGATAGCGGTGGGGGCTTTCGGACACGGTCAATGAGGAGCGGTGAAGAAAATGGGCGTAATCCGGTCCGTATCGGAGTGTCCGGGCGCCAAAGAGTTCCAGTTTCGCGTCGACGCCCCGATGCTGGTTCGGGGAGCGGGAGCCTCCCAGCTCGGCTATGGTCCGCGATCAGGCGCTGCCGAGGGCGGGCTGGCCAGCGTAGTAGCGGTGGTCAGGACGGGGCCCAGGAGAAGACGAAACCACGTCGTGTAGCGGTGAGGATGCGTTTCCACGTCGCTGCGGAGCGTCGACGGCTGTACCCATGCCCAGTCGGACACTTCGCGCCCAGACGGTCGCACTTCAGGGGCCTCCACCGTGCCAACAAACACATGGTTGTGTTCGTGTTCAACCAGGCCATCTCCTACGGGAAGACGATAGGTTTTCTGAAAGGCTGGGGCGATGGATGCATGAAATCCCAACTCCTCGGGCAGGCGCCGTGCTGCGCCATCCTGTGGGGCCTCCCCGGGGTGAGGATGACTGCAGCAGGTGTTCGACCAGAGACCGCCGGAGTGATACTTGCCGGGGGCACGTCGTTGGAGGAGGAGGCGACCGGTTGGGTCGAAGAGAAAAACCGAAAAGGCGCGGTGAAGGAGCCCCTCGGCGTGCGCACGGAGCTTCTCGGCGGTGCCGATCGGCCGGTCATTCTCGTTCACCAGCACAACAGGGTGGGACATGGGCCGTGAACTGATACGGTTGCCTAGTGGAAAGCACCCTCAATATGAGAACTATGAACATTTTCGTGGTCCTCTTTAGGGGCACATTACGGCATTATTGCAAAGAAAATTTCCCCCGTTTGGTCCCCAAGAGTCTGTGGCCGCGGCCTGATCCGGGCAACGTCGATCAAATGGAACGGACTCGCCAACGACCCAGAGGGGGGCTTGACGCGGTCGCTCCCGATTTGTGTCTTTGGAATTCCCATTTGTTCGCGAGTCCTGCCCCCATCCAGAAAAACAGTCCCATGCACGAGCTCACGATTCAAGGCGTAGGCACTGTCGAGGTCGAGGAGGGGACGCGGCTGGTTCGGGCCATTGAGGATAGCGGTGTCGAGATTGGCCATCGCTGTGGCGGGCAATCCCAGTGCACCACCTGCCGCGTGGAGTTTGAGGAGGGGGAGCCGGAAGTGATGACCGAGGTCGAGTACGAGAAGCTCACCGACATTGGCCAGTTTGGCGACATGCGCCTCTCATGCCAGATTGTGGTCGACCGCGACATGACGGTTAATCCCCTCATGACCGTTGAGGATCAAGGGTGGGACGATGCGGGGCCCGAGCCAGCCATCATGGTGGAGCCGGATGCTGAGTGGTTCCCCATCACCACCCTTGAGCAGAAGTGAAGGCGTTCCGGGCAATATTGAGTGGGAGGGGGCTGGATGATTGGGGAGCGTCCCGAGATGCGAAGTGGAACGACTGCGGACTGCGTTCCGAACGCGCCGTTTCTACGGGGGCGTGCCTTGGGCAACGGAGGCCTTCCGGGAGGTCACGGCGGGAGATCAAAGGGTGCTATTCCCTAAGATTTGGCGGCTAGTCGTCCTCCCCATCGGTCTTCTCCTTGGGACCGTGCTCGTCGTAGTCGTTCACGTGAAAGCCTTCGCCCTTGAAGATGACGCCCGGGTTGTCGGTGATGATGCGCTCAACATCCTGCCCTGTCTCCGGGCACGTATCCAGGGGGTCCTCGGTGATGCGCTGCTGAACCTCGAAGGTGCTTCCGTCTTCGCGGCGGTATGTGTAGGTCGGCATCTGTGCGGGGGAGAGATAGTCGCAGGAAAGAATGAGGCGCATGGGTACCAGGGGAGGCCCTGGATGGCGACAGCGCTCTTTAGCATTAGTCCGCGCTTTTGTTTCTGAGACCGGTTGGGACCCCGCAGGAAATTCAAGGAGGCACACATTTTGGGCGATGTCCTCTTGATGGGTCGGAACGGTCTCTGAGGGCACGTTCTTCGGGTAAGGATGCTTTTCCTCAGATCCGAGGATCGATTCGGGGATGATGTGGGTTGAACCTGTGTGAACATTTCCATCCCCGGGAACTCGACGGGGACTCAGTTTTAGATACTCTTGCACTTTTGAAGACGACGGTCCGGTAGTTCAGTTGGTTTAGAATGCTGCCCTGTCACGGCAGAGGTCGCGGGTTCGAGTCCCGTCCGGACCGCCTTTCCCCTCGATTCCGCCTGCCCCGGGATCGAGGGTTTTTTGTCGCGTGGGTCCCGTGCACGGTTTCATGCTTCGTGAGGAAGAGGCGGGCCCGGTGCTACGTCGTTGGCCATTCTCCGGGAGGAGTGAAGGGGCCGCGATGGAAGGCTCCACTGTTCGTCGATTCCTGCGTTCATAGCGGCCTCCGATGTCCTCGTTTTCCTTGTCGGTACGGTCGGTCTCCTTGACCCGGCTTGGGTGGGGCGGTATCGGGATGATGCTGGGAGCTTCGGCCCTTGCCGTGGGGGCGGCGCTGTGGAAGCTTTTGGCCATTGGGGGCGTTGCGTTCGGGGCCATGGCCGGAGGTGCTTGGTTGGGGACCCGTTCGGGCGCTGCACATGCGGAGGGAAGTACAGTGCGGGCCCGGCGGCTCGCCTGGGGGTACGGACTTGCCAGCGGTGCCATGATTACGAGCACTGGTGCCTTCCTCATTCCGAGTGCCATCGGGCACGACGCCACGGTTGGGGGGTTTGGCATCGCGGCCGGGGTGCTGCTCGGGTTCATCCTTCACGCCGCGCAGCATCAACTCGCGCACTTGTCGCTCCCGATGGATGTCACAACCCTTGAGTTGACCGCCCATTCCTTGGCCGCCGGGGTAGTAATTGGGGCCGTCTACGCAACCATGCCTGCTCTCAGCCTCGCCCTGGGGCTCGCCATCGTATCCCATAAAGGCCCGGCCGGCTACGCGGCGGCACGACGGCTCCGTCGGGCCGGGCGGCCCACATCGGTACTGCTGGTGCCGGCCGCCGCCGTCGCGGCAACGGCCGTGCCCGTCGGAATCATCTCGCCGCCCGGAAGCGACGTACTACACGCCCTGGTGTTTGGCATTGCGACCGGCGTGTTTTTGCACGTGGCCCTTGACTTCCTCCCACGGTGCGAAATCGGCGGAGAAATCTCGGAGGCCGCGGGACTGACGGGCGAAGCTGTTCCGGACGATCACTTCGATGCCGAGCATCACCTGCTTGATCGCCTGCGCCTCCACGCCGTGGCGAGTGCTGTGGTGGGCGGACTTGTGGTGTTCGTTGCGTGGTTGGGCGTCCATGCCTAGAGCCGCGTCCCGTCCGCGCTTGGAGAACCCCGCATCGTTGACAGCCGAACCGCTTCTGCCTATTGTACACACACTCGATTCGCAGGCCCTACGCGACTTGCTGGCCTGCCGGGTCCACCCCTCACACTGTTATCGCGCATCCATCCGTCCTGATCATGCTTCGACTTCAATCCTTGGTATCCCCCGTTCTTGTCCTTCTTGCTTCCACCTTCCTGCTCGCTGGGTGTGGGGGGGGAGGCGGCGGCGAGACCGATGGGAACGTGCAAATCCAGGTGGTCGACCGTTCGCCTGCCATCGAGGGGGCGTCCGCCCGAATTGTGACCCCCACCGACAGTGCAGTCGTCGATAGCCAGGGTGTGGACGTAACGGTTGAGGCCGATAGTTTCGAGACGGGCATCCAAACCGAGACGGAGCGGGCCGGTGAGATTGCAAACTCGGGCAATGGGCAGCACTTCCACGTTATTCTAGATAACCAGCCGTACTTGGCCAATTACGAGGCGGGCACGCCGTTCGATCTCGGAGATCTGGAGCCGGGGGCGCACACCGTCGTTGCCTTCCCAAGTCGCTCCTACCACGAGAGCGTTAAGGGGCCGGAGGCCTATGATCTGGTCAACTTCTACGTGCAGGAAGAGTCCGGTTCGTTCATGCTCGGCCCCCGCGAGCCCGCCATCATTTACAGTCGTCCCAAAGGCCGGTATCGCCGTGCCGACGCGGAGCGGATCATGCTCGACTTCTATCTGCACAACGTGGAGCTGAGTGAGGATGGCTACAAGGCCCGCTACACCATCTCCGACGACGAGGGAACCGAGGTAGCCTCGATTACACTCACAGAGTGGACCCCCGCCTTCGTAACCGGCCTCGACGGCACCTATGAGGTAAATCTGCAGCTCATCGGCAGCGACGGAAATGTAGTGCCGGGGGCCTTCAACGACACGACACGGAAAATCCGAGTTCGGCCCTAGAGCCTCTCACAGCACCGGTCCCTCGGCTTCGGGGTTTGATGCAGAACCCATCCGACCGTGGAGGGGGCCTCCATTCAATCGGATGGGTATCCAATCAAATTTGGGGCGACCACAGAATTTCCCTGTGGGCTCTCCGTGGTGGTTGGGCGTCCTCAGTCGACATATAACGGCACTCAAGTATGTCTCTACTCCAGTCCTCTTGGCAGCGGGCGCTTCTCCACGCATTCGGGGGAAGCGCCCTGCTTTTGGTCCCCCTCTTGTGGGGCGGGCTGGCCGCCGCGCAGCCCGCCCCCGGCCCCGCGGCGAAGCCGCAGCCCGGCATTGACGTGCAGGAGTACGACTTTGCTCTCGCCTTGTCGGACACGACGGACCGGATTGAGGGTACGGCCACGGTGCGCCTCCGCGTGACGACCGACACCCTTACGGCCGTGCGGCTCGACCTCATTGGGCGCGATGGGTCGCATGGGGCGGCGCCTGTCTCGCAGACGGGCATGCGGGTTGCGTCGGTAACGAGCGAGGGACAGGAAGTGTCGTACCGCCACGCCGACGATATTCTTCGGATTGTGCCGCCTACGGGCCTTACCGCGGGACAGTCACACACCTTTCGCATCGAGTATGCTGGCGTGCCCGCCGACGGACTCATCATTGGGACCAACCAACACGGCGACCGCACCTTTTTTGGCGACAACTGGCCCAACCGGGCCCGTCACTGGCTGCCTGTGGTAGACCACCTCTCCGACAAGGCGACGGTTTCCTTTCGCGTGACGGCGCCGGCGCAGTACAAAGTAGTGGGCAACGGAGCGTTGGTGCAGGACTCCACGAGCCAAGGATTGCGCTACACCCACTGGCACTCCGACGTGCCCCTCCCACCGAAGGTGATGGTCATCGGTGTGTCCGACTTTGCGGTTGATACGGCCGGCACCGTGGACGGAGTGCCCGTCCAGAGTTGGGTATACCCCGAGAATCGTCGCGTGGGATTTCGGGACCTGGGACAGGCGCCCCCTATCCTGCGCTTTTTTGAGGAAAATTTGGGGCCGTACCCTTACGAAAAGCTCGCCAACGTGCAGTCGACCACCCGCTATGGCGGTATGGAAAACGCCGCCGCCATCTTCTACAGCGAACAGGCCGTGGCTGATGGAGAGGACAGCACGCCCCTGCTCGCCCACGAAATCGCGCACCAGTGGTACGGAAACACGGTCACCGAGGCCGATTGGCCCCACCTCTGGCTTAGCGAGGGGGTCGCGACGTACCTGACGGGGCTCTACCTGGAGCATGCCCGCGGCGATGCAGCCCTCCGGCGCTACATGGAAACCGCGCGTGAGCAGGTCGCGCAGTTCCACGCTCAGAACCCGCACACACCGCTCGTCGACACTACGTTTAGCGATCCGAACGAACTCCTCAATACCAATCCCTACCAGAAGGGTGCCTGGGTGCTACACATGCTGCGACAGCAGGTGGGGACCGGGACGTTTTGGGAGGGCCTGCGTGCCTACTATGACCGCTACCGAAATGGCAACGCCAGCACGCGCGACTTCCGGGCTGTGATGGAAGACGTGTCGGGGGAGGACCTGAAGGCCTTCTTCGCACAGTGGACACGTCGCCCCGGTCATCCGGTTATTGAGGGCACGTGGCGCCACGACGCAGCGGCGGGCGAGTGTGTGGTATCACTGCGGCAGACCCAGGAGGAGGCGCCCTTTCGGGGTCCAGTTGAGATTGCGATCGATGACGCGTCGGGTACGACCACCAGGATGATCTCCATGGAGGGGCGTCGTACACAAGCCCGTGTGCCCTGTCCCCAGGCCCCTTCAGCCGTCACGCTGGATCCCAACACCCGGCTCCTGGCCGAGTGGTCAATGCGGCGGGCAGAATGACAAGGGGCCTGGGATCGAAAAATCTACCCCCACCGTCCACTTTGTAATGCCTCGCCTTCCTGTTTGCCTCGCCCTCGCGTTTCTTCTCGCCGCACCCGCTGGCGCCCAGCCCGACTCGTCCGACGCGGCGCCCGAAGCGGGAGTCCGAGCCACCATCGACGCCCTGTTCGACGGCATGCGGGCGGGCGACAGCACTGCGGTGCGGGCGGTCTTTCACGAGGATGCGCGCCTGCATACGGCCTCGGGCCCAGGCGAGACATCGGCCGTGCAGGCCACCCCGATCGATGCATTCGTAGAGGCGGTGGGACGCCCCCACGAGAAAGTGTGGGACGAGCGGATTTGGAACGTTGAGATTCGGGTAGACGGCCCGCTGGCGAGCGCCTGGGTGCCGTACGTGTTTTATCGGGGCGATGAGTGGTCGCACTGTGGGGTGAATGCCCTTCAACTCATCCGGCGTGCCGACGGCTGGCGGATTTTGCAGATCACGGACACGCGCCATCAGGAATGCAGTGTCCCGCCGGCCGTGCAGAAGTCGAGGTAGGAACCCTCGGGGGAACGGCGTAACACTGGGACGGGGCATAACGTGATGGATCCAAAGCGCTCGGCTCTGTTTCCTGCTCCAATTGCACGATTCCCATGTCTGCTCGTCCCATCTTCTACACCATACTCCTTGTCGCCCTCATCACCCTGCCCCGCCTTGCTACAGCGCAGGAGGTCACCCGCGAATCCCGGTCGGTCGCCTCCTTTACGGCGGTCGAGTTCGCGGTCCCCGGTACCCTTCACCTCCGGCAAGGAGACGCATCGTCCGTCGAGGTTGAGGCCCCCCAAGCGGCGCTCGCGAAAATCACGACCACAGTGGAGGGGGAAACCCTCAAGATTTCGACCGAAGGGAGGTCGGGCCTGCTCAACTTCCTGTCCGGCGACGACGAACTCGAGGCCGACCAGATTGACGCCTACGTCACCGTCTCCACCCTCTCCCGCATTACCCAGGCCGGCTCGGGTCGGGTGCGGGGCGAGACTCCACTCCAAGAAGATGCTCTTGCCCTCAATGTCGCCGGGTCGGGTGGGATGGACCTGGAGGTAGACGTGAACACGCTCGACGTCAGTATCGCCGGCTCAGGGACCTGTACCCTCCGCGGACGGGCCGGCACGATGAACGTAAATATTGCCGGTTCCGGTGATCTCCGAGGCGATGAGCTGAGCACCCGGACGACCGAGGTTCGCATCGCCGGCTCCGGCGACGTGAACGTGGGGGTGACGGAATCCCTTGCCGCAAATATCTTTGGGTCCGGCGACGTGCGGTACCGCGGCGGGCCCACGGTCGAGACGAACGTTGTTGGGAGTGGAGAGGTACAGACGATCGACTGAGTAGCACCGACTGAGGGCCGGCGCTTTTTGGTCGGAAATCGATCCCTGCCATGGCAGGGGTTGGCGTGGCGCGATCAGGTAAGGCACAGATTTTGCCCGCGTATCTTGCCCCCATCCCCCTGGGACCTTTGATCGCACCACCTCCCACCGATTCCCTTGAGCACATGAATTCCGCTCCCCTTGTCAACTTCAGAGGCGACTGGTCGTCGAGCGAAAAAGACCTCGTGGAAGCCGCGGTGGCCCACGCCGAAGCGGTCGGCCTGCCCTCGTGCGCCGATGATACAAAGGCCCCTTGGATGGCGATCCGAACGGTTTTGGAGAACAAGCGCCTCTACGCCGCCTCCCGGTTACACATTGAAAACGGAATCCTTGGTCGCAGTGCCTCCGGCCTTGCGGAACGGATTCGACGGTTCGGGGAGCAACACGCGGACGTGCCGACTGGGGAGGGCGACCGCCCACTCTTCCAACTCGCCTACAAGAGCGCCGCGAGTGACGCGCTGACCGAGGACGGGCTGAAAGAGATTCTCCGGCAGGCCCGATCGAACAATGACGACCTGGACGTCACCGGGCTGCTCCTGTACGCTCAAGGCGAGTTTTTTCAGGTGCTGGAGGGACCGGAGTCTGCGGTTCGAGACCTGTACGATACCATTCGCCAGGACCCGCGCCACAGTCACATCGAGACGCTCCACAGCACGCAGGTTGCCGAGCGTACATTCCCGGAGTGGAAGATGGCGCTGGACAATCTGGCCGTCGTTGCGGAGGAGGAGGGTGTGTCGCCGTTTTTGCAGACGGGAGATTTGGCGGCTGTCTCGCCCCTGGAAAACGGCTTAATGAACGCAATCGAGCGTTTTCGGCGGGCGGCATTGGCGGAGGAGCACATCAGCGAACAGCCCCTTGATGCCCCCTTCGAGGCTTCCGGTACCTAGGAGAGCGACACGGTCCCATACGCGTCGCGGCCCCGGAGTTGGTAGGTGGGACGAACGAAGGCCCCGTTGATCTTTACGGGCCCCAATGCTTACTATCGAGAGAGCTTCTGGCGCATCACCGTCGCGGAGTTCGCTTGCCAATCTTCCTCACAACTCCAAACCGCCGTGGACGCTGATTCCCGTACTGTCATTATCCCCCGCGAAGAGGACGCCGCTGAGGAGCCTGAACCTGTTGAGGTCTGGCCCCTGGTTGACGCGGCCCTCAACACGATTGACGCCGATCCCTCCACCCGAGACGCCGCGCAGGCGGCCCTCGAGCACGGGGATGGGTGTGTGGTGCTGGCCAATTTTCTGAACAGCGAGGCCAAGCGTGTTCACGAGATGGACTACCGCTTCAAGGTCCCCCTCGTGGTACTCGCCGCTGAGCAGGCCCGCAGAGATGACACCGCCACTTCGATTTACGATCCGGAGGAGGGGTGCGTCTATTTCGAGACTGATGTGAGCCAGTTTTCCTTCCACGTCTACAAAGACTGGACCGTTGACTGGCCTGAAGTGGCCGACGAGGTGCAGGAGGACTATGAATGGAGCGGCAAAGACAACCAGACCTGGGCGCTGGACTGGCTGATGGGCTTTCTCGATGTGCCGACTGACGACTACATGGTCGATTGAGGCTATGGGGCTGGAGGTATGCGACTGTCTTGCAGCCCTATATAGTCCTCCAATGCCGCGAATTTGTTGGCGGCGCTTTACCGGCGAAATTAATTGTCTCGGCGATCCTGCAAGGTAGGAGATGCCCAACGGTGGTGACGATCCCTTCTTCGAAAACTGAACGCAATCGACAGTGCAAACAGAAGCCTGGGCCCGTGTCGCGGAGGCCCCACCATGAGGGGGAATCCTGCGGGAGCGGGTGTCCGTTCAGAACCGGCGTGTTTCGCTAGGCTTCTCTCACGACGACTTCTAAACAAATGCGTGCCGTCCGTGTCCTTGACGAGGGCGACCCTGAGCACATGACGATCGGCGAGGTGCCTACCCCGAAGCCAGGCCCCGACGAGGTACGGGTTAGAGTCCACGCCACGGCCTTGAATCGCGCCGATACGTTTCAGCGTCGGGGCCACTACCCACCTCCCGAAGGGGCGTCTTCGATTCTCGGTCTTGAAATGGCCGGGGTCGTTGACGACGTCGGGGAGGGCGTTATCGACTTGCACGTGGGCGACCGGGTGTTTGGCCTGCTCGCCGGGGGGGGCTACGCTGAGCAGGTTGTCGTCCACAAGGATCTGCTCATGGCGGTTCCGCCTGGGCTCTCCATGCAGGAGGCCGCCGCCGTCCCGGAGGTCTTTCTGACGGCCTACCAGGCTCTGCACTGGCTCGGTGGCCTGCGGCGAGACCACCGTGTGCTTATCCACGCCGGGGCCAGCGGGGTGGGCACCGCAGCAATACAACTTGTCAAGAAGGCCGGCGCCCATCCCTACGTCACGGCATCGGCCCCGAAGCACGGGGTGTGCCGGGGCCTTGGTGCGGAAGCAGCCATCGACTACGCGTCGGAGGACTTTGCCGAGCGAATCGACGAGATCACGAATGGAGAGGGAGTCCACATCATTCTCGATTTCATCGGGGCACCGTACTTTCACCAGAATGTGGCCTCCTTGACCACGGATGGGCGCATCATCCAGCTCGCCACCTTAGGCGGAAGCACGGTGGAGCAGGTGAGCCTGCGCAATCTTATGGCCAAGCGCGTACAGCTACTCACCTCCACCCTGCGCGATCGTAGCCTGAACTACAAGATCCAACTCACTCAGGAGTTTGCTAGCGATGTGGTGCCGGCATTCGTGGACGGGGAACTCCGTCCCGTCATCGATTCGGCCTACGACTGGACGGAGGTGGCCGAGGCCCATCGTCGTATGGAGAACAACGAGAACGCCGGAAAGATCGTCTTGCAGGTGGTCTCGTAATCCGCCACACTAATGCCCCGGGCCCTCTTGGAGGACCCGGGGCAAAAAAGGCTCCGTAAGACGTGGGGGAATGGCTAGTTGAGACTTGCGTCAAGGTCAATTTCGACGCCGGCGAGAGCCTTTGACACCGGGCAGCCCTCCTTAGCGGCCTGGGCGTGCTCCTGGAACGTGCTGTCGTCAATCCCAGGAACGGTGGCCTCTGTGGTGAGGAAGACGCCTGTAATCGTCGGCTCGCCGTCGACCATCCGGAGGGTTACATCCGCGGTGGTATGCACCGATTCAGGATCGTATCCCGCCTCATCCAGCACGTTGGAGAGGGCCATGGAGTAGCAGCCAGCATGGGCGGCAGCAATCAGTTCTTCCGGGTTCGAGCCGGTACCGTCCTCGAAGCGGGAGTGAAACGAGTACTCACCCTCGTAGGCGCCGCTGTCCAGTGCCATCGTGCCACTTCCGTCGGGTAAATTGCCGGTCCATGTAGCGTCCGCAGAGCGTGTAGGCATAGCATTGGGGGAATTGTGAAGAAGTGTCGGGGAAGAGGGGCGAATCCAAGCCAGGGGGGCACCGCACGTTCCTGTCGGGCCGGTGCTTTCCAGAAAGAACACATCCGACCCGCCGGCTGGAAATCCGCACTACACCTCGTCGACCTCGCCGTTTAACTTGTCGAGGTGCACGTCCATCTGCGGGTACGGGATGCCAATCTCGGCCTCGTCCAATTTGTACTTCACCTGCCGCACCAGTTCCTGCTTCAGCCGAAAATAGTCGTCGGGGTGGGCCCACACGCGCACCTCCCAGTTGATGGAGGAGCCGCCCAGGGCTGTGAGTGCGGCTTGTTCCCCCTTTTCTTCGACGCGTCCCTCTACGTTTCGGGCGGCGTCGAGGAGCACCTCACGGGTGGCGTCGATGTCTGCCGGGTAGTCAGTGCCCACCTCACAGTCCACGCGGACGAGGTCGTTCGCGAAGATGTTTTCAATGGTGGAGCCGAAAATGTCCCCGTTCGGGACAATGATGAGTCGATTTTCCCGCGTCGTGATACGGGTAAAGAAGAGGGAGATGTCTCGTACGAACCCCGTCTCGCCGGCGATTTCAACGTAGTCGTCGACTTTGAAGGGACGGAAGATGAGGAGCATCACCCCGGCGGCAAAGTTGGCCAGGGTGCCCTGCAGCGCCAGGCCGATTGCAAACCCGGTCGCGGCGAGCACGGCGACGAAGCTCGCCGTTTCGACGCCCACCGTTTCCAGGCCGGCGAAGATGGCCAGTAAGAAGATGGCATAGTACGCGAAGTTGCTCGCGAACTTCATCAGGGTGGTATCCATCTCCGGCCGCTTGAGCCCACGGCGGATGAGATTGCGAACCCACGTGGCCACGTACCGCCCGATGATGAGGATCGCGATGAAGGCAACGGCACTCAACAGGTACGTGCCGATCAACTGGATCGTCTGGGCGTCCAGACCCGTCTGAGAAAAGAGATCGTTCATGAGAGGAAAAAAGAACGGTAATATTCGAAATCGAAACGTCCCTGAAAGTAGTGGGGCAAGGAGGGAAGTATCAATCCCGGCAGTTGGAATTCGAAGAGAGGAGACTGGTTACTTGGGTCTTAGAACCGGAGAGAGACGGTCTACGGGGGTGTGGCCCCGGATACGAGCCACGAACCGCCGAAGAAGTGGGGCATTCAGACGAAGGGGCGGCTTATCTTGGCGCATGCCGACGATGCGGCCTTCCGCGTCTTCCAGTAGGCGATACGTGAAAAGGTACTGCCCCTCCGGCGTAAGGCCCAGGTCGTTCCTCCCAAAGCGTAGGTCGGAGATGAGGAGTGCGCCGTCGGTCCCGCGCCGAACGGCATAGTAGCCGCGAGAAAACCGTTGCAGCTTCTTGACGATTGGGTGGTCGCGGGCGTTGCCCAGTTGGCGGTGCTCCTTGGGTACGTAGCGAAAATCAATCGTCTGGTCGGAATCCAGCAGAGAGTAAAGGCCGACGTAGTAGCCAGTATCGGTCTCGGCGACCCCGCGCCACAGTAGGTTGTTGAAGGGGGTGGGCGTGGTAAACACACGTTCGTGCTCGGGGACCGACTCCCGGAGTGCCTCCGCGAAGACGTGTCCCACGTACAGCTTGTTGCCCAGGGTGAAGAGAAGATAGGCGGAGCTCAGTGCCAGGCCTGTGTAGTTAGCCCATCGGCGGGCCTGTGCGGTCGGGGCCCATCGGAACGACACCAGCAACCCCGCGGCCAGTGGAATTGTGTAGAGCGGGTCAATAATGAAAATGATCCCGTAGATCACTGGGTAGCTGCTGAACGGCCAAAAAACCTGCGTGCCGTACGTTGTGAGGCAATCCAGCCCGATGTGCGTGAGAAGAACGGCGGCTATTAGGGCCCCCCACCGCCGAGCCGTGGTCGCTTCGTTCGGGTAGAGGCGCCGCAGTCCCCAGGCGGCGCAGAAGGTAATGCCCAGGACAAAGACAAGTGAATGGGTGGCGCTTCGGTGGAACGTGAGGGCTTGTACCTCAGTCAAGAACGGATTGGCCAGCACGTCGAGATCGGGCAAGAGTCCGAAGAAGGCGCCCCAGAGCGGGGCCTTGGCGCTGGCCTCACGGCCTGCGACGGCCTCCCCAACTGCGGCCCCGAGTGTGATCTGCGTTACGGAATCCATGGGAGAGACGTCCGGCGGGAAGGCTGGAAAAGGAACGCACAGCGGCCCCTTCTGTACGTCGGAGTGCGCTTGTTGAGCCGGAGGCCCACTCAGTGGTTGCGAGCCCGTTACGATGCCCCCAATGCCCGACCGCTACCGCTGCCGCGTAGAGCAGGCAGCCATTCGCCCCCAGCAGATCGACACACTGGGACGCCTGGTCCGAAAGCTCTTTGAGCGGCGCCACCACCGTCTCATCGCGGGGCGGGAAAAAGATTGGCTGACCATGGAGCTCGTGCAATCCCTCCGAGAGGCCAGCCAGGTGTACCGTGAAGCGTTGAGTACAGAGACGAACGGCCCGCTCCCGTTCGCGCTCGGTTACTTCCGCGTCCGCAACGGTACCCTCGAACTCACGAGCGATGAGGTGCCGGCCAACGTCGCCCCCGAACCTTTCGTCCGATTCCTGAGCGAGTTTCTTCGGCCTGGCGCTCGCCTATGGTTTGCCGACGACAACGGAGAGGTCGAATGGGCAATTCAGGGGGTCGACGAGGTGGTGGAGGTCACGAAGGAGACCCCCGAGGAACGTCAGCCGACCGATGAGGAAGAGTCTGCGGGCGCCAGTACGTGAAGGAGACGCTGGGGGGCCTCTGTGTCGGATAGATTCCCGATACTGTCCTGGTCGTCCGGCAACAGGGTAAAGTTGCGATAGCGGCCGCGTCCATCCTCCGCCAGATGTTCGTGGACGCGGACGCCGAGGCACGACCCGTCGTGCGCCACCAGGCCAGTGACCGTATTGGGCCGGTTGGGAAAAGGGTCGCCTTCCGGCAGGGCCTTCGCCACAGTGTCGAGGACCGTGCGGGCGGCTTTGGGTGTCGGGGCGGTCAGCCGCACGAAGAGCTTCACCGTAAAATCGCGGTCGAATGTAACCTGCACCCGGCTGAAGTTGGGATTCATGGGACGCCAGTGCAGGTCTACGTGTCCGCAGCCCTCGGTAAGCTCCTCCACGGCGGTCAGGAGCGCTGGGAAGCGATCCTCCAGCGCATCCAGCATGCGCAAGTACCCTTGCATTTCGCCCTGTATGCCGGACACGCTTCCCAGACCTTCGGCCGCCTCCATCGAGGCCTCGCGCAGCCACTCCTGCACCACAGGGGTCTGCGTGATGCGGTCGCTTACGGTGCGGAGCGACTCGGAAAGGTGGGGTTCAATGTGGGCTTTCCAGTCTTCTTTGGAGTGGGGGGAAGGCATTGGATGTACTAAAAACGACAAAAACCGGGGAGGAAAGATCAGGAACAAAAAGGGGGCTTCGTGGTGAAAGAAAAGCTCAGTATTTTGTCAATCTCACCGCACTCACATTGTGCCTGACCGACCGACTACCTCGCGGCAACCGAAGACGATGCCGCTTGATGATCTCTCAGAGCACCTTCAACTTTCGAAGCAAACCCTCGTTCGCTGGACCGATCGGCACCTGATCGATGCGGATCTATACTGGTCGCTTTCCGACTCGAACGAGGAGATCCGGATGATCGACCTGACGGATGAGACGCTGGACTTCCTCGAAGACTTTGCTGCTGATTACCGGGAGGATGTGGTGAGCCGAACGGAGGCGCGCCGAATTCTCAAGCAGATTGACCGTAAGAAAATCAAGAAGCTGATCCGCGCGGGCGACGTAGAAGACGTGGAGGTTGACGAAGAGACCCGCGTCGTGGTGGGGAGCCTAGAAGACTACCTGATGGAGCGGGAGCGTGAAGAGGAGGAAGAAGACGATGAGTAGGCCCGAAACGGGCTTCTTACGTCGCGTCGCTTGCCCTGAGCATTGCCCGGATCCTTGATCGCATCTCGTCAATCGGGAAGATCCCGACGACCTGCTTCGTGATTTGTCCCTCCGGCGTCACGAGAATCGTTGTGGGCAGGCCTGGAATGGGCCCAAATTCGGCCTCCACTGTGCCCTCACTGTCGATAACGATTGGATAGTTGACCCCCAACTTATCGGCGAAGGGCGCCACCACCTCGCGGCCCTTCCGGTCCAGTGCCACCCCGATGACACGCAGTCCCTCTGCCCGAAGGTCTGTGTGCAGCTTCTTGAGGGCTGGAATTTCCTCACGGCATGGGGCGCACCACGTGGCCCAAAAGTTGACGAGTAACAGCCGCCCTTCCTGGGCCTGTAGGTCGATGGTGCTCCCGTCCATGGTTTCCAGCGTGAGGTCGGGCACCGGAGTGGGGGCCACGTCCTGTACCTTTCCAGGGATAGGACCAGACTGCGTGGCGGACGATGACTCCGATGGCGCGTTGTCGGAGTCGTCTCCACACGCACCGAGTAGCAGGAGCAGAGCGAGCGATAGGAGGGGGAGCAGTCGACGCATGGCACCAAGCGGGTTATTCGGGGGAGGTGGCATGGATGGCCTCGCGGAGGGTCTCGGCCGTCACGTCGAAGTGCGAGGTGTCGAAGACCGATTCGTGCTGATCCAGCACGATGGCCTGGGGCGTTTCATGGTGCACCCCAAGAACGTCGGCAATCTCGTTGGATAGGTCCCGGCTCTGTTGCACTACAAGCTTGTAGACCGGGATGGCACTCCCGGTCGCCAGCGCCTGCATCTCCTCGTGGGCCGAGGTGCTAATTGGGCACGCGGAACTATGCTTGAAGACCAGGACCGGCTCGTCCTCCGAGTGGGCACGGGCCTCTGTCCAGTCGGACGGGGTGGCGAGAGGATGAAACGGGTCGTTGGACATCGGGGCGGGGAACGGTCCGGAGAAAAAGACTGCTGATATTCCGTACCATAAGGGGAATCCTGTGATACGGGGTGGGGGTGAACAATCGGTCAAGACTACGCAAACGCCTCGTAACGCTCAGGACGGACCGCTTCCGAACATCCTGTGGACTGCATTGTCTTTCTCGACGAATCCACCAGCCTATGACCGCCCCCAACACCGAGGCCGACGACGTGCGCTGGGCCCTTGAGGACCTGCATGAATCGCCCGATGCCTTGAGGGAGGACTTGGCGGACGCCGACACCGACGCAGATGCCTTCGCCGATCGCTACCGCGGTCGGATTGGGGATCTTTCCCCGGAGGCACTCGCTGATGCACTCGCCGCCCTCGAATCCATCTACGACCGTCTTGGGCGAGCTCAGGCGTACGCCTATCTGCACTGGACCGCCGACACCAACGACGCTGAGCGGGGAGCGCTCCGTCAGTCGGTACAAGAGAAAGTCGATCGTATCCAGCAAAAGCTCGTCTTCGTGGAAACCGAGTGGGTGGCAGTGCCCGACGACCGGGTGGAGATGCTCCTGGCCCACGATGCCCTTGCGGACTATAAGCACTACCTGGAAACGGAGCATCGCCGGAAGGACCACGTCTTGAGTGAGGCGGAGGAGAAGATTCTCTCTGAAAAAGACATCACCGGCAAGAGCGCTTGGACCCGTTTCTTTGATGAGACCCTGGGGGCCGCTCGCTTTGACCTCAATGGCGAGTCGCTTACGCAAGAACAGATCCTTTCAAAGCTTTATGAGCCCGACCGATCGTTGCGGCGGGAGGCGGCCCTCTCCTTCACTGAGGGCCTTAAGGAGCACCGCCGCACCCTGACATTCGTCTTCAACACGGTCCTTGCGGATAAGGCCTCTACCGATCGGCTGCGCAACTACGATCACTGGCTGCAGCGGCGGAATGAGGCCAACGAGGTGGACGACGAAACCGTAGACATCCTTGTTGAGGCCGTCACGGACCGCTACGATCTCGTGGCGCGTTTCTACCGGCTCAAAAGGCGGCTCCTGGATGTCGATGAGCTCTACGACTACGATCGCTACGCGCCCATCCGCGAGGCCGATACGACCTATGCGTGGGATGAAGCCCGTACCCTCGTTCTGGATGCCTACGACGAGTTCCATCCGGAAATGGCCCGGGCGGCGGAGCAGTTTTTCGAAGACAACTGGATCGATGCTGCCCTGGCACCCGGCAAGCGCAGCGGAGCGTTCAGTCACGGGACGGTACCCAGCGCGCATCCCTATGTCCTCCTCAACTACACAGGCAAAGCCCGGGATGTGCAGACCCTCGCCCACGAATTGGGACACGGGGTGCACCAGTACCTGGCGCGGGAGCAGAGTCTCTTCCATCACGGCACCCCCCTCACGACGGCCGAGATGGCGTCGGTCTTCGGTGAGATGCTTGTTTTCCAGCGGCTGATGCGCCGCGAAAACGATCCGGCCAACCGACTCGCCCTTCTCGTCGCGAAGATCGACGACACGCTCGCAACGGTCTTCCGGCAGGTTGCCATGAACCGATTCGAGGAGCGCATCCACACCGACCGTCGGGAGAATGGGGAATTGCAGGCCGAACGGTATGCGGAGCACTGGATGGACACGCAGCGGGACATGTTCGAAGGCAGTGTGACCCTTGGCGATCACTACCAGCACTGGTGGAGCTACGTCCCGCACTTCCTCCATACGCCCGGCTACGTGTATGCCTACGCCTTCGGAGAACTCCTCGTCCTGGCACTCTATGCCCGATACGAGTCGAGCGAGTCGGGGTTTGCCGACCAGTACCTCGATCTCCTCCGGGCCGGCGGATCCGACTGGCCACACACGCTGGTGGGGCGGATGGGCGTGGACCTGGAGGATGCGAACTTCTGGGCCCACGGGCTCTCCCACATCGAAGCGCTCATCGACGAGGCTGAGAGCCTGGCCGACAAGACCACCGCCGAGCGCCTCGCGCGCGGCGACGGCGCGCCCCACTCGTCCTAGCGCGCCTTCTGCTTGCCCAGCACTCCGACCATGTCCGGATCAACCTGCGCCAGCAGCACGCCAGGCTTTTAGGACCTCCGGTACGAACGAGAAGATCACCTCTTTGGCACGCTCCCGAACGCCTTCGTGGCGGAAGAAGCGGACCATGTCCTCGGGAGTATGGGCACCGGGGCACGGGGATGGATTTTTCGCAGGAGGCCCAGACCACGGCGACACGCCGGAAGAGCGCATACAATCTGCTCACTACCCTCCGGTTCGGACGCTCGTGTGTCGAAACTAGATACTTCTGCCTGAAAGTCCCGGGGGGCGGGCAGCCATTCGTAGATGGGGCCTGGACGTGTAGACATTGGCGTCGGTGACGGATAATTTCTGTATCATAGCACTGGTCCCGCGGTGCTGCGTCTCTCACCCTTTGCCAAATCCCCCAGCCTCTCCGATGCTCTCAATCGATGACCTGTTGGTGGCCCGCGACTTTTCTTCGGTGTCCGACCGGGCCGTTCGCTACGCGTTCGATTTGGCCGCCCGCACTGGGGCCACCCTCCACGTCCTGCACGCCGACGTCTTGCACGAGGCCGGCGGCGCGAAGGATCGGTCGCTCTCGGACGACTTGTCGGCACTCCGGGAGGAGTTAAAGGAGACGGGGGCCCTGGCGCCCGAGGCCGTGAACACCGTTCGCATCAAGGAAGCAACGCGCCGCGACGTGTCGCCCGGACCGGCAATCATGAGCTACGCCGCGGAGGCCGATGTAGACCTCATCGCCCTCGGCACGCACGGACGCCGCGGGCCCAGCCGAATTCTTCTCGGGAGTGTGGCCGAGGAGGTAGTCCGCCAGGCCGACCGGCCCGTGCTCACTGTGCGGGGAGAAGCGGACGACGGCCCCGTCCGCACCCCCGATTCCATCGAACGCATCCTCGTCCCCGTAGACTTTTCCGACTTCTCCCGTGAGGCCCTGCGAACCGCAAAGGAATGGGCCGCCCTTTACGACGCCACAATCGACGCCCTTCACGTGGTTCCTGAGGCTCTCAATCCCGCCTTCTACGTCGGTGGGGTGAAGTCCATCTACGACATGCATCCGGACATCGAGGAAAAGGTGCAGGAGCGCCTCGATGCGTTTCTCGAAGACACCGAAGGACCGGTCGCGGATGTGCGCGCGCATGTGGGAGTCGGGAACGCAGTGCCCGACATCATCGAATTTGTCGACGCCAACGAGACGGACCTTGTGGTAATGTCTACTCACGGCCGAACCGGGCTGGATCGTTTTCTCTTGGGCAGTGTGGCAGAGAAAATTATCCGGCACGTGCATTGTCCCGTTGTCACGATGAAGGCCTTTGGCCGTTCACTCATCGCTCCGCCCGCCTCCGCCGCGAGGAATGCCGACGGCTAACCCGCGACGGTCTTGCCACTCTTCCCCGTAGTGCTCCCGCCTCAGCCATGATTCACGTCGACCGCATCCTCTTTCCCACCGACGGGTCGGACTGTGCAGAAAAAGCTCGCCGGCATGCCCTCCACCTCGCCGACTATTTCGACGCCTCCCTCCACGTAATTCACGTGGAAGAACGTGACGTGGAGCTTGCCGACGTCGTAGAAATTAATGAAGCCGACCTTCTTGCGGACCTGCACGGCACCATCGAGGGCGAGAAAGTTCCCGTTCCCGCCGCCCGTATTCGTGAACGGACCGTTGCGTACCCGGCAGCCGCCGGAGGCATTCTCACCTATGGGGTGGAGCACGACGTGGACCTGGTGGTTCTAGGCACCCACGGGCACCGAGGCGTGCGCCGACTCATGCTTGGCAGTGTCGCAGAAGAGGTGGTGCGCAGAGCTCCGTGTCCTGTGATTACGGTGGGGCGTGGGGGCACGGCCCCCGAAACAATGGAGGGGGGCACCATGCTGGTCCCGGTTGACTTTTCGGAGCATCGGGCCCGGCTGCTGGATCACGCCCGAGAGATTGCCCCGGTGTACGGCATGAACATCACGCTTCTCCACGTGGTGGACGTGAAGGGCGTCCCCGATGCGTACGGTGTGTACTCGTCGCTCCCTGACCCCGATAAGTTGGCGGAGCGCACCCGAGCGGCGCTCGAAGAGGACGTTTTGTCGCTCCAAGAGGCGGGCATTGACGCGACGGTGGAGGTGCGATCGGGAGCCCCGACTGCTCAGGTGCTTGCGGCGGCGGACGAGATGGAAGCATCATTCATTACCATTGCCACCCACGGCCGAACGGGACTGGAACGCATGCTCTTGGGCAGCGTGGCGGAGAAGGTGGTTCGACGCGCTCCGTGTCCCGTGTGTACCGTGAAGTCCTTTGGCCACTCCCTCGTGGAGGACGGACACGAAGCAGAAGGGTGACACCGTCTTGGTTGCGGCGGAGGGGACCCCCCTGTGCGTCCTCGCGGGTATCTTGGCGTCGCTCTTTGCCCTCATTCGCACCCTCCTCATGTCTGACGTCTCGCCTTCTCGGAAGGATCTCGTGCTCCTGTGGAGTGGGGGGAAGGATGCCACCCTCGCCCTTGATGTGCTCCACAGCCAGTCGCCCCGGCGGGTCGGGGCACTCCTCACGACGGTCGTGGAGGACACGGGGCGGGTGACGGCGCATGACACTCCCTTGCAGTTTGTTGAGCGACAGGCCAACGCCCTCGACCTGCCGCTCCACGTAATGCGAGTGCCCTCGTCTATGCCCCCGAATGACGTGTATGAAGCCCGGCTTGCGTCTGCCTTGACCCCGCTGCTGGAGGAGGGGTTCTCCACGGTCGTAACGGGTGATCTCTTTCTGGAGGACGTGCGTGACTACCGGCAGCGGGTCCTCGAATCTCTCGGGGCGACGGTCCTCGTTCCGCTCTGGCAACGCGACACCGCCTGGCTTGCCCGGCGATTCCTAGAGCGAGGCTACCGCGCGGTGGTTACGGCGGTCGATCCCACGCAGCTCGACGGTTCGTTCGTAGGGCGGGACTACGACCAGTCCTTTCTCGACGATTTGCCGGAGGAGGTAGACCCCTGTGGGGAGCATGGAGCCTTCCATACGTTCGTGACTGATGGGCCGGCGTTTCGGACCCCAATCCCGGTGGCGGTGCAGGATGTAGCCCAGGAAGGGCGCATGCGCACAGTGCAGCTCGTCCCCGCTGAGAACTCGTTCTCGACAGACCAGGACTCCGCGGGGTAGAAAAGAAAAACCCCTCCGCCCGGTTACGCCGGACGGAGGGGAAGATGGCTTGCGCGGCGGGCAGAAACTACTCTTCGTCGGTCGCGGCCGAGGTGCTGCCCGATCCATTCTCGTCGGTTGAGGCCCCTCCGGCAACCTGTTCGGCGGACACGTCGGGTTCGCCATTCGTCTCACCGTCCGTTTCGGCGGTGGGCGCCTCTGTGGGCGCCTCGCCCTTCTTTACCTCGAAGGACAGCTCGTCGGACTCGCCATCGTGTGTGATGAGTACCGTGTCCCCCTCGGTAATCTCATCGTGAAGAATGTCTTCCGCCATCGGGTCCTCCACGTACTTCTGTAGAGCACGGCGGAGCGGACGGGCTCCGTACTTCTGGTCAAAGCCCTTGTCCGTCAAGAACTCTTTCGCGGCCTTATCAAACTCAAGGCTCAGCCCAAGCTCCTCCGCCCGATCGAAGAGGTCCTCCGACATGATGTCGATAATGTCGAAGATGTTGTCCTTATTGAGCGGATTGAAGACAATTACGTCGTCGATCCGATTGAGGAACTCCGGGTTGAAGACATTCTTGAGGGCATCCTCCACGGTGGACTTCATGGAGGTATAGTCCATTTCTTCACCCTCCGTCTGGTCGAACCCAATGCCCTGGCCGAAGGACTTGATGTCTTGCGTGCCGATGTTGGAGGTCATAATGAGGATGGTATTCCGGAAGTCCACCCGGCGGCCCATGCCGTCGGTCAGGATGCCGTCGTCGAGCACCTGAAGCAAGATGTTAAAGACGTCAGGGTGGGCCTTCTCGATTTCGTCAAGCAGTACCACCGAGTAGGGCTTGCGGCGCACCTTCTCAGTCAGTTGGCCGCCCTCTTCGTGGCCCACATATCCAGGCGGGGCCCCCACGAGCCGGCTCACGGAGAATTTCTCCATGTACTCGCTCATGTCGATGCGAATGAGCGACTCCTGCGATTCGAAGAGGTACTCCGTTAACACCTTGGCAAGCTCCGTCTTACCGACGCCGGTGGGGCCGAGGAAGATGAACGAGCCGATCGGTTTCTCAGGATCCTTCAAGCCAGCGCGTGTGCGGCGGATAGCCTTCGACAGCTTCTCGATGGCTTCGTCCTGTCCCACAACGCGTTCCTTGAGCGACTCCTCCATCTTGAGGAGCTTCTTCTGCTCCGGCTCGCTGATCTTATCAACCGGAATGCCGGTCATCATCGCCACGACTTCGGCGATTTCCTCCGAGGTTACGTCGTGCACCTCGGTCTCAGCGCGTTCGTGCCAGTCATTCTTGGCCTGCTCCAACTCTTCCTGGAGCGTCTTCTCTTTGTCGCGAAGACGGGCCGCTTCTTCAAAGCGCTGGCTCTTAACAACCTGATTCTTCTCGTCCTGTACCTCTTCGATCTGCTCTTCAAGCTCCAGAATTTCGGGGGGCACCTTGATGTTGGAGAGGTGTACCCGAGCCCCGGCCTCGTCCATCACGTCGATGGCCTTATCGGGCAGGAAGCGATCGGTGATGTACCGGTCGCTAAGCTGTACGGCCAGGTCAATGGCCTCGTCGGAGTACCGGACGTTGTGGTGATCCTCGTAGTAGGACTTGATATTGGAGAGGATGTTGACCGTCTCCTCCGGTGTCGACGGGTCGACGATAATCTTCTGGAAGCGACGGTCGAGTGCCCCGTCCTTTTCAATGTTCTGGCGGTACTCGTCAAGCGTCGTAGCCCCAATGCACTGGAGGTCCCCGCGGGCGAGGGCGGGCTTGAACATATTCGACGCGTCGAGGCTACCGGAGGCGCCGCCGGCACCGACGATCGTGTGGATCTCGTCGATGAAGAGGATGATGTCCTCGTTGTTCTCCAGTTCCTTCATCACGGCCTTCATCCGCTCCTCGAACTGGCCGCGGTACTTAGTGCCGGCTACCAGGGAGGCAAGGTCCAGCGTGACGATGCGCTTATCGTAGAGCACGCGGCTTACCTTGCGCTCCACGATGCGCGACGCCAGTCCCTCGGCGATGGCCGTCTTTCCAACGCCCGGCTCACCGATGAGCACCGGATTGTTCTTCTTTCGCCGGCTCAGCACCTGGGCCACGCGCTTGATCTCCTGCTCGCGGCCAATGATGGGATCCAGTTCGTCGTTCTCCGCCAGTTCGGTGAGGTCCCGGCCAAAGTTGTCCAACACAGGGGTGTTGCTCTTGTCGGACTCGCTGCTCTCTTGCCCGTAGCCGGACGAGAGGCGGCCGCCGGACCCGCCGCCGCTGCTGGAGGAGGATGCTTTGCCACTAATAATGGAGTCTAGCTCGTTTCTCACGGCGTCGTATGTGACTGAAAATCCTTGTTGGAGAATCTGCGCGGCAATGTTTTCGTCGTCCCGGAGCAAGCTCAACAAGAGATGCTCCGTCCCGATGACGTCACTCTTGTAGAGCTTGGCTTCCAAATAGGTGATTTTCAGCACCTTCTCGGCCTGTTTGGTCAAGGGGATGTTCCCGACCGAGGCAGAGCTGCTGGTACTTCGAACCGTGTCCTCCACGGCTTCTTTCAGTTCCAGCAGGTCACAGCCGAGATTCCGGAGGATCTTGACGGCAATGCCCTCACCCTCGCGGATAAGGCCAAGCAAAAGATGCTCCGTACCGATGTAATCATGTCCAAGCCGTACAGCTTCCTCGCGACTATACGAGATGACGTCCCGGACACGATTCGAAAAGTTACCTTCCATACCTAGTGGGTTGAACGATCAAAAGCGCCGCGTCGGCGCCCTACACGGTGGGGGACAGAGCAGTTGAGAAGGGAGCCATTTCGGCCTGGTTATGCCCCACACGCGAAGCACGTGGTCACTGTGGTAACCACCCATCCACAGGCTCTGTTCCCCTCCCGGACGGGTCTGTTTTGTGGGGGGCCATTACTCCAGGAGCGTTACAATCTTCCCCGGGCAACGAAACATCGCTCCAGATGCCCCTGCCGCCCCGAGCAATAGAATGAGTAGAGGTGTTAGGCCGCAAAGCTCGCCCCACAGCCACAAGTTTCCGTCGCGTTGGGGTTTTCGAAGGTAAAGCCCCGGGCGTCGAGGCCGTCGTGGTAATTGATCGTGGTGCCCATGAGGTACAGCCCGTGTCGCTTGTCCATGTAGACGGAAATGCCGTCAATCTCGAACACACGGTCTTTCTCGCGCTCCTTGTCGAAGCCAAGCACGTAGCTCATGCCTGAACAGCCCCCTCCCTTCACGCCGACACGGAGGCCGTAGCCGTCCGGGATATTCTTCTTGCGGATGATTTTCCGAATCTCCCGGGCCGCATTCGGGCTGATCTGAATTGGAGCGTCCTGAGTGGAGGCGTCCGCAGGAGTGGCAGTGTCGGGCATAAAAGAAGGTATCCAGTTCACGCGACTCGTATCGGGTTAGCAATTAACGCCGCCATGAAATTTTCTGTTCCCTCTGCGTCGGGGGACGGGCAAACGGAAAGAATAACTATATCGGTTCTGTTGGATTGTTGTCCACGGAGTGTAGGGAGCAATTGCTGCGCCGTGGGAGGTGGAGGACGTGGGGCAGCGTGATCAGTTGAGCGGCCGGGCAACGACCACGGTTTCTTGGAGTCGCGTGACGGTACCTCCCTTCGTCCGCACGGCTTCAAGCAAAACCACGTACGGCCCGATGCGGACCCGCTCCCCGGCGTCGTTCCGTCCATTCCATACCAACTCCCCACTGCGGCCAACCAGTTGAGCCTTCTCCAAAGTGCGCACCCGGCGGCCTCGGGGGTCGTAGAGTCGAACTCGTACCAAACTGGGGGCTTCCCGGAGGGTGAATCGGATGCGGGTAGCCCCATCCCGCTCAATAGAGAAAGGACTGGGACGAATTTGGAGCGCCGGCGCCTCGGGGGCGCCCGCCGGTGGGGCGAGGGACACTGCGTTCGGGGCCCCAGGGGTCCCCCCGGTCGCGGCGGGACTGCTCGTCCAGTTGTCCGACGCGTTGGGGCCGCCTGTGGGACTGATGCGCTCCAGCGCCGTGCCCTTCGGGTCCGTGAGGCTAGACGTGTGCCAGTCGGGTACGTAGGTGACCGCAGATACCACGGTCTGGTCGCGGCGGTGCACTCGCACACGATCGCCGTTGTTGCGGAGGCCCAACTGATTTGCGTCGACTGGGAGGTAGGCGACCGAGTCTGAGGTCAAGGGGGCGGTGGGAAACGCGGCGGCGAGTTGCGACTGTTGCACCGAGGGGTCCCCATCAGGAGCCGCGGCCACCACCGCGAATCCACCCCCCAACACCGCACGCTGCCGCCCCGCCCGAAGGGTGTCCGCCACACCGTCTTCTGTGGGGCGGTCGGTAAGGGTGAGACCGTTCAGAGTCACGGGGTATTCGGCAAGGTTGTGGAGTTCAACGTACTCCACTTGGTTCGGCTGGTCGTCAAAGTCGTCCGCAAGGGGGTCGAACATGAGTTCATTGATTACGAGTACGCCGGGGGATGGACGGCGGGCGAAGGGGAGGGTCGCCTCGTCCAGACGGTTCCCAACGAGATCACGGACCCCCGTGACGTTCACCGATGCAGCCGTAGGTGCCTCCGACAGCGACAGTCGCGCAATGCTATCGGTCTGGAGTGTGGCCCCTGTTGCAGTTGCCTCTTCGAATTCAAACGCTCCTGGGACGACGCTAGCGGGCTGAACAGGTTCGTCAAAGACCACCGTTGCCCGCAGAGAGTCGGTCTGCTCGGCGAATGTGGGCTGTGGCGGGAGGGTGTCCCGGGCGAAGCGGCTGTTTCGGGCACCGGGGGTGGCCCCTGCCGGTGCGGTTGACGATGCAAAGTTGGAGGCCCGATCCGAGGGACCACGTGGGTCGATGCGTTCCAGTGAGCGTCCCTCGCTGCCGCCCCACGCCGGAGTGTACGGCACCGCGTCGAGGTCGGTGGCCGACGGGGCGTATCGCAGGATGACCGTATCCCCGCCGTTATTGAGGGCGTCCCAGCCGTCGGGCGAAAAATAGTTGACGTCTGGAAAGGTGGCTTCGAATGCCTCCGGGTCCCGGACCACCACCGCGTACTCGCCCGGTTCCAGCGGCGTCAACGGGGGGGCGATGACCTTGAAGTCCCGATCCACGTCGGCGATTTGTAAAGCCCCAAGATCGATCGTTTTGTCGGACCGGTTGAGGACCTCCACGAACTCGGTGGCGCCCATGGGAGGCGCGTATTGAATTTCCGACACGACGACATCCTTCGGGGCCGGTGTCTCTGGCACAACGTAGGAGAACGTCGTTTCGGCGTCGTCGAGCACATTGCCACGCGGGTCAGCCACGCCGGAGACGACGAGCGTAAAGTTTCCGGTCGGGAGGGAGGAGGTGAGGGCACAGTGCACGCGCCGTGGGGCCGAGGCAGACACCTGCGCCGCTGTAATCGAGGGGGTGTTGGTGTTCTCAAGTTGAAAAGCATCGGCCGAGACGGTGCTGGGCGCGACGGGCTCTGAGAAAACGACGGTCAGGGAGTCTCCGTCCCGGGACGGACCCGCCGTTACCAGTGTTGGTGGCGTGACGTCCGGGTCAAAAACACTGTTCTGCCGACCGGGGGTGGCGCCTGCATCCGCCACCGAGGTCGCAAAATTCCGAGCCATGTCCGAGGGGCCGGCCGGATCGATGCGTGCCAGTGATCGCCCGTCGTTACCACCCCACGATGGATCGTAGGGCACCGAGTCGATCACGGTTTCTGATGGGGTGTGACGGAGAAAGACCGTGTCTCCACCGTTGTTGTAGGCCGCCCAGTCGCCTGGAGCAAGGAAGGCGACGGAGGGAAAAGCGGTCTTGAACTCCTCGGGAGACCGCACGAGCACCACGTAGTCTCCAGATGCGAGCATCGTGTCGGTCGTCGTCACCGGTTCGTACGCCCGGTTGGCGTCCGCGAATGCCAATTCGTCCAGGGCGATCGCCGTGCCGGACCGGTTGTAGAGCTCGATAAACTCGTTCGTCGGCGGCGATGGGGCATACATGATCTCGTTCACCACCACGTCCCCTGGAGACGGCTGAGCAACGGCGGCGGTCGGAACGAGCAGGGCGATAAGCAGACCCCCAAGAACAGACCGAGGCATCGACGCTCGCGGATCCGATTGCGGAAGTGAGTATCGTACCTTCCGTTAAGAAGAATCCAAAGGTAGTGCCTAGAGGGGAGTATGTCAAGCGGTGTCGGGGGTTTACCGGGCGTCGCGGGTCGTCCCGTTATCCGTGGCCGTGATGTCGGAGCGGGAAGACGCACCGTTCTCGGGGAGGTCCCGTTCTAGATGGTTCATCAGGGTCTGGGCCATGAGGCGCGCCGTGGGGGCCAACGGGGTCTCATCGATGTCGAACCGGTGGTGGTGCAGGGGGTAGCTTGTTTCCGGACCAGACGCCGTGCCCACACGCACGAATCCGCCCGGTACGTGCTTCAGGTAATGCGCAAAATCCTCTCCCCCCATGCTGGACTGGTCAATTTGGTGGACGGCCTGGGTGCCCAGCGTCTCCCGAATCGTGGCCTCGACATTCCCCATGATCGCCTCATTGTTAATGACGGGCGGTGAGCCGTCCTCGAAGTCGAGTTCGATGTGTGCACCGTGCAGCGTCGCCATGCGCTGGACTGCCTCGCGCATGTAGGCCCGAAACGCCTCACGGTCGTCCGAGGAGACCGTTCGGAGCGTACCCCCGAGAGAGGCTACCTCTGGTATCACGTTGTGGGCCTCGCTTCCGCTGAGCATGGTGACGGTGAGCACGCAGGCGTCACGGGCATCGGTCACGCGCCCGGTCGCCTGGTAGAACTGGTCCATTAGCTGAGAAGCCACCCAGACAGTATCGACGCCTTCGTGCGGACGAGCAGAGTGCCCGGTGCCCTCCTGGCGCACCTTCACCTCGAACCGGTCGGAGGAGGCGGTGGCAGGCCCCGTAATGAGGCCGTATCGACCCACCTCCAAGGTCGGATCCACGTGCACCGCGTAGACGGCATCGAGCCCCTCGAGAATGCCGCCCCGGATCATGAGGGGAGCGCCACTCGGTAGGCCTTCTTCGTTCGGCTGGAAAAAGACGCGGGCGCGGCCTTGGAAGTCGGACCGGTGGGTGTGGAGCACGAGTGCCACCCCGATCCCCATGGCCGTATGAGCGTCGTGCCCGCAGAGGTGAGCCACGTTGGGCACCTGTGATCGATAGGGCACCTGTTTCTGATCCTGGGTGGGGAGGGCATCAATGTCGGCCCGGTATCCCACTGCGCCGCCGGGCCCGTCCCCGGCAATGTCGACGTACAGTCCCGTACTGGCGATGGGACCGTGCACGTCGAGGCCGTATCCCTCCAACGTCTGGCGGATAAAGCGCGCGGTGTCGTGCTCTTCCATTCCCACCTCCGGGTGCTTATGGAGGTGCCGACGAATGCCGACGAGCACCTGGGCTAGGGCCTGCTCCTCGCCGGCAAAGTCTGCGATGGGCTCCGGAAGACGAGCGGGATCGCTGGGGGAAACGGTAGTGACCATTCGGGGACCGAGAGACTCATTTTGTCGAACTGTGCACCGGCACACCCACAGGGATCTCACAGGAATCTAGAGTGACCGGAATCATATTTACGAGACGAGTCCCCTTTGAGATTCCCCACGATGGGTCTCCATGAGATTTGCGAAGTCGACGGTCACGTGAGGCCGAGATACTTCCGCAGTGTCCACTCCCCCGCCAGGAGGAGCAGGAGGACAACCAGAAAGAGCGACGTGCGCCACAGTTCAGACTCTGAGGTCTGCCGCACGGTTTCGGCTGAAAAAGAAGCCTGGCGTTCAAGAGCGGCTGGCAGTTCGTCCGCCGTGGAGGCCGCGTGGGTCGTTCCGCCCGACCGCGTGGCGATTTGGCGCATGAGAACGGCGTCGGCGCGGGGGGCCTGGTATTCGAGGCGGAGGGGAGCCACGGAAAACTCGCCTTGATCGGTTCCCAGTTCGGTCCCTTCCAGTTGGGCGCGGGCGGAATAGCGATACGTTCCTTCCGGCAGCGTCCCAATGTCGAGCGTGTAGCGACCCTGTCCCACCGGGTCCATGGTGTAGGGGTATTCGGTCCCGGCAGAATCCGTGACCGTGATCTCCACGGCGGCGTCGGGGACGGGCTGTCGACTCTCGTCGTAGACCTGACCGGTAAAGGAGACCGGCTCGCCGCCGTCGAACGTGGACGCCACCGGTTGCACGCGGACGGGGGCGTCGTCGGCCTCGGTACTTACCCAGCGAAGCAGGTTGGAGGCGAGGCCGGGCCACAGCGGGTCGGCCGATTCGAGCCGGCCGGGAAGGAGGGCCCATCGCCACACTCCAGTTCCCAAAAACGTCGCTGTGCGGAGGCCGGCCCGGCTGCGAACCACTAGCAGTGGAGACGAGCCCTCCCCAGAAGCCGGGGTTGCCGTCGCCAACACGCGAGCGTCCGGTGAGGGTGACCAGTCGATGTCGCTGGTCCGCAGGGGCGGGAGACGGTCCAACATGCGTAGATCGGCATCGCCGAGTCGGTAGACGGGATGCTGGTCTTGCCCCTCAGCGACCTGGAAAGTGGCCTCGTCGAACCCGGTGGCGGCGGTGCCCGGTGTGGCAGGAAGAACCGAGGCGAAGTGGTTGCTCCAAGCGCCGAGGTCTGTTTGACGGTCCAGGAAAAACAGCGCTGGGGTCCCGTCCTCAACCAGCGTGCCCACGCGATCTACCGTCTCTTCGGGCACCGGGTCGCTCGGAAAGCCCGCGGACACCACCACGTCGAACGAGGAGAGGTCCTCCGGCAGTGCCCCACCGAGGAACGAGCCATCCGGGGTTGGTACGCGAGCAGTGACGTCCGTATCGGCGTTGCGATCGTAGACCCGTCGGAGGGCCGTGAAGTTTGGGGAGGGAGCGGCGCCAAGCAAGAGCACCTTTCGTTTGCTTTCGAGCACGCGCAGCGAGACAGTCTTCGCGTTGTTGCGGGTCGTGGCCTCGTCGGGCAGTTCGGAGGCCCGTACCGTGAGCTGTTGGAGCCCTGCTTGGGTGGGCTCGAAGGTGAGATCGACCGATACCTCGCCTGTGCCTGTGGGCAGCCGCACGGGGCTCTGGTCTATCGTCTGCCCGTTCTGCTCGAGCACAACTTTCACGGACTCGCCTCCGCCGCCTGTGGTCGTGAGGCTTGCCCGCACGGGCACCTCCGAGTCCAGGTAGGCCCGCTCGTTGGTTGCCACGCTCCGGAGGCGAAGGTCGCGCTGGCGGGTGGTATCGCCCACCGTCACGGTGTGGATGGGAACGGCCGAGCGGTCGGCCACGCGCAGGGGATTGCGGCCCGTATTGGACTGTCCGTCGGAGACGAGCACAATGCCCTTCAGGTTTTCGGTTCGGAGTTGCTCCGGTACGGCTTGCAGGGCGCGTGCCAGATCTGTCCGCGCGCCCCCAAAGCGAAGCGAGTCGGTTGGGGGAGTGGGGAGGGTGCGGACGGAGGAGCCAGCGCCAAAGAACCGAACCGAGCCGGGGACCTCAGCGGCGAGTGTCTCCAGCACGGACCGCACTGAGTCGCGGGCCGTCTTGGCACTGGGCGACTGGTCGCCAGCCGTCACCACACGCATGCTCTCGCTCTCGTCCACCAGTACAGCGAGTACCGGTGGACGCTCGGTCGACTGAATCTGTTGCAGTACCGGCTCGAAGAGCAGGAGGCAGATAAGGGCCAGGGCGAGGAAGCGAAGTCCGCCGAGGAGGCTCCGCCACCCGGTGCTTAGCGGCGGTACCGTGGAGCGGTAGGTCCAGTACGTGAGGCCTCCCGCCACTGCCACGCAGAGCAGCAGCAACCAGGGGGAATAACCGAACGAAAAGACCATGCGGATCGGGGAGAGTTACTCGGTCAGCGTGAGAGACCCCGTAGCCCGGTGGCCACGGTCCGAAGTCACTATGTAGCGGTAGCGTCCCGGGGGGAGGGAGGACCCGTCCAGCGCAATTCGGTTGGGGCCTGGATGACCCGTCCGCTCTACGCGGCGGACCCGACGGCCCCGTGGGGTGCGGAGGTCGACTTGTAGGGCGGCGGTCTGGGCGGGGGCCGAAACCGGCACGATGAGCGACGGTCCGGTCACGGTGTGATAGGGGGGCGATACCTGCAGGGTCGTCGGTGGTGAGCGACGGGCCTGCCACTCGGCGGCCCGTATGGCCGCGTCGGCATTCACGATGCCCCAGCCCCGAGTCGTGTCGGGGGCGTGGGCCTGCGAGGCTGTCCGCCGCAGCAGCCGACGCACCTGCATGGGGCCGAGCGACGAGTTTACCTGCAGCATCTGAGCCACGATGCCCGTAACCTGCGGACTCGCGAACGAGGTGCCTCCGACCTGTGCGTATCCCCTGTCGTTCCAGGCGGCGGCCACCCGCTGTCCCTGCACCAGTACATCCGGCTTTCGGCGACCGTCGGCCGTTGGGCCACGGGCGCTGAAAGGGGCGAGCGACGAGTCGGGGGCAACGGCCCCCACCGTGATGGCGGAGTCCGCGTCCGCCGGTGTATTTACGTAGTACCAGCACGAGTCCGGATGGGCACAGCCGCTGTTGCCCGCACTTACCACTACCGTTACACCGAGCTGAGCGGCCCGGTCCACCGCTCGTGTGGTGAGGGCAGTCTCTCCATCCAGGTCCGCGGGCGAATAGCTGCGCTGGCCCTCGTCGAACGTCGTGTAGCCGATTGATACGTTCACCACGTCCGCCCCGCGCCGATGCAGCCACTCCAGGCCGGCCACAAAATTGTCCTCCTCCACATTGCGCTCGAACTGCGTGTACTCCGTTGTGGCCCCCAACACGGTCGCGCCATACGCCGGGCCCACGAGCGCCCCGGCGTCGTGCCCCACCGCTACGGACATGACGCCGGATCCGTGATTCCCGCCCTGTCGGTTTGCGGTAAACGCCCGAAGTGCGGCAAGGCGCCCGTCGGCGCGCAGAGTTGAGAAGGCCGGGTGCCGGAGCCCTGCGAAGTGGGCGTCCAGAAAGCCCACGCAGACGCCACGTCCGTTGAGACCGCGGGCGAGAGGGGGGAGAGCGTTGATGCGGGCCAGGGACGCCTCCGAAGCCCCCAGTGCGGGCGAGCCAGGTGGGGGAACGGCGGCTGATTCCTTCGGGGGAGAGGCGAATGGCGGTGTTCCGGCTGGTCCGGACGCCGGTTCACTCGGAGTCTTCCGCGCCAGTGTCAGTGACGCGACGGGGCGCGTCCGCTGGACGAAGGCGAGGTCCACCACGTGGTCGTGGAGGGAAGCGGGAAGGCGCGCACTCACGGCGTGGAACCATCGGCTGCGTACCAGCGGGGAGACCCCTAGGGCCCGCAGCCGAGCCACGTACGAGGCCGCCACCGGCGTTGACCAGCGCGCCGCTGCCGAGGAGGGCGAGGTGCCGGGGCGGTCCTCCAGGAAGATCCAGTACTTTTGGGGGACTGTCGTGCTATCGTTCGGAGACGGTTCTGCGTTCCCGTCCTGTATTCCGACCAGAACCCCCAGGATGAGCATCAGCGCGGGGAGGGTTCGCCATCGTCCTGGACACGCAAGGCATCTGCCCCGTGGGCTTTCATGGGGGGAGCCGTCGGAATGAAAGCAGCAACTCCAGATCATAGAGAAAACCTTATTGCAGGACGGTCCCGAGCCCGTAGACGCTCCGTTCCCAGTGCGTTTTGTGGGAACCACAATGACGTGTCCGAATCGCCTGGGCGTCAAAGGTACAGGTACACCATGTACCCCACGAAACAGGTGACCATGAACGCCCCCTCAAGGCGGGAGATCTCGTGGTCGGTCCAGGTAAGCGGAACGATGAGAGCACAAAAGCCCAGCATCACGGGAAAGTGCACGCGTAAGGTTTCCGCATCTACCGGAATGGGCTCGGCGATGGACAAGGTGCCCACTACGAATAGCACGTTTAGGAGGTTGCTTCCCATCACGTTGCCCACCGTCATCCCGGCTTCCTGCTTGAGCGTTCCCACCATTGAGGCGGCAAGTTCGGGCAGGCTCGTGCCAATGGCCACGACCGTCAGTCCAATGACCACGTGATCGATGCCCATTAGATCGGCGATCGAAATGGCGTTGTCCACCATCAGGTGGGCGCCCAGTGCCAGTCCTCCCATTCCGCCGAATATGTAGATCGACTTGGCCGTTGTCGACAGGGCCGGGTCCGCTGAATCGAGTTCGCCCTCCATGCTCTCGAGAATGGTGGCTGTCGTTGTGCGCCGCGCGTCGTAGAAGACGTACACCCCGAGCCCCAGTAGCAGAAGAACCATCAAGAGCCCGTCCCACATCCCGATGAGTCCGTCGAGGGCACAGATGTAGAACAACACTACGACGCCCAGCATGACCGGATACTCGCGCCTGAGGACTTCGGGCGTTACCGTCAAGGGGAGCGTGACGGCGCAGGCCCCGAGGATGAGCGCCACGTTGCTGATGTTGGATCCGATGATGTTGCCGATGGCGAGGGTCGACTCACCCGACAGCAACGCAAAAAAGTTTACAAGAAACTCCGGCATCGAGGTGCCGATTGCCACCACAGTGAGCCCGATGATGACGGGACGGATGCCGTATTGCAGGGCGATGCTCGATGCCCCTTGGATGAGCCCCTCGGCTCCCAGGTACAATACGAGGAGGCCGAGGAAGAAGAGAAAGACGTAAAGGACCATTCGGGGCACTCAGGTGAGTCGCCGACCAGACGCGAAGGCCACGCAGGGGCTACGGAGCAAGTGGGGGCGGAGGGAGGCTGCCGGAGCGCGCTCGAGACCAAGGGGAGGGACGTGCGCAGCGTCCCGTACAGCCTTCCTGTCACGGCTTAGCAGGGCAGAATCTAGGCAGTGTAGCACTACCCGTCGCCGAGCAGGGCCCGTCCGCGGAACGATCCCGGCAACAACGCCGAAACGGTGGCCTGTTCAGGGGGGGCGTCATGCCGATCCATCCAAAGTGTCGTGTCGGGGGCGAGTTCCGCCAAGAGTTGCCGGCAGGCCCCGCACGGGGTTCCGTCGGGGTCGTCGTTGCACGTTAGGAACAGGTGGCGCGGGGACGGCAGGTCGTAAGAATGCACTGTGCCCAGGGCGGATCGCTCGGCGCAGAGGATGCGAGCCCAGTCGGGGTGTTCCACATTCACCCCTGCTACCAGGCGGCCATCATTGCATTCGAGGAGGGCCCCCACTGGGTAGCCGGAAGCCGGTACGTGAGCGCGCTCGACCACTTGTCGCGCCCGTCGGATGCCTCCGTCCGGTGTGTCGTCAACGGAGCCGTTGAGCACCGGTGAATGGGGGGAGCTCATGGTGGGTAGCGCGCCGTTGCCCGTCCAGCCTCCTCGGAGCCAGGAGTCATCGGCGACGGCCTCGTAGGGGCCCTCCGCCAGCTCCTCCACGTACAGCGCCTCCTCACGACGGAAGGGGCGTGACAGGACGAATGCCGCCACCTGGTCCGCCACCCCCGCCGCTACGGCAGTCGTATAGGCGTTGAGAAGGGCCGGAAGCGTCAGGGAGTAGGACGCGCTTTCCACCCGCACTCCTGGAATCCAGCGCCCGTCATCGAGAAGCAGTACCGCTGCGGTGGGGGTGCCCGAGAAGGGCACATGGGCACGGCTCGTTAATTGTTGGGCCCGCTCGCGAAGGGGGGCGGGAACCGGATCGGAGGGCATAGCCACCGGAAAGGGTCTAGTCTACAAATCGGGACCCGCGCGAATCGATGGGGCAAAGACAGGTTCCCGATCTCTGAAGGAGCCCGGACCGACAGGCTCTCTCGCAGGGCCTGTACGGTGCACGCGACCCTAGCTCATGGAGGAGTGAAGAGGACTTATGAATCAGAGGCATCCCCCGTCCGTCCCACAACAACCTCCTCGCCGGTCTCCGTGTCCCGGTACACGTCCGCGCCATCTTCGTGGCGCAACAACTCAAGCCCGTCCACCGTGACGTCGTTCTCGGTGCCGAAGCGTGCGGAGAGTGAGTCTGCGTATGACCAGTCGTCGGGAGTCATGAGGGCTTCTGCGTCGGTCCCGGCCATGCGGCAGGCCACCACGGATGCAGATTCGTGACCGGGGGCCGGCATGCGCCCCAGCTCCGCCCATTTGCACGGGGCCGACAAGCCGCGCTGCTGATCGGCAATCACGAGGTCGACCGCCTCCCCGTCCGCCACATACGTCAGCCCATTGCTGGTGACAGTGGCGATAAAGGCCTTGGCGTCCCGCGGATCCATGAAGCCCACCCGGACGATTTCCCCATCGCCACAAAGGGCCTCCGTGGGACAGTCCGCAAGAAAGTTCTCCCAGCCGCCGGCGTAGTACTCAACGATGGGACGGGCCCGCACGATGACGGAGATGCCCTCGACGAGAACGGCCATAGTGGTGTGCGGACGCGAAAGAAACAGAGAATGGGGCTCTGGGCAGCGGGGGCATTGACTCTTGGAAGTAGACACGCAGAAAGGCCCCAAAGAGATTCGTGTCCCAGGTGCTTTCGGTCGGGGACGTCGTTTCTTAAATTCCAAGCCGCGACGTCTCCATTCGACCAAAACCATTACTGTATGCCCGACGAACCGCAGGAATTGGCTGTAGGGGAGAGTTTTATCCGTTCGGACGAGGGGGACGATCTTCGCATCGAAACCACTCGAAGCGAGGAGCACCTATTTACGACGACCTACCGGGACGCAGAGACGGGCACGCTCCGGCTCGCCCTTCAGGTGGACATCACCACCGGTACCACCGCCATCGACCCCCGCAGTTTCGACGCCGAGTTCTGGACGCTCGTGGTGGGGAAGGAGCAGCGTCCGGACGCCGACTTGGAGGAAGCGCTCGCTGTCTTCGACGATCCGGGCATTGAGGTAGTGCCCGAGTGTCGGCAGCTCCGGATCGATGGCGGACAGGACTGAGGCGATGGCCGGCTGCGGAGGGTGTTCCCCCGAATCTCTTGGCGCCGGGGGGGCGTTGGGCGTATTGACTCCGGACATGCTCACCTGCCGGGGTGGCGGAAGTGGCAGACGCAACGGACTTAAAATCCGTTGGTGCATGTGCACCGTGTGGGTTCGAGTCCCACCCCCGGCACCGTCGCATACTGGCTCTTGTCCCGGGTGGCCGCGGAGGCGTCTTTTCCTAAAGCCGCCACGGGCCGCGCCGGTTCACCGTGACACTGGATACGCACAGGACTGTCGTCGAGGCCACCCGGGGCGACGGGACTGAGGCCTACGCTGCGAGTAGGCTGAAAATACCAAGGGCGCTGGGGGGGGCGACAAGAAGCCGAGGAGCGACCGACCGGGACTGTTGGGGGGCGTTCTGGGGGCAGGGGGGCCGAGCACTCGTGCGATTCCCTCGGAAATTTCTCTGCGTACAGCATCCGTTGATTGAATCCCGTGCGCCGAGCCTTCTTCCTGCGACCGCTCCAATTTTCACGATCCCTACGCCCCTCTCAATGCGTCGTACGCTTGTCTTTACACTTCTTCTCCTCGCTGTCCCACTTCTTGGATGGGCGCAGTCACCAACCATTGATCGCATCGACCCGCCCTTCTGGTGGGTGGGGATGGAGCGTCCGACACTGGAGCTGATGGTGTACGGTGAAAACATTGCGGACACGCGGGTTCAACTGGCCGACACGCCGGGCGTCACACTGGAGCGGGTCACCGAGGTCGAAAATCCGAACTACGCGTTCGTACGGCTCCGCATCGCCGATACTGCTGAGCCGGGATCGCTGGCTCTCCGTTTTGAGCACGAAGATGGGACCCTCACGCGCAACTACGAACTGCGGGCGCGCCGGTCGTCGGGCGGTTACGCGCAGGGGTTTTCGAGCGAAGATGTGATTTACCTGCTCATGCCGGACCGCTTCGCGAACGGCAAGCCTGAGAATGACTCGATCCCTGGCTTCATGGAGGGCGTGGACCGCTCCGATCCGAACGCGCGGCACGGGGGCGACTTCGCGGGCATCCGCGATCACCTCGGCTACATCGACGACCTGGGCATGACGGCAATCTGGATGACGCCGGTGTTCGAAAACGACATGCCGCCCGAGTACGGGGCCTATCACGGCTACGCCGCTACCGACATGTACCAGGTGGATCCTCGCTTTGGCAGCAATCAGGAGTTTCGGGATCTCGTGACCACGGCCCACGATCGGGGGATGAAGGTCATCATGGACATGATCCATAATCACGTGGGGCGCCAGCATTGGTGGATGGACGATCCGCCCATGTCCGACTGGTTCCACGACCAGGAAAAATACGGCCAGACTAACTACCGCGGCTCCGCGGCGATGGACCCCTACGCCTCCCAGCATGATCGCCAGACGCTGGTGAATGGCTGGTTCGTCCCGTCGATGCCCGATCTCAACCAGGACAATGACCTGCTAGCGACGTATCTCATCCAAAATACACTCTGGTGGATCGAGTACAGCGGCATCGATGGCATTCGGATGGATACGTACCTCTACGCCGATCAGGAGTACATGGCGCAGTGGACGACGCAGGTGCGGGAGGAGTATCCCGACTTCAATATCGTTGGGGAGAGCTGGGTGCACAAGGTGCCCCACGAGGCATACTGGCAGGACAACTTCCAGGGCCATCCCAACGGCTACGACTCGAACCTCCCCAGCGTCACGGACTTCCCGCTTACGTTCGCGCTCCGCGACGCCTTTACTCAAGACTTTGGCTGGACTTCGGGGCTGCGGCGCCTCTACTACACGCTCGCTCAGGACCACATCTATCCGGAGCCAAACAAGCTCGTCACCTTCCTCGACAATCACGACCTGAGTCGCTTCTACAGTGCTGTGGGTGAAGACCCGTCCGCCTTTAAGCTCGCGTATACCTTCCTCATGACTACGCGTGGCATCCCGCAGGTCTACTACGCCACCGAACTCATGCAACCCATGCTCGACGTGGAGGGGGACGGGGCCAAGCGCCCCGATATGCCCGGCGGCTGGGCCTCCGACGAGCGCAGCGTGTTCATTGAGGACGGCCGCACGGCACGCGAGAACGAGGCCCACGACTTTGTCACCAATCTTACGACGTGGCGTGAGGACGCGGATGTGGTGCACCACGGACAGCTTACGCACTACATCCCGCAGGACAACACCTACGTCTACTTTCGGCACGACGCCCACGACAGCGTCATGGTCATTCTAAACAACGCAAAGGAGAGGCGGACGCTGATGCTGAGTCGCTTCGCAGAGCAGTTGCAAGGCTACTCTGAAGGACGCGACGTAATTGGCAGCGAGACTGTGTCGCTGGAGGATTCGCTTGCGGTGCCGGCCGAAACGCCGATGGTATTGGAACTGCAGTAGACAGGCGTGGCGGTGTCCCTACCAGACCACGACGGTGGGCAGCTACTGCCCCTCGGCGGGCTTGGTGTCCACGAGAATTGCCCCGGCCACATTCCCCAACCCGAAGCGAATCTGTGCTTCCTGTGCGCTTAGGTGCGTGATGGTCGCCACATCAGTGGCCGGAATGCCTCGGAGGGAGGATACGGTGCCCAGGGGACTCGCCATGCCATCAAGGTACACCTTGATCGGAACTGGGTGGTTGATGCTCATGGTGCCCCGCTTGCGAAGCCAGTGCGACTTGTACTGCTGCACTACTTCGTACGCCGAAACCCCGTCCACGGGCACGGACAGTTCAGTCACCATAATTCGGTCGGGCGCAAGCCCCGACAAGCCGCTCGATGTGGACGATGAAGCGCAGGCCGACACCAGACATAGCAGGAGAGCGAGAGGGGCGGCGGTGCTTCGACATGCGCGCAACATGGATCTAGGGCCGTGGAAATGGTCAATGAAGTGCCTGCTTTTAACGGCTCCCTTTCTCGAACGTTCATTTTTCTTGCGGGTGCTGACCGCGGCTACGCGCTGGCCGCCGTGCCGGCTCGGGCCTCCACGGCCTGTACCGATTTCGGGAGATCGGGGCCGAGCACGCGGGACCCGTCGTCGGTCACCAACGCGTCGTCTTCAATGCGAATGCCACCGAAGCCCAGAAAGTCCCCCACGCGGTCGTAGTTGATGAACGCCTCGTGTCGCCCTTCGTCTTGCCAGCGTTCGATGAGAGGGGGGATGAAGTAGCAGCCTGGCTCTACGCTGACCACGAAGCCCGGGCGGAGGGGGCGGGCAAGACGAAGGGCATCGAGCCCAAACTGGTCGGGCCGGGACTGGTCGTCCGCATAGCCCACAAGGTCCTCCCCGAGGCTTTCCATGTCGTGCACGTCCAGCCCAATCATGTGGCCCAGGCCGTGAGGAAAGAAAAGCGCGTGGGCGCCGGCTTCAACGGCGGCCTCGGCCTTGCCCTGCATGAGCCCGATCTCCATGAGGCGCTCCGTGAGCGTGTGGGCCGCACGGCGATGGATGTCGATGAAGGGCACGTCGGGGGCGAGGGCCGCGAGGGCGTCCTCCTGGGCCGCCAGTACAGCCTCGTAGATTTCCGCCTGGCGGGCTGTGAAGGAGCCGCCGACCGGCGTCACACGCGTGATGTCGCCGGCGTAGTGGAGGGGAGAGTTGGCACCAGCGTCCACCAAGAGCAGATCCCCCTCCGCAAGTGTGTTGGGGTAGGAGTGGTTGTGTAACACCTCGCCGTGAATCGAACACGTGGGGGTAAATGCGAACGAGCGGTTTGCCTCGGCGAGGCGACCGGTCATGCCGCCCAGAATCGTCTGCTCCGGGACGCCAGGGGCGGCGTGGCGTTGCGCATATTGGTGGATTCCCGCGGTGTGTTCGAGCGCGTCCTCAATCTGGGACACCTCGGCGTCGGACTTGACGGATCGCTGGCGAACCACGGCCCGGATCAACGCTTCGGAGACGAACGCATCGACCCGGTCGGGGCGGATGCCGAGTAGCGACTCGTAACGGAGGCGATGCGCGTCGCGGTAGGGGGGAAGGAAGTGGAGGGGGCGGCCCTGGGAGCGAGCATCCGTGAGGGTGGAGGCGAGGTCCGAGAGTGGGGCGACCGAACGCACCCCTGCCGTTGTCGCTTCTTCCTGGAGGGACGGTGAAGCCCCCGACCAGATCACGTCTTCGAGCGTGCCTTGCTCGCCATACAGGGTCGACGTGCCCGCGTCGAGGTCGATGAGGCCGCAGAGGTTGGGCCGCTCGAGGCCGAAGTAGTACAGGAACGTGCTGTCCTGCCGAAAGGGGTGTGGATTGGCAGCGTAGTTGCGAGGCGAGGGTTGGTTGCCGAGCAACAGCACGAGGCCTGAGGCAGGCCGCTCCTGTTGCTGGAGGGTACGGCGGCGAGAGCGATAGGTATCGGCGTCAAACATACTTCGAGGGTGATTCGAGAAGATGGTCGGTGGGGGAGGGGCGGGGGACGGGGGAGAAGCGGGCCGTCCCCGGGTCCGTCGGAACGACGCGGCTAGGAGGCGCCAGGCTCTTCGGGGGCGGCCGTGCGGTCCGTCAGCAGTCGGAGCAGGGCACGGGCCTCTGAAAGATGGCGAATTTGCCGGATGGTCTGGTACGTGGCGTAGAGGGCGTAGGTCGACACCAAGAGCACAGGAACGGCCCACGTGGCAATTGTGCCCCACGTCGATCCGTCCACGAGCCAGAAGCCGACAAGCAATCCGAAGTAGATGCCGGCCACAAGCATGGACAGCAGGGAATAGCGCGCCTTGGAAAGGCGCTGGTCCACGGTCGCCATTACGTCCTCGTACCGGTGCTCCTCCAGGGCGTCTAGGTCTACAACCCCGGCCAAGGCCGCCCGTGCGCCGTCGCTGGCGTGCGGGTCGAGGTGGCGGACCACCCGGGACTGAATGGTGTCGGGGTGTACGCCGGGCATGGACGACAGAGGAGGAATCAGGGAGGACGAAATCAGTGGGAGAATGGTCTTTGAAACATGAGCACCAGGAGCGGACGAATGCAAGAGCCCTGCGCCCGACCGGCGGGAAAAACAGAACAACCTGAGAGCCGGCTCAGGGGGCTCCCTCCCCTGACGGAGACGACGCAGGACCGGTGCGTTGCGTTTCGGGGCAGTCGTTCTGTATTATTGCAGCGTGTCCCAATGCTCGTTCATCTGCGCTCTCCACTACGCCTCATGCACACTTCCGACGACTGGACAACCACGCACGACCTCGCGGTGGTTTACATTGCGCTTGCGTACGGCACCGACCGCGAACTCAGTGACGAAGAGCTTCGAGTCCTCAATGAGGCCTTGGCAACCCGGGGTGCCGGAACCGGCGCTGCCGTGCGGGAAGTCATTGTCGAGGCCGCAACGGTTTTCGTGGAGGGCGACGCCGAGGATGAAGTACGTCGCGCCATGCAAAATCTTCGCACGTCGCTCGGGCCCCAGGAGCGACGCGATACAGTGCGGCAGCTCATCCGGATCGCAGAGGCGGACGGAGTGCTTCTGGAACGGGAGCAAGGGTTCATCCACACCCTCGCTGAATCTTGGTCGTTGAAGGAGCTCAGCGAAGAGCTCCTCGAGGACACTTCCGCGGTGGTGCAGCGGCGGGGCGAAGACTGGGGGCTAATCCACGAACTTGCTTTTCTCTACATCCTCGTGGCCCACAGTGCAGGCAAGGACCTATCGGGCGACACGATTAATGTGATGATCAACCGCCTCAAGGAGTGGCGCCCCCACCAGCCCGAAGAGCAAATGCGCGAGGTCGTGCGGCGAGCACTACAGGTATACGCCGACGAGCCAGATCAGGAACTCATCCGCGATTCGGTGGAGGCGCTTAAGGAGGCCCTACCCACCACGCACCGACTGACCGTGCTTGATGATCTGCACACGGTCGCACAGGCCGATGGGACCATCACACGCACCGAACGAGAGCTCATCCACTCCCTCGCGCAAGCGTGGGACCTCAACGTGCGGATGAATGGGCACAGTGGCTAGACATGCCAGGCGTTCTGGAACCGAAGACTCATGGTGACGGCGAGGCATCCGGCGACGACGAGTCGCGCGCCCCATCAGCATGGTTGGGCACTTGCTGAGTGCGGCCCTGCCAGGTCGAATCCGATGAGGTGTTGTGAGGACCGGACGCAGACCCGCTAGGTGCGCCGGAGGAGCCGCCCTGCGGGGCGCCCCCAAAAACTCCAAACTGCACCTGCATCGTGCCCTGCTCCATCTTGCGTTGGAACCAGCGCATGACGAATCGTCGTAGGTAGGCACGAGTGAAGGGCAGAAGCCCAAGGAAGCCGATCACGTCCGTCAGAATGCCGGGGGTGATGAGGAGGGCCCCAGCGACGAGTATGATGATTCCGTCTGCCAATTCCGTGCCCGGAAGGTCACCGGCCTGGAGGCGGTCGTTGAGGCGTCGCCACGTCGATACCCCCTCACGACGGGCGAGGTGGCTTCCCACAATGCCGGTCACAAGAATGAGCCCCACCGTGGCCCAGAAGCCAATCACCTGGTCGACCTGGATAAGCAGGGCCAACTCCACCGCAGGGGTAAGCAGGAAAAGAAGAATCAAACGACCAAGCATGGACAAACGCCGCAGGGCAGGCCGGTGAGGGAAGGATGGTGGATCGGCAAACCGCAACGATCAGAATAACGAATCGGTCGAGCCCCCATCCGTTCCATTTCGGTCATCGGTGGAGAGGAGTAGCCGTGGAGAGCCGGGGGGCAGGCGTTACGCCCCGTTCCGCTCGACGAAGTATTTCTCCTCGTGGAGCGCGTCGTCCTCGAACCCCGCCCGCTCAAGAATGCCTTGGGCCTTCTCAATCATCTGCGGATGGCCGCAAGTATACGCGGCGGTCTCACTCGGAGAAAATGGGCTTTCGTCTAGGTGTTTGCGCAGTACATCTTCCACCCGCCCGCATTCCCCTTCCCAGTCCGGATCCTCCCAGGGTCGGCTCACAGTGGGGACGTACTCGAACCAGTCCACCTCAGCGGCGAGCGTCGTGAGTTCGTCGAGATAGGTGCCCAACTCCCACGATCGGCTGGCCCCGTGCAGCACCAGCATCGGCTGCGGCGCATCCTGCGTGCCGTTGCGCAGGGCCCGCAGTTGGTTGCGGATGATGCTGACGTACGGACCCACCCCGGTTACCGTCGCCGCCATGAGGTGGTACGTACGGTCGGGGTCGAGGGTGAACCGACCCACGATCTTGTCGCGCATCCAGAGCTCCGCGCCCTGGTTTAGGTCCCAGAGCTTAGGGGTCAGGGCTCCCTCATCCACCCGCTCGATAAAGAATTCGAGCTCCGTGTTGCCAGGGGCCGAGGCAACGGAGTAGGGACGGAGAAGCGGACGGTCGCTTCCATTCTCTTTCAATCCCAGCGTTGCGTACTGCCCCGGCGTAAAGTCGACGGGCTCGTCGGCACGAAGGCGGAACAGGGCGAGATCCTCCGAAAAGTCGATCCGCTCCAGCAGGGTGAGCTGGCTGTACTGCGAGGCGTCCATTCGTTGTGCGACAGCGTCGTGCGGGATGTAGCGCAGTTGCGTCCCTCCTTCGCAGCGGCCCAATCCGACTGTGGGCGGGACAGGAGGGGGGAACGCATCTCTCGTTGCTACCGCCAGTGGAATCCTGAAGTTTTCGGGCCCGGGGGGAAGGGGAGGAAAATGCCGTTACTTCTGGCCGAGCAGCCGCTCGATGAGGTCGACGGACGAGATGTCATCGGCCTCGGCGTTGAAGCTGGGCACGATGCGGTGTCGAAGCACGGGAACCGCCATGCGGCGAATGTCAGCCTCAACCGGGGTCATGCGGCCATCGAGGGCGGACAGGGTTTTGGCGCCCAGAACGAGATACTGGGACGCGCGCGGCCCGGCGCCGTAGCTGAGGTAGTTTTCAATGAAGTCGGGGGCAGTGTCGGACTCGGGACGCGTCTGGGTCACGAGTTCCACCGCGTACTCGATGACGTTGTCGGCCACGGGAATCTGCCGGACGAAGTCTTGATAGGATTGCAGTTCGTCGGCGGTCATCACCGGAGTCACCTCCTCGTGCGGCCCGGAAGTAGTGCTCCGAACCACCTCGGTCTCCTCGTCGAAGGAGGGATAGTCGAGCCACAAGTTGAGCATGAAGCGGTCCAGTTGGGCTTCCGGGAGGGGGTAGGTGCCCTCCTGCTCGATAGGATTCTGGGTGGCCAAGACGAAGAAGGGATCGTCGAGCGTGTGGGTCTCGCCGGCCGCCGTGACGTGTTGTTCCTGCATGGCCTCCAGCAGGGCAGCCTGGGTCTTCGGGGGCGTGCGGTTAATCTCGTCGGCTAGGATAACGTTGGCGAAAATCGGGCCGGCCGCAAACTCAAAGTGCCGGTTTCCCCCCTGCGTTTCCTGGATGATCTCCGTGCCGGTAATGTCGCTGGGCATGAGGTCGGGCGTAAACTGGATCCGGCTGAACTCCAGATCGAGCGCCCCGGCTAGGGTGCGCACGAGAAGGGTCTTGGCAAGGCCGGGCACCCCGATGAGCAACGTATGGCCCCGCGCCATGAGGCACACCACAACCATTTCAATGATGGCTTCCTGGCCCACGATCACCTTCCCAATTTCGTCGCGTAGGCGGTCGTAGGCCGCGCTGAGATCATCGAGGGTGTCGGGGTCCTGCGGGGGCGAAGAGGGGGAGGACGGCATAGAAGGCGGAGGAACGCTCGGAAGCAGAAAACACGCAGGGCCGGTGGGGCGGACAGGTAGACTCAACGGCGCATGGCCGTGAGTTCCGATTTCGAGATCCGCACATCGACGTAGATTTCCTCCCGGAGATCGTCGGTCCACTCCTGCATCTTTCGGTTCCGTTTTTCACGGAGGGCGAGCTGGCGGATGCGCTCGTAATCCTTCTCGAGGCTCGCACGGTGGGCCGGCACGCGCCGTTCGAGCTTCACGATGTGGTAGGCCTCATCGCCGTTCAGGAGTTGCACCTTGGTGGGTTGGCTAATACTGTCGGGGTCAAGCTGTCGAATGGTGCGCTTCCAGGAGGGGCCCAGGCGGCTGAGTACCAGATCGCGCGTCCCGGACTCCGGATCGGTTACGCGGCCCCCATTTTCGGCCGTCCGTTCGTCCTCCGAGTGGCGACGGGCCATCAGTTCAAACGGCACATCTGGGTTGTTGATTAACGTATCCCGGACGGCACTGAGGTACTCCTTGGCCCGCACGCCGCCGGGCGACTCGGGTTTGATAAGAATGTGGTTGAGATCGACAGTGCTGCCGTCCTTCGTGTTGATACGAAGGATATGGTAGCCCTGCTGGCTGTCGTTGTAGAACACCTGTGACACCTTCCCCACCGGGGTGCGGGAGGCGACGGCGGCAAACTCAGGGACGAGGTCGTTCAGGTCCACATTGTTGAGCGCGCCGGTGGCAGTTCCTGCGGCGTCCGGGGCCGAGAACTGTCGGGCCATCGCTTCGAACGAGGCCCCTCCGCTCACGATCGAGTCGCGAATCGAACTGATGAGGGACTTGGCCTCTTGGCGCGCCTCTGAGGTGGGCTTGGGATACCGTACTACATGAGAAAGGCGTACGGTTTCCGGGAGCTGGGGCAGAGAGTCCTGTGGAATCCGCTCGAACCACTGGCGGACCTCGCTCGGGGTGATGTTGATGTTTTGCATGCGCCGGCGCCGCAGCTGCTGGGCAAGGATTTGGCCGCGAAGGTCCTCGCGGAACTGTTCCTTGATTTCGAGGATGCTCTTGCCGTACGCCTGCTCCAGACGCGCCTCGCCCCCGGCCCGCTGCTTGAGCTGGTCGACCCGGCGGTTGAGCTGGTTGGTCAACTGCTGGTCCGAGACGGTAATGGTGGTGTCGCGGCGTGCTTTCTCGGCCAAGAGCTTCTGGTCGACGAGTTGCTGGAGGCCGTTCATCCACAGGTCGTGGGAGTACGATCGGCTTTGCTGCCGGGTTTGTCGACGGACGAGCTGGTCGACCTCAGATTTCAGGACGATTTCGTCGCCGACGACGGCCGCAATGCGGTCGACCATCTGGGCATTTTGGGCCTGGGCAGGCAGGACGGAGATGCCGAACAGGAGCACGACAGCCCCAAGCCATATGCTCCTGGAGAGCACCAGTGGGGACGAGTCAACAGACAAAAGGCGACGCATGCGGGGCGGGCACGTGTGCAAAGAGCGATGAACAGGCCACGGCGAGCGGTGGATCAGGGGGTTTTCAGTATGCCGCGGACCCGAGCGTTACTGCGGAGGCGTTCAACCTCATTGGCATACATCTGTTTCCGGGCACGAATTTGGAGGTGCCGGCGGATTTGGGGCACTACCCAGTCGAGCTTGGGCGTTGTGCTGGCGGAACGCCGACGGTCGAGCCGCAACACGTGAAACTGTCCGTTGGCGGGCACGACCGCGCTCGTTTCCCCATCTTGGAGATCGTCAAGGGCCTCGTCGAGGAAGGGAAGGTGCTGAGTCAGTCGGCTTTCGGGCAGGTAGCGGAGGGACAGGCGACGGGCCCGTGTGGTGTCGGCCGCAAACGTTCGCACGAGTCGGGCACCGCCGGGCGCGATTGACAGGGCCTGGCGGGCGGTCCGTGCATCGGCCTGTTGGGCAACGGGGAGATACCAGACCCGTACATACGGTTCGCGGAGCCGGAGCTTTTCTTGTGGCGTTCGAAATAGGAGTGTACCTCCGAAGGGGAGGGGGCAAGGGCCGAATCTTCGGCGAGCCAGTCTTTCAGGGCGCCCACGAGGCGGAGCGTCGCTGGCGCTCTAGTTGTTGTTGGACCGTTTCGAGAGAGGCCAGATTTTGCCGTTCGGCCTCACGGCAAAGAAGGGTGCAGGTAACTCTTTGATCGATAACCTGCTGTTGGGCCGCAGAGCTGTCACGTACGGCCCCCAGACCCCCAAGCCGTTGGGCTAGATCGCTCGGGGTCAGATAGTAATCGTAAGTAATCGCCCACGCGGGCCGCGTAGGAAGGCGGTGCCTCCTTGGACTGGCATGCCCCCAGGCTGAGGCTCAGGAGAAGGAGGCCCAGGGTCGTTCCAAACTGGAGACCGGCGTGCTGAAGGCGAAAACGCATGACGGAATCTTATGGACCGGTAGGGGCGACGGACGGCAGGCGACGAAGACGAGATGGATAGGTCGCGGCGTCGTACCGATCGCGCAGGCGACGGATTACCCGCCGCTCATAGACCTCCTGGTAGTCTTGTAAGACGCTGCTCTGGGCCTCTTCGAAGCGCTTGAGCCGTGCTTGGAGTTGGGTGTCGCGGATCATGAAGAGCCACTGGTTGTCCTGTGCAGTCGGGCCTACCGAGTGCTGGTCCTTAGCCTCGCGAACGGGCCGGTACACGTCCGGAGACTTATCGGTTACGAACGCAGTGTCGGCGGCGACGAGCGAGTCTCGCGCGGCAGCCTGCATGATGGCCACTGGCGACCGGCCCGCTTCGTGGGCCCGCTTGTAGGGCTGGAGCAGGGAGTCGGCCGGGGCGCGAAGCACCAGGGTGCGAATGCGCTTGGGGAATCGATACTGACTTTTGTTGCGGCGATAGGTAGTCCGCAAACCGGCTGTGTCGCGTGCCGCGGCGGTCCACACCGAGTCCTGCATGTAGCGGAAGAGCAGCGTGCCTTCCCGATAGGTCCGGATCTCTTGCGCCAGGGAAGAATCTTGTTGTGCACGACGCATGACGGCGTACTGAAGGGCCTTCTCGTCGAGGAATGATTCGATCAATTGTGCGAGCGTCATGCGGGCGCCCCCATCGGTCTGCATCAGGTGGCGGGCCATCTGGGACAGGGTGTACGTGGAGTCGCCCAGCGACGCGATGGCCCTAGGTGAAGAGGACAACCTGTCCGCTCGCGACAGCAGCGGGTGGGCGAGGGAGTCGACCGACCGCATGCTTGTCGCTCTGAGCAGACGGGTCGTATCGACAGTAGTCCCTTCGATGGCGCGTACTTCTCGGGCAAACGCAGTTTTTTGTCGCTCTGCCCGCGGCTCCCCAGATACCTCCTCCTTCAAGCGAGGATAGGCCGCCTCGAACGATTGTCGAGTCTGTCGGCCGGTGAGCTTGAGAAGGTGGTAGCCAAATCGGCTCCGGACCACCTCGGAGACGGTCCCGACGGTGTCGAGGCGAGCGACCGCTGATCGGAGGCCTGGCGGAAGGCCTTGAGGGTTGACCGTGCCAAGGGCTCCGCCCTTGGCGGCCGAGCGGGGATCCTGCGAGTGCTGCTCGGCCGCCAAGGAAAACGAGAGTCCTCCAGAGATGATACGGGCCCGGAGCGAGTCAAGGAATTGCTGGGGGCGGGGTGAATTCTTCCCGCCTCGGCGCAGGATATGAGAGAGCTGGAGCGGCGGCTGGGCCGCACGGCGGTCGTGTACCTTAAGGATATGGTAGCCATACTTCGTACGGAAAACGTCGCTCACCTCCCCGGGGGGGAGGGCGTACATTCGGCGCTCGAAAGGCTCGACGATCTGCCCAGCGCGAAGGTAGCCAAGGCGTCCCCGATAGCCCTGGCTATCCTGCTCTCGGGCCGAAGGATCCTCAGAGTTTCGGTAGGCAAGGTCACCAAAAGAAATCCCCTGCTCCAACGAGTCGGCAATCTGCTGGATTGTACGGTAGGCGGCTGCGGTGTCCTGCGCCGAGGACGTGCGGATGAGGATGTGGCTCACGTCTACGGCCCGATTCCGGCGCTCGTACAGGGTGCGTGCGACGGGCTCGTACACCCCCGTCCGCAGAACCTCAGGCCGTGCGAGCTTCCGTCGATAGGTGTGCACGTCCCGCTTAATACTCTGAAGGGTATCGAGCCCTGCGTCGCGGGCCGCGCGCACTTTCAGTCGGTAGTTGACATACTTGTCGAGGAACGCGCGGTAGTCACGCAGCGAGCTGTCGGCGATGCCTGCGGGGCCTCCCGCCGATGCCACGAACGCGGAGTCGAGTTCGGCCAGAGTGATCATGGTCCCGTTATACCGGGCCACAACAGTGTCTCGGGTTGAGGGCTGTGAGCCCGGGCTTACGGCCTGCTGTGCTCCGCCAGAGGCGACGCCCAGCACAGCAAGGAGAAGCAGGCCGGGGACGAGTCTGAAGGCAGCCATGAGAACGGTGAGAACAGATTGCCAGCAACGAATGTGTGATCTTGATCCCTCGAACAAGCCATGGAGTGACGGGCAGAACTTCCTATACTAGCAACTCCGTCCTCCGGAATGCAACTCTCGGTGATGGACTGCACCCGGGATTGATATCCGGGTGACGGGTTCGTGCGGCGCACTGGGAGTAGTGCTTCGGACTGGCCTCTTCCGAGCGGCCGCAAAGGGCAGGGGGCGGCATGGGCGCTTGCTGGCTGGGTGCAGTGGGGGACAAGGCTTTTCGCAAAACCCCCAACAATTCCGTCTCGGGGTGGAACTGGGGGCATTGGCCTAGCTACAAGCCGTGACTTTGATCTGATGCGCCGAGCGTGGTTCCTCTTGCGCTGCGTGAGGCCCATCGCCGAGACTTCTTCCGCTCACATCTCAGAACCTGATCCCCGCTCTGCACAATGGCCGCCGATACGCCTGTCCGCGTGCGATTCGCTCCAAGCCCGACCGGCCGCCTCCACATTGGCGGATTGCGAACGGCCCTGTACAACTATCTTTTTGCCCGTAAGCACGAGGGCGACTTTGTGCTGCGGATTGAGGACACGGACCAAGCCCGCTATGTGCCGGGTGCGGAAGAGGACATCCGGGAGGCCCTCTCGTGGGTCGGGCTCGACTACGATGAGGGCCCGGCGCAGGGGGGCAATTACGCGCCCTATCGTCAGTCCGAGCGCACTGCGCACTATCGCGAGAACGCCGAGAAGCTCATTGACGCCGGGCGCGCGTACTACGCGTTCGACACGGAGGAGGAGCTCCAAGAGATGCGTGAGAAGCATGGGGCGTACGACATCTCCACACGGGGCCAAATGCGCAACTCTCTAACCCTGCCCGACGCGGAGGTAGAGCGTCTGCTCGAGGCCGGAACGGAGTACGTGGTACGGCTCAAGGTGCCCCGCGAAGAGACCGTTCGATTCGATGATGTGATCCGTGGTGGCGTGTCGTTTGACACGTCTGAGATTGACGACCAGGTGCTCCTGAAGTCCGACGGCATGCCCACCTATCACCTGGCGAATATTGTGGACGACCACCTGATGGATATTTCGCATGTGATCCGGGGGGAGGAGTGGCTCTCGTCCACGCCCAAGCACGTGCTCATGTACGATGCGCTCGGGTGGACACCGCCCACTTTTGCACACCTTCCCCTCATCCTGAGTCCGGAGGGGGGCAAGCTCTCGAAGCGCGACGCCAATCGGCTTGGCATTCCGGTGTACGTGACCGACTACCGGGAGGCCGGCTACGAGCCTGAGGCCCTGCTCAACTTCCTTGCGCTCCTCGGATGGAGTCCGGGCACCGAAGAAGAGCTTTTTGCCCTCGACGAGATGGTGAAGGCCTTCAGTCTCGACCGCGTGGGGGCCAGCGGCGTGCAGTTCGATCTCGACAAGCTGCGCTGGGTGAACGAGCACTACGTTCGCGACCTGTCGGTCGACGAGCTGGCCGAGAAGGCCCGGCCCTTCGTGGAGGCCGAGGGCTACAAGGTCGGCGACGATCGTCTTCGTACAATCTGCGAGCTTGTACAGGACCGCATTCAGGTAGTCCCTGAGGTGGCGACGGATAACCGCTACTTTTACGAGGACCCGGACGCGTACGAGGAGGCGGGCGTGGAGAAGCGCTGGAACGAGGAATCCGCCGACCTGCTGCTGGCCTACACCGAGCGGCTGGAGGAGGTCGACAACTTCGACACGGACACCGTCGAAACGGAGCTCCGAGACCTGGCCGACGAGAAGGGCGTGGGGGCGGGCGCCATCATTCACCCGTCCCGCCTCGCCGTGAGCGGCCGGTCGTACGGACCGGGCGTGTTCGGCCTGCTGGCGGCCGTGGGCAAAGACGCCTGCATCCGCCGGATGCACCGCGCCGTGGAAGTGCTCGGCTGAGTGTGGACCGGAGGCGGACGCGGGAAGCGTTCACGCAGCTACAGTCTCAGACCGTTACGCATCGAGTTGGTCCTGGATCAGTTCACGGGCGAGTTCGGGGTTGGCGGCGCCATTGGTGGCGTCCATGACCTGCCCCATGAAGAAGCCGATTAGGCCCTTTTTGCCGTCCCGATACCGGGCCACCTCGTCCGGATGGTCGTCGAGAACAGCCTCGATGGTGGGACGGAGGGCGTCGGTGTCGTCGACCTGTCGGAGGTCGCGGGCATCCACAATGGCTTCGGGATCGCCGCCGTCTTCAAGGAGCACGTCAAACACCTCGTCGGCGCCGCGGTTGGTGATGTTCTCTGTGTCGACTAGGTGCACGAGCGTGGCAAACGCTGCGGGGCCGAACGGCAAGTCCTTTATAGTTTGGTCCTTGAGTTCGCCGAGGAGCTCGTTCACCGTCCAGTTGGCGAGGGACTGCGGGGCCTCGTACTGCTCCAGCGCTGCCTCGAAGAAATCGGCGAGGGCGTCGTCGCCGGCAATCACCGCGGCGTCGTTGTGAGAGAGTCCGAGGTCGTCGCGATAGCGTTCGAACCGCTCCCGCTGGTCATCGTCGAGGTACTTCGCTGGGTCGGTCTTGCCTTCGAGGGAGCGCTGGCGCTGCTCCTGCTTCTGCTTTTCTTTCTCGCGCCGCCGCCGCTCTAGTTCGTCCTGCGTCAGGCGATCTTCGTCCCCGCCCCAGGTGTCGCGAAGGGGGACGATCTGGTTGTAGACGAGCGCGTCGGGTGTCGACTCTTCGGGGTCGGGCCAGAAGTAGCCCTGCCGTTCGAACTGTACGCGCTGGTCGGACGCCAGGTCGCGCACCGAGGGTTCGAGCACGCCCTTCCGCACGTTGAGTGAATCGGGATTTATAAACTCCGTAAAGTGCGCATCCCGGGCATCGGGGTCGGGCACCTCGAAGAGACGATCGTAGAGGCGGGCCTCGAAGGGGACGGCGTGGGATGCGGAGACCCAGTGCAGTGTGCCCTCCGGCGAGCGGCCGTCGGGGGCGGTCGCCCCGCGGGTGTCGCGGTCGATGGTGCCCCGTAGCTCCGTGATGGTGCCGTCCTCGTCCCGTACTACCTTCTCGCAGGTGAAGAAGTACGCGTGCCGCAGGCGCACCTCGCGCCCGGGGGCAAGCCGGATGAAGTCGTCCGGCGGGTCTTCGCGGAAGTCGTCGCGCTCGATGTAAAACTCGCGCGTGAAGGGGACGGGGCGCGTTTCGTCCTTATCAATGTCGCGGGGCCAGTGGTTGGCATCGATCCAGTCGATCTCCTCCTCGTCCCAGTTGGTAACCACCACCTTCAGCGGATCAAGCACCGCCATCACGCGCGGCGACGTCGGGTTCAGGTCGTCGCGCAGGGCGTGCTCGAAGTGGCCGATCTGCACGCGGCTCTGCGAGCGGGTGACGCCTACGTCGCGGCAGAACGAACGAATGGCACTGGGCGGCACGCCGCGGCGCGCAAGGCCCGAAATGGTGGGGAGTCGCGGGTCGTCCCAGCCGCCCACGAGATCCTCCTCGATCAGGTGACGGAGCTTGGTTTTGCTCATCACCGTGTAGCCGAGGTTGAGGCGGTTGAACTCGTACTGACGGGGGCGAGAAGGAATTTCGTCGTCCTCCAGGCAGTGCTCCATCACCCAATCGTACACGCGCCGGTTGTTGTCGAACTCCAGTGTGCAGAGCGAGTGGGTGATGTCCTCGATCGCGTCCTCCAGCGGGTGGGCGTAGTCGTACATCGGGTAGATGCACCAGTCGTCGCCCTGCCGATAGTGGTGGGCGTGCTTGATGCGGAAGAGGAGAGGGTCCCGCATGATCATGTGGGGCGAACTCATGTCGATCTTCGCCCGCAGCACGTGCTCGCCATCCTCAAACTCGCCCGCCTTCATCTTGCGGAAGAGTTCCAGGTTTTCCTCTACAGATCGATCCCGGTACGGAGAGGGCCTGCCGGGTTCTTCGACCGTGCCGCGGTACTCCCGAATTTCCGCCTCGTCCAGACTGTCGACGTACGCGTCGCCCTGCTTGATGAGCTTGACGGCGTACTCGTAGAACTGCTCGAAGTAGTCGGACGCGTAATACTCGTGCTCCTCCCAGTCGTACCCGAGCCACTGGACCGCGTCTTTGATCGAGTCGACGTACTCGGTGCTCTCGGTCTCGGGGTTTGTGTCGTCGAAGCGGAGGTGGCACCGCGTGTCGGCCCGGTCCGCGTAGTCGTGTTTGATGCCGAAGTTGAGGACGATGGACTTGGCGTGCCCGATGTGGAGGTAGCCGTTCGGCTCGGGGGGGAACCGGGTGACCACCCGGTCGCCGTAGGTACCTTCCTCCAGGTCCTCGTCAATGATGTCGTAGATGAAATTATCGCGTGTCCCTGAGGTCGGGGTGTCCGACGTGCTCACAGTAGAGATGAGGTTGGTGGGAAGCTCCGCTCAAGCAATCGTAGGCTAATGAAAGCAGGGGCCTCCTTGAAAGATCCAACCCTTCGGTGGGGAGGCGAGCAGGGCTTTTTTCCAGAAGACCCGGGCATCGAGGAAGCGCGTGGGATCGGTGTCCGGCGACTCAGTTGCACTCATTCGCCTCGCGCAGAAGGGGACGGCACGCGAGGGTGGAGGGCCCATCCACCGCGGCCGCGCTCTGGACACGACGGGCATGTAGTGAGGCAGACTGTCGCCGCGATCGACGACGATTCGGGGAGCGTGTGGTCACGCTCCATTGCTGACGCCGCAGATAGGCGGTAAACTGATCGTCTTCGATAAATCCCGAAATGCGGAGGTCACTGAGGACGAGCTCCAGTCGGGAGCTACGTACGTCCACCCGGGCTCGCAGCCGGCCGATGCGTTGATCCCGGATTACGCCGCGCAGTCGGTCGCCCTGCCTCGTGATGCGAAATACCCCCCGGTTGAGAGGCGCAACGCCGTTCACCTCGTACTCCCAGGTTCCAATCACCGCGGCCTGCGCCGCCGCATTGTCGGCGGCCGACTCCGAAGACGCGCAACCCAGGGCGAGTCCCCCGCCGAAAAGTACGAGGACCATCCGTATGAGAAGAAAGCGGCCCATACCACCAACCGAAAGCGTGAATGAGGGGCCTGGGAGAGGACAATGTTAAGATGGGATGACGGTGGGGGTTCCGGACCGTCACGTCTGCGGGGCATCGCCGTCGGGGGAGAGGCGTTCCTGGTAGACAGAAAGGAGCCGCTCAGCGGCGGCCAAGGAGCTGAGCCGACCCTCCAGGACATCCGCCTCCACCTCGGCCCGCGCGCTCTCCACATCCGGATCGGCAAAGAAGTCGTCACGCAGCCGCTGCTCGATCGTCTGATACATCCAGTGTCGGGCTTGTTGCCGCCGTTGCGTCTCGAAAAAGCCCGTTTCCTGTGTGTAGGCGCGATAGCGCTGTACCGTATCCCAGACGGCATCGATGCCCGCGCCCGTCTGGGACGAGCACGTGAGCACGGGTGGTTCCCAGCCCGATTCTGTCTCTGAGAGCAGGTGAAGTGCCTTTTCGTACTCGGCCCGGGCCGTCTCGGCGGACTCTTTATTTTTCCCATCGGCTTTCGCAATAGCGATGGCGTCGGCCACCTCGACGATGCCCCGCTTGATGCCTTGCAGTTCGTCGCCCGCCCCGGCCAACGCCAGCAGGAGGAAGAAGTCCACCATCGACCGTACGGTGATCTCGGATTGTCCGACGCCCACCGTCTCGACGAAGACGGTGTCGTATCCGGCCGCTTCACACAACAAAATCACCTCTCGGGTCCGCGGGGCCACGCCGCCCAGCGTGCCGGCGGTAGGCGAGGGGCGGATGAATGCCTTCTCTTCGGACGCCAGGGTGCCCATTCGCGTCTTGTCGCCCAAAATGCTGCCCTTGGACCGTTCACTCGTCGGGTCTACAGTCAAGACAGCCAGGCGGTGCCCGTCGTCTACCAGTCGCTGCCCCAGGGTTTCGATGAAGGTGCTCTTGCCCACACCGGGCACCCCGGTGACGGCCACCCGGATCGAGTCGCCGCTGTGGGGGAGGCACGCTTCCACGACGGTTTGGGCCGTCTCGCGGTGGTCCGGGCGCGTGCTTTCTAGCAGCGTAATGGCCTGGCTCAGTGTCACGCGGTCCCCGTCAAGGATGCCGCTGACGTAGGCATCGGCCGAGCGGGTGCGTTGGCGGCTGGACGAGGACTGGTGGTTGAGATCGGGGTTCAGCGGGGCCACAGCTAGGCGGTTTCAACGTTCGTAGGTAGGAGGCAGGGGGTGAGAACTCCTATCAAAACTGGCTATGGGTCTGGAAAAGCTCTCCACTCCGTCGCTCCAAACTTGATTTGGAGCCCATCTGGTCGAACGGGGTAGTCTCACTGATCGACCGATGGGCTCTGAGTCAAGCTCAGAGCGACGACAGAACAGTTCTGGTAGAGGCTCTAAGCCGGTGCTAATATACCGAGACCAGCACTTCCTCTACGTCGCAGGAGAGCCCGGGCGGTACCGGCATGGCGGACAAGGTCGCGGGCGGTTCCGCAGTTTCTGGTACAGAACCGGGTCGGAAGATTTTTTCCGCTTCCGGTTCGAAGAGCCAGACGAGGCGGCATCCTTGTTCCAGAAAGGCTTCGAGCCACTCCACATAGGATTCGCGGGTTTGGCAAATAGAGACCGTGTCCGCAACGAAGTCAGGAGCGAAGGAAGCCCTCCAGTTCTTTACTGGAGAGGGGATCGAGTCGCTCGGATCGAACCCACGGCGGTCCTGCTCCGCGGACGCTTCCATCGGGCAGTGCGAAGCCGACATCGGGAGCAAATCCCTCTCCATTTTCCTCGGACCACTGACTGAGCGCGTATGAGAGATTGCTTGAGACCAGGGCGGACACCATCATTGGGCATGCGGACTGTGATCGATCCGTCGGCCAGACGCTCAAATCTGAGGTCGTCTTTGCGTCCGGACAGCACGGTAAGGTCCTCTTGCGAGATCAAGCAGACGCGACTCAGGTCCAGTTCGATGGGGAACAGACGAGTTGCGGGCATGGCACTCTGTCGGCGAAGAAAGGGAATCATTGAGCTCCAATGAGCTCTTCCTCCTCGCCGAACCGATCCAGCAGCACGTCGAGGATCTGGGTGGCGGCCTCGGCGATGTTGGTGCCGGGGCCGAAGATGGCGGCCACGCCCTCGTCATAGAGCGCCTCGTAGTCGTCGTGGGGGATCACGCCGCCCACCACGACGAGAATGTCGTCGCGTCCGTACTGCTCAAGGGCGTCGATCACCTCCGGCACGAGCGTCTTGTGGCCCCCGGCGAGGCTGGAGACCCCGAGAATGTGCACGTCGTTCTCGACGGCCTGCCGGGCCACCTCATCGGGCGTCTGGAAGAGCGGCCCCACGTCCACGTCGAAGCCCATGTCGGCGAACGACGTGGCGATCACCTTCGCCCCCCGGTCGTGCCCGTCTTGTCCCATCTTCGCCACCATGATGCGGGGGCGTCGTCCAGACGCCGTTGCAAACCGATCGGCCCGGTCGCGGGCCTCGTGGAAGTACTCGTTTTTGTCGGCCTCCGAGGCGTAGACGCCCGAGATGGTTTCGGTACGGGCGGTGTGGCGGCCGAAGACATCTTCGAGCGCCGCCGAGATTTCGCCCAGTGTGGCGCGTTCCCGGGCGGCCTCGACCGCTCGGGCCAGCAGGTTTCCATCACCCGTCTCGGCGCTCTCCGTGAGGGCGTTCAGTGCATTCCGTACCGCTGCGTCGTCGCGTTCCTCTTTGATGCGATCGAGCCGTTCCAGTTGCGCACGCCGGACCGCCTCGTTGTCCACTTCGAGCCGCTCAATCGGCTCGTCAGCCTCGGAGCGGAAGTCGTTGACGCCCACGATCGTCTCCGCGCCGGTGTCGATGCGGGCCTGCTTGCGCGCGGCGGCCTCCTCGATCTTTCGCTTCGGGAGTCCCTGCTCGATGGCCCGCGTCATGCCGCCCTCTTCTTCGACCTCCTGGATGAGATTCCAGGCGCGGCGGGCCAGCGCGCCGGTCAAGTGCTCCACGTAGTAGGAGCCGGCCCACGGGTCGATCGCCTCGGTGATGTCGGTCTCCTCCTGCAGGTAGAGCTGCGTGTTGCGGGCAATGCGGGCGGCAAACTCACTCGGCAGCGCGATGGCCTCGTCCAGCGCGTTGGTGTGGAGCGACTGCGTCCCGCCGAACGCCGCGGCCATGGCCTCGATGGTCGTGCGAGCCACATTGTTAAATGGGTCCTGCTCCGCGAGGCTGTAGCCGGAGGTCTGGCAGTGGGTGCGCAGGGCCATCGACTTCGGATTTTCGGGATCGAACTGCTTCACCAGCTTCGCCCAGAGCAGGCGCCCAGCCCGCATCTTGGCAATCTCCATGAAGTGGTTCATCCCGATCGCCCAGAAAAAGGAGACGCGTGGGGCAAAGTCGTCGATGTCGAGACCCGCGTCGAGCCCCGTGCGAAGGTATTCGAGGCCGTCGGCCAGCGTGTAGGCGAGCTCCAGGTCCGCCGGCGCCCCCGCCTCGTGCATGTGGTAGCCGCTGACTGAGATGGCGTTGAACTTGGGCATCTCCGCGGCGCAGTAGGCGAAAATCTCCCCCACAATCCGCATCGACGGCTGTGGCGGGTAGATGTAGGTGTTGCGCACCATGAACTCCTTCAGGATGTCGTTCTGGATGGTGCCCGCTAGCTGCTCGTGGGAGGCCCCCTGCTCCTCCGCCGCCGCGATATAGAACGCCATGACGGGCAGCACCGCCCCATTCATCGTCATCGACACCGACACGTCGCCCAGCGGAATGCCCTCAAACAGGCGCTTCATGTCCTCGACGGTGTCGATTGCCACGCCCGCCTTGCCCACGTCGCCCCGCACCCGGTCGTGATCGGAGTCGTACCCCCGGTGCGTGGCCAGGTCGAATGCGACGGAGAGCCCCTTTTGGCCGGACGCGAGGGCCTCGCGGTAAAATTCATTCGATTCCTCCGCCGTGGAGAAGCCCGCATACTGCCGGATGGTCCACGGCCGGAATTTATACATCGTGGTGTACGGCCCGCGGAGGTAGGGGGGGATGCCCGAGTCGAAGTCGAGATGGTCGAGGTCGTCGAGTGCGTCGGGGCCGTAGATGGCCTCGACGTCGATCTGCTCCGGGGTCGACCACGTCGCATCATCGGAGGGCGTTGCCGTTCCCTCGCGTGGTGGGTCGTACTCGATGTGGGCGAAGTTAGGACGCATGGGCTCTGAAGGTAAGTGAGTGAGGCGTGAAACGTGACGCGTGAGAGGTTGAGCCTTCACGCATCACGGCTCACTCGTCACGTCGATGCCGAGGCGTTCTTGCAGCATGGTCAGCGTTTCTTTTAGCGAGCTTCCCTGGTGAACGTAGAAGTCTGCATGGTCGCTGGTATCGAGGTCGTCGGGGGCGCCGGCGATGCCGAGGAGGGCCTCTTGGTCGCGATTTGCGAGGGCGGAGGTTAGGGACGGGGCGAGGTCGGCGTACTCGGCATCGGAGCTACAGAGGACAACGAGGTCGGCATCGTGCTCGACGGCCGTGTCGGCGACCTCTTCGATATTCTCGAACTTGAGTGGCTCCTCGATTGCGAAGCCCGCCACGCCCAAGAAATTGCGGGCGAAGGTGGTGCGGGCACTTCGGGCGGCGGGCGGACCCAGCGGGGCGAGGAGGACCTGCGGCGGGCCATCGTGGGCGTCGGCGTACGCTTCGGTCCGCAGCCGGATCGATTCGATTTCCTCAGCCACGCGGATGCGAGGAAGGGGCTCAATGTCCGTCGGGCACGGCCCCAGAACCGCCACGAGATCTGGAAGCGTGGCTCCGTTCTGTGCGGCTTCGACCAGGGCGTCGAAGGAGGAAAGCTCGGAGGGAGCCGCCGGCGAGCCGGCGGCTTGAGGGACCGCCGGGGGCACGAGGTCCTCACGTCGCTGCTCGTCGAGGTTTGGGTAGTGTGTGGTGCCTACGAGGACGTGTGTCCGCTGATCAATCGCATCGCGTCGCGCCCGGCGCGTTTCGGCGATGCGTTGCTGGAGCGTGCCGTCGCGGAGCGTGTCGACAATCCCGCCGTCGTCCTCAATCTCCTGGAATTGTCTCCAGGCCCGTTCGGCAAGCTGGTCGGTCAACGTTTCCAGGTAGTACGATCCCGCCGCGGGGTCGGCCACTTGGTCGACATGGGCCTCGTGCCGCAGGATGAGCTGCACATTACGGGCGATGCGGAGGCCAAAGGCATCGGGAGGGCGGAGGGCGTCGTCGAAGGCACGGATGGTGAGTGCATCGCAGCCTCCCAAGACCGCAGCCAAGGCCTCGGTGGTGGCCCGCAGCATGTTCACGTACGGGTCGTACAGGGTTTCCGTGCGGCGGGAGGTCTCGACGCGAATCTCCAGGTCGGCGGGGTGAAAATCAATGGTCATGCCCGCGGCATCCGCGAAAGCGTCTACTACCTGCGGCACGAGAAGTCGGAGGGCCCGCAGCTTGGCAATCTCAACAAAGTAGCTCGTAGAAACCGATACGAGGAGCTGGAGGTTCTTGAGCAGGGCGGGAAGCGGGGGGGGCTGTTCGGTGCTTCGGGCCAGACGCTCGGCAAGGGCGGCCAGCGTGGCGGCGAGTTCCTGCGGGGCGGAGGCACCCGCGTCGTGGTACACACGAGCGTCGATAGACACCGACCGAAGGTCCGGCAGGGCCGCCGCATCGGCGGTGAGTTGGTTGGCCAGGGCAAAGGCTGAGTCTGCCTCGGACGCGTCGCCCGCTGCAAGGGCTGCCACTGGATCGAAGAGGACCGAGCCCCCGACGCGTTCCGGGTCGATGTCCTGGTTCAGAAGGAACTCTCGAAGCAGAATGTAGAGCCCCGCTCCGGCCGGGCCGGGGCCGAGGTGGAGACTCGTCTCGGTTGCGTCAATGCCATCAAGGGCCGTTGCAAGGTCTTCCGAGGCACGTATGTCGACGCCGTGATCGTGGGGGGAAGGTCTCTGCGAGGCCCCACGCAATTGAAGCTGTTCGGCGCCGCTCATCACAGCGGCGCGGGCATGCTCGTTGGCGGTTTCAGGATCGGGGTGCGCAAGCGGCTGGCAGACGGCCCAGTCGTTGGCGGGGAGGGGCTGGGGCCCGGCGAGCGGGGACGAATCGACGTCGGGGACCAAGTGGGCAACATCCTGGAGGGCATCGGGGTGGAGATACGCAGGAATCGTCACGTTCTCCACGGAGGACCAGGTGAGAACCTCCTCGGGGGACCGTCCCGTCTCCGACCTCACTTTCGCGTCCCACGTCTCCGGGGACACCGGGGAGAAGTCGCCGAAGAGAGATCCATGTTGCGCTGGGTCGGGCATGCTGCGGGGAGAGAGGCTGGAAAACTCAGGCGAGAGTGCCCCTGACCCTCCATCGTTACGCTTGGGTTACTCCATACGTGGCGAATCCCCGGGCGGTCCCTCCAGTGTTCGAACGCGACGGATTAGGTCGTAAATCGCGATGCCGTAGGCGACGCCCACGTTGAGCGAAATCTTGGCTCCGTACTGGGGGATTTCGAGGGCGAGATCGGCGGCGTCGAGAACCTCCTCGTCAATCCCATGCACCTCGTTCCCTACCACCAGAGCCATCGGAAATGCATCCGCTGCTACCGTTTCGGGGCGCTGTGTGTGATCGGTCTGTTCGAGGAGGGCGATAGTGTATCCCGCCTCCTGAAGGTCGTGCAGGAGCGGACGGATCTCGTCGTGCTGACTCCACGCAACTGTGTCCTGAGCCCCCAGGGCAGTTTTGTGGAGGTCCTTGTGTTCAGGGGTGCCCGTGAACCCCGTTAAGTGCACGTGCTCAATCCGGGCGGCGTCCGACGTGCGAAACATCGAGCCGACATTGTGAATGGACCGTACATTGTGCACGATAAGTCGGATCGGATGCTTGGGGAGGGCCGAGACCTCCTCGGGGGTTGGACGCTCAATTTCATCCCAACTAAGCTTGCGCATCTGGGAACCAGTGATGACATTTGTCCTGTGCAAGAAGCAAGACTCAACGGCTTGCCCGGGAGGGCGGTGCAATTCGTCACGCCGTGCCCTGTTTCTCCCCTTTCCCCTTTCCCAACCCGCTCGTTGCCTTGTGCTGACTCGATCGTCGTGGATGCTGCTTCTTGGGCTTGGGGGACTCCTGATCGTGGGCACGGGCTGTACCACCCTGCGGGAGGTGTCTAATCTCCGCAAGGTGCAATTTTCAATCGACCGGGTCTCCGCCTCGCGCCTGGCCGGCGTCGACGTGTCACAGGTCCAGTCCTACGATGACCTCCGCGCTACGGATGCCCTGCGTCTCGGGGCGGCCCTTTCCGACGGCAAACTGCCCCTCTCGTTCACGTTGCACCTGCAGGCCACCAATCCGGCCTCGAACAGTGTGAACGCCCGCCTCACGGAAATGGACTGGACGCTCCTGCTCGAAGAGAAGGAAACCGTCTCGGGGCGGTTTGGCCAGGAGGTCGTGCTTCCGCCCGGCGATCCCCAGGAGGTGACCTTTCAGGTTGAACTCGACCTTGTCCGATTCTTTGATGACAACCTGCAGGGGCTGGTTGATCTTGCCGCGGCCCTGGGGGGCGACAAGCCCCCACAGACGATCAAGCTTCGGATGCAGCCAACCGTGAACACTGCGCTCGGCCCCTTCCAGTACCCGTCTCCCATTACCGTGGTGAGCAAGGAGGTGGGGGGCTCGCAGGCGAACCCGTAGACGGCCCGTTCCTGTCGCGCGTTTTCCCTTGTGGTACAGTCTCTTCCCTACGCCTCGTGATTATCACCATCGACGGTCCGGCCGGCTCCGGAAAGAGCACCACCGCGCGCCGCGTGGCGGCTCAACTTGGGTACGTCTACCTGGACACGGGCGCCATGTACCGGGCGGTTGCCCTCGGCTTCCTCCGGGCCGACGTGCCCCGCACTGCCGACGGGGCCGCGAAGGTGCTTCCCACTCTACGGGTCGACGTGCAGTACCGAGGGGACACCATGCAGGTGCTTCTGGGCGGGCAGGATGTGACCCATCAGATTCGGAGTGCTGAAGTGGACCACGTCGTGAGCGATGTGTCGACCCTTGCCGCGGTCCGTGAATACATGGTTGACGAGCAGCGCCGGATTGGTCGAGAGCAGGCCGAGGAGCACGGAGGGGTCGTGCTAGACGGGCGGGACACAGGCACTGTCGTCTTTCCGGACGCGGACCTCAAGGTGTTCATGGTGGCCGATGTTGACGAGCGGGCGCGGCGCCGGCAGCAGGAGTACGCGGAGGCCGGAGACACCATTCCCTTCGAAGAGGTCCGGGCCGAGATCGAGCAGCGCGACCGCCAGGACCGAACCCGCGATATCGCGCCCCTTCGTCGAGCAGAGGACGCAGTCGAACTGGATACGACCGACTGCACCATTGCGGAACAGGTCGACTTTGTGGTAGATCGCGTTAAAGCACATCCTGACTGGGGAACGTAGCTGAGCCGGTCTAATACAACGTTCGCCTGTCTTGGACACATTGATGGATGCCCTATTCCGGCCTCGTGCCGGGCCATCCGTTTTTGTGTTCAGGAACGCCGGGGACGCCTCCCGGCGTGGAATCCATGCCTTCACTATTCATTCTCCCTGCTGGGCCCCAGGACCTCGCAGGTACAAATTGCAACCGCCGCCGGCGAGGACTTGACCCGGCGCATCGCAAACCCAATCAACCGTATATGGCAGAACAAGAGCAAGTTGCACCCAAGGACGAACCGCAAGACGCCCCCGATTCCCCGCAAGCTTCCGAGGAGGAAAGCGACACTGTGGATGCCGAGGCGGAAGCCTCTACTTCTTCCGAGTCCTCGGAGGACGCTACGGCCGACTCCGACGCTTCTTCTACGGAGGCCCCAAGCGCTGAGACAGGGGGCGGCGACTCCGCACCCGCGTCCCCCGACGAGCCCACCGACGATGAGCCTACCGACGAAGGGGGGGGAGAAGAGGACGCTGCTCCGGACCCGCCGGAGGAGCCTGGCTTCGTGAGTCGTATTCTTGAGGAGGCCGTCGAGGAAGCCTCACAGAATCTCGACATCCCGACTGGGGAAGAGGCCGCCGTCGACGTGTCTGAGTTTGATGAGCCGGCCCGGAGTCTTTCTTCCGAGGAGCTTGAGCGCACGGAGGAGGCCCAGGGCTTCACTGGTGAAACCTACGGCCAGACGGTTTCGCTCGATGAGCTTGAGACGGAGGGGCCTTCCCACGCCGACGACCCCGTCTACGACCAGTTTCGGCAGGTCGTTGATCAGACCTCCATCGACGTTCGTGAGCAGGATATCGTCGAAGGCCGTGTCCTCCAGGTGAACGAGGACTACGTGGTGATTGACATCGGCTACAAGAGCGACGGCATCGTTTCCCGGGACGAGTTCGAAGGTGAGGATATCCGGCCCGGAGACACCGTAGAGGTGTACCTCGAACGAAAGGAGGACCGCGATGGCCAGCTGGTGTTGTCGAAAGAGCAGGCCGACAAGGTGCGCCGCTGGCAGCGCGTCGAGGAGATCTACGAGAACGAGGAGGTTATTGAGGGCACGATTATTCGCCGCATTAAGGGCGGAATGATCGTGGAGCTCTTCGACGGTATGGAGGCATTCCTCCCGGGCTCCCAAATCGATGTGCGTCCGGTACGCGATTTCGAAGCGTACCTGGAGACGCGGATGGAGTTCAAGATCGTCAAACTCAACCCGGAAAACGAGAACATCGTCGTTTCTCACCGCGAGCTCATCGAACACGAGCTCGAGGAGCAGCGGCAAGAGATTCTCGAGTCGCTTGAGGTGGGGCAGGTGCTCGAAGGCACCGTCAAGAACATCGTTGACTTCGGGGTCTTCATTGACCTCGGTGGGGTCGATGGGCTTCTCCACATCACAGACCTCTCGTGGGGGCGCGTGTCGCACCCGAGCGAGGTCGTGGAGCTCGACCAGGAGCTTGAGGTCGTCGTACTCGACTATGAGGAGGAGCGCCAGCGCATCTCGCTGGGCCTGAAGCAGCTTCAGGATCACCCGTGGGACAAGATTGGTGATCAGTACTCTGAAGGCGATACGGTGGAGGGAAAAGTGGTCTCCATTACCAACTACGGCGCCTTCGTCGAGATTGAGAAAGGCATCGAGGGACTCGTCCACATCAGCGAAATGTCGTGGACGCGTCACATCGAGCATCCCAGCCAGATGGTATCGCTGGGGCAGATCGTCGATGTAAAGATCCTCAACATCGACCAGGAGGAGCGGAAGATCTCGCTCGGCATGAAGCAGCTGGAGCCCGATCCCTGGGATGGCATCAGCGACCGCTACCCGGCCGGCACGGTACTGACCGGTACGGTCCGCAACATCACCAACTTCGGTGTCTTCGTCGAGATCGAACCGGGCATTGACGGCCTGGTGCACGTCTCGGACCTGTCTTGGACCAAGAAGATTCGCCATCCGGGCGACATGGTCGATGAGGGGCAGGAGCTCGATGTCGTGATTCTCAACATCGACGAGGACCGTCGCCGCATCTCGCTGGGCCACAAGCAGGTGAAGACCAACCCGTGGGACCAGTTTGCCGACGCTTACGAAGAAGGCAACGATACGACCGGCGAGGTCGTCCGCGTGGAAGACAAGGGACTCGTGGTGCAGCTTCCGCTCGACGTCGAGGCCTTTGTGCCCGGCAGCGAGTTGAAGCGCGGCCCGAAGGAGTTTAGAAATCACTACCACGAGGGCGACGAGCTCGATCTCCGCGTCATCCGCTTCGACAAGGACCAGAAGGACATTGTCCTTAGCGAGACGGCCAAAGAGGAGGCCGAACGCGAAGAGGAGCGGAAGGAAGAGAAGCGCGAGGAGCGCCAGAAGGAACGCGAGCGCGAAGAAGCGGTGCGCGACTTCCAGGAGGAGGAAGAGCAGGAGGAAGAGCCCACGACCGGGCCCACCACGCTCGGCGAACTCTCTGGCCTGGCTGACCTTCGTCGCGAGATGGAGGAAGAAGAACGTCGCGAAGCCGCCCAGGAAGCTGAGCAGGAAGCAGCCGAGGACGCCGACGGACAAGACGCGTCCGACGATTCCGAAGAGACGGCCGACTCGCCTGAGACCGATGCGGATGACGCCGCCACGGACGAGGCCGACGAGGAAGCGGCATTTGATGAAACCACCGGCTTCCCAGACAACTTCCCCCGCGTCTCGCGTCTTGAGAGTGCTGGCGTCACCACTCTGGCCGATCTTCGTGAGGTTGACGACCTGACCGAACTGGACGGCATTGGCTCAGCCTACGCCGAGGAAATCTCGGAGGCGCTCGAGGAGTTCGACGAGACCGGCGCCATCAGTTAGCCCTACGGCCTCGGCCGAGAAGGTTCTGGAACAGCGCAGAAGGGACGGCTTCCACTCCGGAGGCCGTCCCTTTTGCTTTGCACGCCCCACCTGGTCCCTGCGGTCGGGACACGTCCACCCACCATTCCTTTTCCCCACCACAATTGCCTCATGGAAGACACCCAGGAATATCTACCCAGCGCCAGCAATTCGATCACCGTCCGGGTGCTGATCGACAATCGCCCCGGCATGCTCGCGAAAGTGACGTCGGTAATCGGCGAACAGGGCGGCAACATTGGGGCCATCGACATCGTGCGGGCCGAGAAGGAAAAGCTGACCCGCGACATCACCATCAACACCCGTAGCGACGACCATGCACGGTCAATCGTCGACGAGCTCCGGGACATCGACGGGGTGGAGGTTGTGAACACCTCCGATCGTACCTTCCTCCTCCATCTCGGTGGAAAACTGGAGGTAGAAAGCAAGTCGCCCCTCCGGACCCGCGACCAGCTTTCGATGGCGTACACGCCGGGTGTAGCCCGTGTCTCTGAGTCGATCCACGAAACGCCCATCGACGCCCACCGGCTCACCATCAAGAGCAACACCGTGGCCGTGGTGTCCGATGGTACGGCGGTGCTTGGGCTCGGGGACATCGGCGCGGAAGCTGCGATTCCGGTGATGGAAGGGAAGGCTCAACTCCTAAAAGAATTTGCCGGCGTGAACGGATTTCCGGTGTGTCTCAATACGACCGATGTCGACGAGATTGTGGACACCGTGCGGCGCATCGCCCCCGTCTTTGGGGGCATCAACCTGGAGGATATCTCGGCCCCCCGATGCTTTGCCATCGAGGAGCGTCTGGAGGAAGAGCTCGACATCCCCGTCTTCCACGACGACCAGCACGGCACCGCCGTGGTCACGGTGGCGGCCCTCCTAAATGCCCTCACGATTGTGGAAAAGGATCTTGCCGACATTTCGGTAGTCATGGTGGGCATCGGGGCGGCGGGTACCGCCGTAACCGAGATGCTGTTGCAGATGGGCGTCGAGGACATTGTGGGCGTAGACAGCAGTGGGCCCGTTACGTCGGAACGGACCGATCTAAACCCGGCAAAGACGCGGTACGTTGAAATGACCGATCCTTCCGTAGAGGGCGAGAGCCTCTCGGCAGTGATGGAAGGAGCCGATGTGTTCATCGGGCTTAGCGCGCCGGACATCCTCGACGTGGCGGACCTCAAGCGCATGGCCCGCGACCCAATCGTCTTTGCGATGGCCAACCCGCGTCCCGAGATTATGCCAGAGGTTGCCTATCCACACGTGTCCGTCATGGCGACCGGGCGGAGCGATTATCCAAACCAGATCAACAACGTGCTTTGCTTTCCCGGGTTGTTCAAGGGCGCACTGGGGTGCCGGACCGAAGCCATCACGGACGAGATGAAAATTGCGGCGGCCCAGGCCATCGCCGATACAATCGATCCACACAACTTGACCGCCGACTACGTTATTCCCAGTGTGTTCGACCAGGACGTCGTGGAGCGGGTCGCGGATGCTGTGTCCCGGACGGCCCACGAACAGGGCATGGCGCGGAAGCGCACGTGAGAGCCGGCATGGACACCGAACTGCTTTCCAGATGGATCGTCGACAGCGATGCCCGCCAACCGCGGTCCCCATCCCGAGGACGCGGCCCAGTTTGGGGCCGACCAGCACGAACGGCTCCGGGCCGCCGTCCGTGACCTTTCGTGGCTTCGGAGCCGGGGGTACAGCGGCGCTGCGGCGCAGAAACTCGTAGGGGATCGCTATCAGCTCAAGCGCCGCCAGCGAAACGCTGTGGCGCGGTCGGCCTGCACGGACGAAGAGCGAGCCCATCGGCTCCAGGCACAAATTTCCCCGGAAAGCGTCGCGGGTCGACCAGTCGACGTCGACGCGTTCAACGCGCTGATTACCGTCGAAGCGGCCCTCGGGGGCGCGTATCTGTTCGTGGGACGCGACACGGCGTACCGTGATGTGAATCCGCTGAAGGGGACCTACCGGGTTGTGCGTCAGACGCCTCCTGCCCTTCAGCTTCTCGTGGCGACACTCCAGAGACTTCAGCCTGGTCCCGTTACCTGGCACCTCGACCAGTCGATCTCAAATGTGGGACGCGTGAAACCCCGGCTGTCCCGTACATTGTCCGAGAAAGGGGCTGCGTGGCGCCTTGCCGTGTCGGATCGCGTAGACGCAGCGCTTCGTGCCTCCTCGAATGTCGTGGTGACGAGCGACAGTGCGATCTTGGATGTCACGGAGGACTGGCTACACCTGGAGGCTCTCGTCCATGCCCGTCATGTTCCCCATGCCCACATCGTCGATCTCCGGCCGGATGGGGAACGATCCTTGGGTTTCGCCGACGCAGAACTGTGTTCTCTCCTTTAACCGCGTTCATCTCATGGCCACCGTTGTAACGTACGTTCTGGTATCGGGCCCTGAAGACCCCGAGGCCGTTCGTTCGCATCCTCTGCTTCAAAAGCATGGGTTTGATCCTCACCCAATCGAGGATCCGGAGGACCAGGGCTGTTCAGCGCTACGGTTCGCTGCTACGAGAGCACTCGAAGACCAAGAGAGTTTGGAAGCCCCTTGTCGGAAGCTCTCAGCCGTATTTCCCGAGGCAACTGTCACATTTTGTGAAGTGGAAGAACGATTTGATCAAATTGAGCATCTGCGCTCGGTTGTATATCTCGCCGGAGAACGAGCAGGAGAGATCGAGCATGGGTATATCTTTAACGTCGGTACATAACCACGATCAAACCCGTACCCAATGCCGGGAATCCAGGTGAGTGACCGGATAGATCATGTTTTGTTTTGACGTAAGAGATGTAGACATTAAATGAAGGTAAGGAGCGGAAGGAACCTTTTATTCAGTTCAAGATTCTGATGAGGCGAGAATCCCAGTAACGATCATACCCAGAATCATGGCTACTGATTTTCAAATGGAAGTTATGGATCAAAAAGAGGCCGAACGTGAGCTTGGAGCTAGTGGCGGCCGGGGGCGAACGTCTCAGTACGAGCCGATTGCCCAAAAATGGAGTGAGGTCGGTGATGACGAAGCGATCGTCCTTTCCGATCTGGAGAAGAACGACATCCAAAACCTGCGGAATTTGCTGTACCGTCGCTTTGGGAAAGAGAATGTAATTGTGCGGTCGGCCCAGCAGGAAGACGAGACTTACAAGGCCGTCGTGCGGGCGCGGAAGGATGACGAGTACCTCCGAAACGACGAGTAACCACCTCGTCGTCCAAACGAAAACGGGTGGTGATGGAAGCACATCACCACCCGTGGTGGGAAGGGAGGATTCTACCGCTGGGCACACGAGGCAGGCGGGTGCCACTGGTCGCTGTTTTCGCACTGCGTCGCAGCCGCGATGAATCTCTCGTATTTAAGCCGGAAGAAGTGTCGCGTCAGTCGTCCACTGAGTCCATCTGTGCCTTCTGGAGCTGACCGGAGTAGTCGATGTAGACGGTTTTGTGCTCCGTCCAAAATTCGAAAGCCGCGTAGCCCCCGTCCCGTTGGCCGTTTCCGGTATCCTTTACGCCCCCGAAGGGCATGTGCGCCTCGGCTCCAATCGTGGGGCCGTTCACGTACGTGATTCCTGCTTCCAGGTCGCGCATGGCCTGGAAGCTTTTGTTTACGTCTTGGGTGTAAATGGAAGAGGAGAGCCCGAATCGAGTACTGTTCGCCACGTCCACGGCCTCGTCGTACGAACCGACCTCGAACACCGCGAGCACCGGCCCGAAGATCTCTTCCTGGGCGATGGTCATGTCGAGCGTCACGTCCGTGAAGAGGGTGGGCTCGTAGAAATGGCCCTCAAGGTCGTCGACGTCGGCCGGAGCGCCCCCAAAGCGGAGTGTGGCACCCTCGTCTTTGCCAACCTCCACGTAGCGGTGCACGGTTTCTAGGGCGGCCTCGTTGATGAGCGGGCCCACGTCCGTTCCGTCCTGGTTGCCGTCGCCGAGTACCAGCGTTTCGGCCTCGTCCGCGATCATGTCCACGAAGTCGTCGTGCACCGCCTCGTGACAGATCAGACGGCTTGTGGCTGTGCACCGTTGTCCGGTCGTACCGTAAGCGCCCCAGATGGCGCCCTCCAGCGCCAGGTTCAGGTCCGCGTCATCCATTACGATCATCGGATTTTTGCCCCCCATTTCTAGGGAAATGGGCTTGTTGAGTCGCCCGCAGGTTTCGGCGATGGAGGTCCCCACTTCGTAGGAGCCCGTGAAGCCGATGGCGTCGACCTCCGGGTGCTCCACGAGTGCCTTGCCCGCGGTGTCGGCCCCGTTGACGACGTTGATGACGCCGTCCGGAATCCCCGCGTCGAGAAGCGTCTGGACGAAAAGCAAACCACTGTGTGGGGCGTCCTCGCTGGGTTTAAAGACGATCGTATTCCCGGCGGCGAGGGCAGGGAAAATCTTCCAGGAGGGGACGGCCACCGGAAAGTTCCAGGCTGTGATGATGCCGCACACCCCGAGCGGGCGACGAATGGCCATGTTCATCTTGTCGGGCAGCTCGCTGGGCACGGTGGTCCCGAAGAGGCGACGCGTTTCGCTGGCTGCATAGTAGGCCGTATCGATGGCCTCCTGCACGTCCCCCTTCGTCTCAAAGAACGGCTTGCCCATCTCGCGGGTCATCGCGCGGGCGATGTCGTCCTTTCGCTCAGCCAGAAGGTCGCCGGAGGCTTTCAGGATCTTTCCGCGGTTGGGGGCGGGGGTGCTGCGCCACGAATCAAAGGCGTTGCGGGCGGCCTGGGCCGCCGCGTTCACGTCGGCGGCGCCGGAGTCCGGCACGTGGCCGATGAGATCGTCGGGGGCGGCCGGATTGTGGTTTTTGAACGTGCGCCCGGAGTCCGCGCCGGTCCAGCGGCCGTCGATGTAGTTTTGCAGGGTATCAGGCATGTTGTGAATGAACGGTCGAATGTGGGAGGGGAAAAGCGCTTTCCCAAAAGCTAGCTGCCGCGCTGCCCAAGTACAACGTCGTTGGCTCGTGTCGGTGCGATCTTCAGGGTTGGGGGGGGAGGACCTCTTTGAACCTCCCAAGGAGCGGAGAGTACGTAATCCCGTTGCTATCTTTACCGAACCGCTCCCTCCTCTCATATGGCCGTCCCCGCCACGACAATGCCCGACCTCAGTTCGTACGTGTCTGAGCGCGTGCAAGAAACCCCGCCCAGCGGCATTCGGCGCTTTTTCGACATTGCCGCCACTATGGAGAATGTCATCTCGCTCGGTATTGGGGAGCCTGACTTCGTGTCGCCCGATCCGGTGCTTGAGGCCGGTATCGATTCGCTGGAGCAGGGGCGCACCAACTACACCTCGAACGCCGGAATGGGGGAGCTGCGTGAGTTGATTGCCGACGACTACGACGAGCGGTACGGCCTTTCCTACGATCCCGAGGACGAGATCATCGCCACAGTAGGGTGCAGCGAAGCGATGCAATTGGCCATGCAGGCCCTCCTCGATCCGGGCGACGAGGTGCTGGTTCCCGAACCTTGCTTTGTGTCGTACGGGCCGTCGGCCCGGTTTGCGGGGGGGGAGGTGGTACACGTTCCGACCTCCGTTGAGAACGATTTTCAAGTGACGGCCGCTGACATCGAGCCGCATCTCAGCGACCGCTCCAAGGTGCTCTTTCTCGGCTACCCCAATAACCCAACGGGGGCCGTGCTACGGCGCGAGACCCTGGAGGAGATTGCCCAGTTGGTTCAGGACCACGATTTGATGGTCGTGTCCGACGAAATTTACGATCGTCTCATCTACGGCACGGCCCGAGAGCGGGGCCACGTGTGTGTCCCCACGGTGGACGGGCTCCGCAAGCGAACCGTTTTGCTGGGCGGCTTCTCGAAGAACTACGCAATGACAGGGTGGCGCATCGGCTTTGCCTGTGCCCCGTCGCCCATCGCGCAGGCGATGCACAAAGTGCATCAGTACATGATCATGAGCGCCCCCACGATGGCTCAGGAAGGCGCCATTGCTGCCCTGCGGGACAGTCAGGACGCGGTGGAGGAAATGCGACAGAGCTACGACGAGCGTCGGCAAGTAATCGTGGAGGGCCTGAATGCTGCCGGACTGCCGACCTTTGAGCCGGAAGGGGCATTTTACTGCTTCCCAGACGTGTCGACCACCGGCATGTCCTCCGAGGAGTTCGCGCAGACCCTCCTCCAAGAAGAGAAGGTGGCCTGCGTTCCCGGAACGGCCTTTGGGCCCAGCGGCGAGGGGTATGTGCGCTGCTCCTACGCCACGGGTCTCGACGAGATCAAGACTGCTCTCACCCGTATCGACCGGTTCGTAAAGCGCCACACCGCTTAGTTTTTTCGCCACTATCGTGTCTGCAGCGGTACGATCCGCAGCGGGGGCGACGGGAAGAGAGAAACATCCCGATTCAGACCGTTGTTGGGCCGAAAGAGCCATGTGAGTGGCGGAGTATCACTACCTCTGCATTGGTTTCTTTGCTTCCATGAAGACATATACCGACGAAGAAATTGAACAGCTTATCGAGCGCGTGGAGGCGCTCGGGGGCTATCTTTGACGTAGATGGTCGCCGCATGACCGTCAAGGAGCTCAATCAAGAGCGGATGGATCCCGACTTCTGGGACGATCCCGATCGGGCACGGGAGATTGAGAAGCGCATTGCCCGCAACGAGGAGTGGATTGAGGCCTGGGAGGATGTAAAACAGCAGGCGGAAGACATTGAGACGCTCCAGCTCCTGGCAGAGGAAGAGGACGAAGACATGGAGGCCGAGATCGCCGCTGAGGCTCAGTCGCTTGAGAACACGCTCGATCGCCTGGAGCTGGAGAGTTTGCTCGACAATCCCGACGATCCGCGGGACGCCATCCTTGAGATCAACCCTGGGGCTGGGGGGACCGAAAGCCAGGATTGGTCGGACATGCTCCTCCGCATGTACATGCGCTGGGCGGAGGCCGAGGGGTACGAGACGGAGCTTCTCCATCAGCAGCCGGGGGAGGAGGCGGGCATCAAAAGCGCAACGCTCAACGTGCGCGGGGAATACGCGTACGGCCGCTTGAAAAGCGAAACGGGGGTCCACCGCCTTGTTCGGATTTCACCCTTCGACGCGGACAGCCGGCGCCATACGTCATTTGCCAGCGTGTTCGTCTATCCGGAGGTCGACGATAGCATCGGTGTGGACCTGAGTGAGGGCGAGATTGAGCTGCAGACGTTTCGCTCCGGTGGAAAGGGGGGGCAGCACGTTAATAAGGTGGAGACGGGCGTGCGCCTCATCTGGACCGGGGAGTTGTCCAACGGCGAGGAGACGACCGTTCGGGCGGCGTGCACCCAAGAGCGGAGTCAGCACCAGAACCGCCGCCGCGCGCGGCAGATGCTTCAGAGCCGGATCTACCAGGCCGAGCGCGAAATCCAGCAGCGTGAGAAGGAGCGCCTTGAGAATCAGAAGAAAAGCATTGAATGGGGCAGCCAGATACGGTCCTACGTCCTCCATCCGTACACGATGGTCAACGACCACCGGACGGAAACCAAAATCGAAGATGCTGAGGCCGTGCTTGACGGGGAGAAGCTGAATCCTCTCATGAAGGCGTACCTGCTGAAAGGCAAGAAGGACCGCGACGCTTCGCCGGTGTAGGCGGGTTCAGGCAGAGGGGCGACGGGACGTGCTTTCACGACGCGCTTCTTACTTGAGCGGGGCAGTAGGCAGCTGGCACGCTGAGAAACATCGGGCGACAGGCAGCGTATTCTTCCTCGATACGCACTCGTCGTATCGCGCTGGCGAAACCCAGCAGAAAAGGTGGCCGCAGGTGCCACCTTTTCGTGCTCGTGCCGGGTGTCGTCCCTGCGTTGAATCGGGGGCTTCCGAGGCCCCGTTTGGCGCTCGTCCCGCCTGTCGGGTCGAGCGCTTTTTTGCACTGTGCATTTTTGGACGCCGAACAGTTTTCATTTGTGAACCCCACGCAGCAGCGCCTTGCCGATCGTGTTCGTGGCCTCACCGAAGAGGTGATTGCGGGGACCGATTACTTTCTGGTGGATGTCGAGGTGCGCGGGCACAAGGGTACCCGCGTCGTAGAGGTGTATGTGGACTCGGAAACCGACATGGGACACGACGACCTCGCGCTCATTAGCAAAGAGGTTGGATTTCTGCTCGATGTGGAGGACGTGGTGGACGGGAGCTACAAATTGGAGCTTTCCTCGCCGGGGATTAAGCGCCCTTTGACGATGCCGCAGCAGTATCGGAAGAACGTTGGGCGGACACTACGTGTACGATTCGAAGACGAAGACGATGAGGAAATTGTGGTCGGGGATCTGACAGACGCAAACGACGAAATGATTGAGCTTGAGCTTCCGTCGGCGGAGCGCCTCCGACTTCCCTACACCGCGATTACGCAGGCACGGATTGAACTGCCTTGGTAGGCACGCCGGAGGGCCGGAGGCGATCTCGGACGAACGTACTTCTTCACAGGACGAGACGGATTATGCGAAGCGAAGACCTGATCTCCTCATTTGGGGAAATTGCCCGGTCCAAAGACATGGATCGGGACACGCTGCAGATCATCGTCGAGGACGTGTTTCGGGCGATGCTCCGCAAGCGCTATGGGTCGGACGAGGCCTTCGAGATTATTTTTAATCCGAAGCAGGGAGACATTCAGATCCTTCATATTCAGGAGGTCGTGGGGGATTGGGACCTTGAGGATCCGGTAACTGAGATCAAGCTCTCTGACGCAAAGGAAATTAATGAGGGCTTTGGGGTGGGCGATGAAGTCGCTGGGGAGCTCGACATCAGCGAGTTTGGACGACGGGCGGTGATGACCGCGCGGCAGACCTTTCGTCAGCGCATCCGCGACATTGAAAAGGAGCAGGTCTATCAGGAGTACACGGAGCTAATCGGCGAGATTGTCGTCGGCGAAATCTATCAGGTGCGGCGGCACGAGACGCTCTTGATGCACGAAGACACTGAGCTTGTGCTGCCGCGCGACGAGCAGATCCCGGGCGATCATTACCGGAAAGGCAATATGCTCCGCACGGTCGTTAAAGAAGTGCGCCGGGACGCGGGTAGTGATCCGCAGGTGGTCGTGAGTCGTACCTCTCCTGTGTTCATGGAGCGTCTCTTTGAGGTGGAAGTGCCCGAGGTGCACGATGGCATCGTGGAGATCAAGAAAGTTGCCCGGATTCCGGGCGATCGTGCCAAGGTGGCCGTGGCCAGTCACGATGAAAAGGTGGATCCGGTCGGGGCCTGCGTGGGGGTGAAGGGGGTTCGGATCAATGCTGTGGTCCGGGAGCTTTCGGACGAGAACATTGATGTGATGCAGTGGTCGGACGATCCCGAAGAGCTTATCTCCCGCGCGCTCTCGCCCGCTGAGCCGACGAACGTGGCGCTGAACGAGGAGGCCGATCCGCCCCGGGCCCGCGTCGAAGTGCCGGCCGACGAGGTGAGTCAGGCCATCGGCAAGCGCGGCGTCAACATCAAGCTCGCGTCGCAGTTGACCGGGTTTGAGATTGACGTCTACCGCGAAATTCCGCCGGACGAGGAGGACATTGACATCGAGCAGTTTGGCGATGAACTTGCAGACGAGACTATTGAGAAACTCAAGCACATCGGGTGCGATACCGGGAAGGCCGTGCTTGAGCTTTCGGCCGACGCACTCGCGCGTCGTGCCGACTTAGACCGTGAGACGGCCGAGCATGTCCTCGACATCATCGAAACAGAGTTCGAGAAGGGCCCCGGAATCATCGAGGCGATTCGTCAGGGGCGCTTTACGGTGGAGTCGGTGGGTATGCCCGGCGCTACGGAAGGCGACGGGGCGGCGCCCGACGAGCCGGCTGGCGAGCGGTCTGCCCGGGAGCGGACCGAAACTACTTCCTCGGATGCTTCTTCCGATGACAACGCCGAGCCCCCCGCGGAGGATGGAGAGCCCGTTCCGGCGGAGGAAGAGGCCGAGGATACGGCAACTGCCGAAACGACCGAGACGCCGGACGCCGCCCCGTCGTCCCCTGAAGGCTCTGATCCCGTACAAGAAGAATCTGAGATTAAGTCGTAGACGACCGACGTAGCGGACGAGCGGTTTGTTCGCGGTTTCGCAGGTAGACCGAGCACCAAACGATTGCCTTATGGCAACAACCACGAAAGAATTTCAAGAGCAGAAACTCTTCCAGGTCGTCCGGGAACTCAACGTGTCCCAGGATCGAGTGGTGGAGTTTCTGGAAAATGAGGGCTACGAAGACGCTCTTTCCGGCTCCGGCCTCAACGCGACGATTGTCGACGAGGAGGCGTATCTCGTTTTGCGGGAGGAGTATGCCGACGACGCAGAAGCGGCCGCTCGCATCCGCGAGTTGCGGTCCGAGGAGGAGGAAGGCAGCCCGGAGCGGGACGAAGTTGCTACGCTCGATGAGGAGCAGGAGGCCGAACCGACGCCTTCGGGCGACGGGGAAGCACCGACCGCTGAAGAGACGGAGGAGGCTCCCGAAGAGCCTGAAGAAGCTTCTGCAGAGGCCGAGGAGGAGCCACCCACGGAGGAACCTGCGGAGGCACCGTCCGAGGAGCCCGTTGCTGAGGAGCCCGAGTCCGACGAGGCACCGGCCGCCGAAGAAGAGGCATCAACCGAAGAAGCGGAGGCATCAACCGAAGAAACAGAGGACGTCTCCGTCGTGGACGAAGGGCCTGAGGAGCCGTCCGAGGCCGCCGAGCAGCCCATCGAGGCCGAGGAAGAGGAGCCTCAAACGGATACAGACGAGGTCGATGGCGCGCCGGGTGCTGGGGAGGCAGAAGTGCCCGACGACGACGCTGCAGCCGCCGACGAGGAAGCTGTGGCGGAGGAGGCGAAAGCGGAAGACGGTGAAGCGGAAGTCCCCGAAGACGCCGATGGTGAAGAATCGGAAGAGGTTGCCGACGTCTCCGAGGAGCCTTCGCAGTCGACCGAAGCAACCCCGGACGAGGCTGCTGCGACCGAAGCACCCCCCGACGAGGCCACCTCCGAAGAGGCCGCTGAGGACGAACCGGAGGACGAAGACACCGGCACGTTGAAGGCAACCCGGTACCGCTTGAAGGGGCCGAATGTTGTGGGCAAGATGGATAGCGATCAGCTTCAACGCCCGCAGCGGAAGCGCAAGCGGAAGCAAAAAGAGAAAGAGAAGAAGGAAGAGCAGGACAGCAAGCAGAAGAAGCAGAAACAGAAACAAAAGCAGCAGAAGAAGCAGAAACAGAAGGGCGGTGGAGGCCCCGACGAGGAAGACATTGAGCAGACCATCCAGGAGACGCTCCAGGAGCTGGAGCAGGGGGCCAGTCGCGAACGACAGCGCCGTCGCCGCCGTCGCCGCGAGCGCCACGAGAAGGAACGACAGCGCCGCCGCGAACGGAAGCGGGAGCAAGAAAATATCCTGGAAGTCACTGAGTTTGTGACGACCGGTGAGCTTGCCAATCTCATTGGTGAGCCCGTAAGTGACGTCATCGACGCCCTGTTCGATGCGGGCATGATGGTGTCGATTAACCAGCGGCTCGATCGAGAGACTATCGAGTTTGTGGCCGACGAGTACGGCTACGAAGTCGAGTTTGTCGCTGAGCGTGACGCGGAAGCCCTCGAAGTGGAGGAGGATGACCCGGAGGACCTCGAGCCGCGTGCGCCGGTCGTCACGGTAATGGGGCACGTCGACCACGGCAAGACTTCACTCCTCGACTACATCCGCAACGCCAACGTGGTGGCTGGTGAGGAGGGTGGCATCACGCAGCACGTGGGGGCTCACTACGTAGAGCTCACCGACCACGACGACGAGGCGATTACCTTCCTCGACACACCGGGCCACGAAGCCTTCACCGCTATGCGGGCCCGCGGTGCCAAGGCCACCGACATCGTGATTCTGGTGGTGGCCGCCGACGATTCGGTAATGCCGCAGACCAAAGAGGCTATCAACCACGCTCAGGCCGCCGACGTGCCGATCGTGGTGGCCGTCAACAAGATGGACAAGCGTGAAGCCGACGCCGAGAAGGTCCGCGCTGAACTCGCCGAACACAACGTATTGGTTGAAGAGTACGGCGGGGATGTTCAGGCCGCCGAGGTGTCCGCCGAGACCGGGCAAGGCATCGAGGATCTGCTCGACAAGGTCATTCTGCAGTCCGAGATCATGGAACTGCAGGCCAACCCGAACCGGGAGGCCTCCGGCGTCATCATCGAGAGCCGGCTGGAGAAGGGACGTGGAAATGTCATTACGGTTTTGGTCCAGAATGGCACCCTCGAGACGGGCGACCCCTTCCTGGCGGGCATGCACAGCGGGAGTGTTCGGGCCATGTTCGATGAGCGAGACAACCGCATCGAGGCAGTGGGGCCCTCCCAACCCGCGCTCGTCCTTGGGTGCGACGGCTCCCCCGAAGTGGGCGACCAGTTCGTGGTTATGGAGGACGAGGGCGAGGCCCGCGACGTGGCGCAGGAGCGCCAGCGCATTCACCGCGAGCAAGAGCTACGGCGCCAGAGCCAAGTTTCGCTCGACCAGGTCAGTCGCAAGATGGCGGAGGGCGAGTTCCACGAGCTCAACCTCATTATCAAGGCCGACGTGGGCGGCTCTGTAGAGGCGCTCTCCGACGCCCTCCTCAAGCTGAAGACCGACGAGGTGGCCGTGAACGTCATCCACAGCGGTGTGGGCGCCATCACCGAAAGTGACGTGATGCTGGCCCGCGCCTCCGACGCCATCATCCTCGGGTTCCAGGTGCGACCCACCTCCGGGGCCCGCGACGCCGCCCAGCGCGAAGAGGTGGACATTCGTACCTACTCGGTCATATACTCGGCCATTGAGGACGTGCGTGATGCCCTTGAAGGACTGCTCTCGCCCGAGCGGCGCGAGGAGACGAAGGGCCGCGCCGAGGTGCGCGATACGTTCAGCGTCCCCGACGTGGGCATGGTGGCGGGCTGTTACGTCAACGAAGGCACCGTGAGCCGGAACCACCGCGTGCGTGTGGTGCGCGACGGAGTGGTGCAGTACGAGGGAGAAATCAGTTCCCTCAAGCGATTCGAGGACGACGTGAAGGAAGTGCAGAGCGGATATGAGTGTGGCCTCTCCGTAGAGAACTTCGACGACGTGAAGGTTGGCGATGAGCTTGAAACCTACGTGGTCGTTGAGGAGAAGCGAGAGCTCGAGGTCTAAGCCTCGTCCCTGGGACCCCCGGTCCCGTGCCCGTCACGATCGTGCTTCACTGTGCCCCTTCCGGAGATGAGCATTCACACCGAGCGTGTCGCCGAACTCGTCCAGCGCGAAGTGGCCCGTATTCTGCAGCGGGACTACTCCGATCAGCTGCAGCCCATGGTCACGATTACGCGGGCCCGTGTCACGGGCGATCTTTCAATCGCCTACGTGTATGCCAGTGTGATGGGAGATACCGCTGAGGAGCGCGAGGCGACCTTTCGGCAACTTAAGGCCCTCACCGACGAGGTTCGTGGAAAGCTGGCCTCCCGCATCCGGCATCAGGTTCGCGAAATCCCGGAGCTCAAGTTCTTCCACGACGAATCGCTGGAAGAAGCGAAGCGGATGGAAAATCTCTTCGATCGCATTCGGGAAGAACGAGAACATCGGCTCGGTGAGGAGGCGGAAGAGTCGTCCCGGGACGTCGAGTGATCGTTTGATCATTGCCCCGCTCGTTCAGCCTAAACGCCAGTCTGTGACCTCCGCCGCGGCTCAGCGCGACATTCCTCCGGAGATGGTCTACACGCCGCCCGTTCTCCCGGAGTCGTGGAGGCAGGGTGCCATCCTGCCAGTCGACAAGTCAAAAGGATCCTCCTCGTTCGACGTGGTGGAGGGCATCCGGGACGGGACAGGCATTCAGAAGGTCGGGCACGCCGGTACGCTCGACCCCCTCGCAACCGGGTTGCTTATTGTGCTTGTTGCCCGTCCAGCCACGCGCCTCCAGGAAGCCTGCGCACATCTACCCAAGACGTACGAGGCTACTCTGCGCCTAGGAGAGACCACGCCGTCCCACGACACAGAAACTGAGGTCACAGAACGCACAGACCCGACAGGGCTTCCCCCCGCAGCCCTTGAGGGTGCTCGGGCCTCATTCGTCGGCACCATCAACCAGGTGCCGCCCATGTACTCGGCGGTGAAGATCGATGGCGAGCGGCTCTACGAAAAAGCGCGGCGGGGCGAAACGGTTGATCGTCCGCCCCGGCAGGTGCGCATCGATCGCTTCGACCTGTTGGAGTGGACTCCTCCCCATCTCTCTGTACGCATCGAGTGCTCGAAAGGGACCTACATCCGGGCCCTCGCACGGGACTTCGGGGAGGAACTTGGCGTGGGGGCACACCTCACGAGTCTCCGTCGCACTGCCATCGGGAACTTCGGGGTGGATGATAGTTGGACGGTGGCGGGACTGAGAGACACACTGGCGTAAGACAACGAGACCCCGTTCATGAAGCGCGAGATTGGCTGGGACGAGATCACCCATGACGACCGCTCGGTCGTCACGGTTGGGACCTTCGATGGGATTCACCGCGGGCATCAGGCCATCATCGAGTATTTGCAACAGCGAGCCAAAGAGCAGTCCGGCCCGAGCACTCTCGTCTCCTTCGATCCGCACCCACGATCCGTGGTGCACGAGGACGAGGTGCCACTGCTTACGACGGTGACCGAGCGGGCCCAGCTTCTGGAGGAGTTAGGGCTTGATCGTTTCGTGGTCGTTCCATTCTCGAACGACTTTGCCCAACTCGGGCCGCAGGAGTACGTCCGGCAGGTTCTCGTAGAGCGTATTGGACTGCAAGAGATTACCGTCGGGTACGATCACCGGTTCGGAAAAAATCGGACCGGGGACGTGGAACTGCTCCGTAAACTCGGGGCGGAGTACGGCTTTGCGGTGGACGTCATTCCGCCGCAGGAGGTAGACCACGACGTGGTCTCGTCGAGCGCGATACGGGCGTTGCTTCGAGAGAAGGGGGCTGTCCAGAAGGCAAACGAACGCTTGGGGCGTCCCTATCGACTTGGCGGCACCGTTGCACGGGGCGATGGACGGGGACGCAAGCTGGGATATCCCACCGCCAATCTTGTCCTTGAGGATCCCCGAAAGCTCGTACCCAAACGGGGCGTGTACGCGACGCTCGTCACTCTTCCTTCTGGGCACCGCCGCGGCGGCATGATGAATATCGGCCGTCGGCCCACATTTGACGGCATGGATGTAACGGTAGAGGTGCACCTCCTCAATTTTGAAGGCGACTTGTACGGGGAGCAACTCTCTGTTCAGTTCCTGCAAAGATTGCGGGACGAACAGAAGTTTGAGTCGGGGGAGGCCCTGGTAGCGCAACTTTCGGAAGACGAGCAGCGTTGTACAGCTGTTGTCGAGGCCATGACCTAGGCATTCCGTTGCCGAGTGTGCATTCGGAGCGCGACGCGTGGGGCATCGCCTCGTCCCCGAAACTGCAGGCCACCCCGCGGTTTCTTCTTTAGCATGGCATAATCTAAAGAGGTACCCACAGACTGCACGATGATTACCAAAGAAGAGAAGCAAGAGATCGTTGATCGGTTCGGCAACGGACCGGACGACACGGGAACCCCTGAGGTGCAAATCGCGATCTTTACGAAGCGCATTCAGCGCCTCACGGAGCACCTGAAGGAGCATCCCAACGACAACTCCACTCGTCACGGACTGCTTGATCTTGTCGGAAAGCGTCGTCGACTGCTTAATTACCTTGAGGAAAACGAGATTGAGCGGTACCGCGCCATCCGAGATGAGCTCGAACTCCGGAAATAGGAATCTACATTCTACGGCGTCCCGGCACTCGCCGGGAGGCCGTTTTCTACGTTAGAGCGCGGCTCGTGCCCCGTTGTCGATTCTCCTTCTGCACCCCTCTCACCACTTGTTGACCTTGAGCGTAGCTGATAGCGATTTATGAAGCCTGAAGCCAAGACCCAAGAAATCGAGTTTGTCCCTGAGCGGACCCTCTCCCTTGAAACCGGCCGGATTGCGAAGCAAGCGGACGGCGCCGTCGTGACGCGGCTGGGCGACACGATGGTGCTCTCTACGGCCACCATTAGCGATTCGGTGAACGAGTCGAACTTTTTCCCCCTGACCGTAGACTACCGCGAGAAGTTTGCCGCGGGCGGCAAAGTGCCCGGCGGATTCATTAAGCGGGAAGGCCGTCCTACGGACAAAGAAACGCTGACGGCGCGGCTCATCGATCGGGCTGTGCGTCCGCTTTTTCCGGACGGGTTCTACCATGACGTACACATCGTGAACTTCGTCATCTCCGCCGGCAAAGACTACGACGCAGACGTCGTGGCCGGCGTAGGGTCGTCCGCGGCGCTGATGCTGTCGGGGGCGCCCTTCAGCGGCCCCATCGCCGAAGTCCGCGTGGGCCGTGTGGGCGGCGAGTACATCGTAAACCCCACGATGGAGCAGACCGAAGAGAGTGACATCAATCTCGTCGTGGCCGGGAAGGAAGACGCGCTCGTCATGGTTGAGGGCGAGGCCCACGAGATCAGTGAAGAGAGCATGATCGAGGCCCTTGATGAGGCACACCGTTCGATTCGGCGCCTCTGCCGCGGGCAGCATCGCCTAGTGGAGCAGGTCGGCGAGCCCGAACCGTTTGAATGGGAGGCCGACCTCGTACCGGAGGAACTCGTAGAGCGTATGAAGCGACAATACGGTTCCAAGGTAGCCGACCACATCCACGGTCCCTACGCCAAGGAAACGTTTCACGGCGGTATTGGGGACATTAAGGATCAGGCGGTCGACGAGGTGCTTGGGGAGGCGGACGAGACGCCGGATGGATACACGGCCTCCGACATCCGCGACGCCATTGGGGAGGTGGAGAAAGACGAAATGCGCAAGATGATCGTCGAGGAAGGCAAGCGTATTGACGGGCGCGCCCAGACCGACGTCCGTGACCTCTGGATGGAAGTGGGGTACCTCCCGCGAGTCCATGGCTCAGCCATCTTTACGCGGGGCGAGACACAGGTCCTGGGCTCGGTGACCCTTGGCACTTCCGAGGATGTGCAGCCGGTCGACGAAGTGTTTGCCGACACCGATAAGTCGTTCTACCTCCACTACCGCTTCCCGCCCTTCTCGGTTGGGGAGGCCAGCTTCCTCCGTGGCCCGAAACGTCGCGAGATTGGGCACAGTATGCTCGCCGAACGCGCCTTGCGGCCGGTCATTCCGGAGCAGGACGAATTCCCGTACACCATCCGTATCAACGCCGACGTCATGGAATCAAACGGTTCCTCGTCCATGGCCAGCGTCTGCGCGGGGAGTCTGGCGCTCATGGACGCGGGGGTTCCCATCAAGAAGCCTGTGGCGGGCATCGCGATGGGGCTCGTGACGGAGGACGGAGAGACGAGCGTGCTCACCGACATCCTTGGCCAGGAGGACCATCTCGGTGACATGGACTTCAAGATCACGGGCACTGAGGACGGCATTACGGCCTGTCAGATGGACATGAAGATTGGGGGCCTCTCGCGGGAGGTCATGCTGAAGGCTCTGAAGCAGGCCCGAGAGGCGCGCTCGTTCATCCTCGACAGTATGCGCGAAACTATTGCTGAACCGCGGGCGGAGCTTTCCGAGCACGCTCCGCGCTTGACCAAGCTCACGATCGATCCGGACCGCATCGGCGCGGTAATTGGGCCGGGCGGCAAGGTTGTCAAGAGCGTGCAGGAGGAAACCAATACCGAAATCACCGTTGAGGAAGAGGAAGGCGTCGGGATTGTGACGATCGCGGCGACCAACCAGGACGACGCCGAGGCCGCCATCGAGCGAATTAAGCAGATCGTGGCCGTGCCCGAAGAGGGGGAGGACTACATAGGCACCGTCAAAGGCATCCGCGACTTCGGCGCGTTCGTCGAAATTATGCCCGAGAAGACGGGGCTCCTCCATGTCTCCGAAATCGACTACGACTACGTGGAGAACGTCGAGGACTACCTCGAGGTGGGCGACAAGGTGAAGGTGCACCTGCTCGAGATTCACGACGACGGCAAGATGCGCCTCACGCGGAAGCCGTTCATCGACGAGAACGGAGAGAAAAACAACTAATCTCCGCGACGGGTCCGCTGGCCGTCTGCGGTACACAGAGAACGCAGTAGTGAAAGGCGAGGGCCCGTCCGGCTCTCGCCTTTCGTGTAGGGGGAAACATCCCCTCTCTAGCGCCAAGTGCCTCGTTTCTCAAGTCTCCTCCCAGTACGTATGCGTGTTCTCGTCACCGGCGGTGCCGGATACATCGGAAGCACCGTCGCCCGGCGGCTGGTCGATGCCGGCCACCACGTCGTTGTGCTCGACAATCTCTCGCAGGGCCATCGGGCCGCCGTGCCGGCCGAGGCAGGGTTTGTAGAGGCCGACCTGCGACACCGAGACCAGGTGGAGCACGTCCTGTCCGACCACCGTCCGGAGGCGATCATGCATTTTGCCTCCAATACACTGGTGGGGGAGTCGATGGAAGAGCCGTTTCTCTACCTCGACGACAATGTGCGCTGTGGCATCAACTTGATGCGATCGGCCGTGGAGTACGACGTGGAGCGCTTTATTTTGTCCTCCACGGCCAATCTGTTTGGGGTACCGGAGCGCATTCCGCTCGACGAGGAGGTGACCATCGCTCCGGGGAGCCCCTACGGCGAATCCAAATTCATTCTGGAGCGAATGCTCCACTGGCTTGACGAGACACATAATTTGCGATTTGCGGCCCTTCGGTACTTCAATGCTGCGGGGGCAGCTGGGCCTGATCAGGGGGAGGACCACGACCCGGAGACCCATCTCATTCCCATCGTCTTGGAGGTTGCACTGGGCCAGCGCGACAAAATCGTGATCTTCGGCGACGACTACGATACCCCCGACGGCACGTGCGTACGCGACTACGTCCACGTCCTCGATCTCGCAGAGGCTCACATCCTCGCCCTCGAAGCCCTGGACGACGGCAGTCGCGTGTACAACCTGGGGAACGGAGAGGGATACAGCGTGCGAGAGGTGATCGAAACGGCTCGGCGCGTGACGGGCCAAGAGATTCCCGCGGAGGTGGGTGCCCCCCGTCCCGGCGACCCGGCCACTCTTATCGCCAGCAGCGACAAGATTCGAGACGAGCTCGGCTGGACGCCTCAGTACGGCGACCTTGAGGATATTATCGGCACGGCGTGGGCGTGGCACCGCCGCCATCCAGACGGGTACAACCCTGCCGAATAGCCCCGCCCCGCGTCGTCCCCGCTCCGTTGCCTCAACCTGACTTCCCTGCACCGAGACTCCGCCACCATGTACCGTGTTGAACTGGAGCAATTTGAGGGGCCAATGGATCTGCTCCTGTTTTTTATCAAGCGGGACGAAATTGACATCTACGACATTCCCATCGCCCGCATTGCGGATGAGTACCTCGCCTACGTGCGGGTGATGGAAGAGATTGACCTCGACGGGGTCGGTGACTTCATCTACATGGCGGCGCTTCTCATTAACATCAAGGCCCGTATGCTGCTGCCCTCACAGGAGACCGACGACGAGGGGGAGGCGGTTGATCCACGACGAGAGCTGGTGGAGCGGCTGCTGGAGTACGTACGGTTCAAGGAGGCCGCCGATCAATTATCGACCCGGCGCGAACACCGTCGTGACCACTTTGTGCGGGGCGATGCGGCGGACGACCGGGAGCGGGTGGAAAAGCGCCATGAGGTGGAGGTCGATGCCTCGGTCTACGAGCTCGTCGAGGCCCTGGGGCGCGTTCTTGAGGTGGAGGAGGAAGACGAAGCACCCGTCCACGAAGTGGAACCGGTCGAGTACACCGTTGAAGAGCAGCAGCGGTACGTTTTGCGGCGGCTTGATCGTGAATCGGAGGTATCCTTCCACGCGCTGGTCCAATCGCAATCGAGAGGGTTCGTCATCGCGACGTTCCTCGCTCTGCTCGAATTGGCCCGCCAGCACCACCTTCGCCTCCGCGTGGGTGACACTACCTCCAACTTCGTCGTGGAGGCGCGTGAGGGGACCTCCTTCCAGGTTGAGGGTCCGGACTCGCAGAATTTACCATCCACTCAAGGGGATGGAACGGTGGGGGAGGAGCCGTCTCCCCCGCGGTAGAGCAGTGTCTTGAACGGCCCCACCGTACATCGCGCGTGGCACTTTTCGCGAGCGGTTGGGGCGAGACCGTAGAAAGGTATGCCGTAGAAAATCGTATCGCCGGGGGCATTTTTCCACGTCGTTTGCCCTCGTGTTCAATGGGACATCACCGCTTCGAGCGATGTCGCGGTGAGGATTCCAGGGGGGCTTCGATGGGGAATTCCAGGGTTGGGCGTCCCACCGCAGCAAAGCACATCTTCAATCTTCTCCGGTGGTCCCTGTCTGACCGCCGTGTCCCTTGGCTCGCGTGCCAATAACCCTGGGGGACTGAGAAGGGGGAAGGCAGAAGAGGCAACGAGCGGGCTCTTCCTCCCGACCAGTGAAAGAGCCCCGGGGGACAAGTCTAGGAACGCTTCTTGCCGCTCTAGACCATTGCATCAGTCTCCGACCTTATTCCCCACCTCCCATGTCCCAGTCATTTGCTCGCCCCATCGGTCGTGCCCTCACCCTCGGTGTTGTTGCCCTATTCTTGATCCTTAGTGGAGCGGCGTGCGACGTGGGTGGTGGGGGAGACGGGGACGTCACCATTCCCGGTCGCGTCCTAGACGATACGGGAAATCCTGTGGAGGGAGCACTGGTGACGTTTCAGTTTACGGACGATACTGGAGAGGACGTCGAGCGCACGGCCGAAACGGACTCTGTAGGGCGTTTCTCCGAGACCCTCGAGGTGAACCAAACGGCCGAGGTCACGGTCATCGTCACCAAGGGAGAGGCGACCGCCCAGCAGGTGCGACAGGTATCCCCTGATGTAGGGACGGTGAGTGAACTCGGGTTTACCCTCAACATGGGGGGCGAGGAGGCTCGTGCCCCCGGACGTCCCACGGATATCCTTCTGCAGAGTCAAACTACGAGTACAATCCGGGTGCAGGAGAGTGGGGGGACGAGCGTCGCCCGTCTCACCTTCCAGGTCGTAGATTCGACGGGCAAGGCCATTGGAATTGATCAGGCCGTGGACGTCAACTTCCGGTTATCCCAACAACCTGGCGACGCCACCCTTACGCCCAGTACAGTAACCACCAACGGGCAGGGCCAGGCAACGGTGAATGTATCGAGTGGAAAGACGGCTGGTGTTGTACAGCTTGTGGCGCAGACACAGCGCCCCGACGGCACCGAGTTTGAGTCCAAACCCGTAAGTCTTACCATCCACGGTGGGCTTCCGAACAAATGCCACTTTAGCCTCGGAGCCGCCCAGTCCAATTTCCCGGGGCTTCGGGACGTCGGCGTTACGAACCCGGTCCAAGTCTTCGTGGGGGACAAGTTCGGGAATCCTGTCGTGCCGGGCACATCGGTCTACTTTAGTACCAACGCCGGGCTCATTGGGGGGGCTGCCCAGACCGGTGAACAGGGGCAAGGATCCGTCTCCCTCACGTCTGCTGAGCCGCTTCCGGACGGTGGAGTGGGAACAGTTTGGGCAGAAACCGTGGGGACCGATGATGTAAACGAAGTGGTAGATCCGAACAACTGCCCGGATCCTGCGGAGACTGGGAACGAGAACACAATCTCAGAGACCATCCCCGTTGTCTTCTCGGGGCGGCCGGAGGTGGTTGTAGATCCGGCCTCGGTCGAAGAAGAGCCGCCACAGACGTTCAGTTTGAGTGTGTGGGATGCGGAAAACAACAATCCGCTCGCGCCTGGAACCAGCATTCAGGTGCAGGCAGAAGGGACCAAAGTAAAGGCGGTGGGCAACACCGATGTCACCCTTGACGACACCGACATCAGTGATAATGACAACGACGGGTTTGACGCCGGAGACATCGTCAACATGGAGGAGACCACCTCCTTCACGTTTCGAGTCGTCGAGGACTTAGAGATGGAGGAAGACGGAAGTCCAAAGGTTGCGAGCGTCACCGTCACTGTAGAGGGTCCAAATGGGAGTTTGGAGGTTGTTCTCACACCATCGTCTACCAGCAAGAGTGCGGATTCACAGGCCGGATCGTCGTTGCAGGCGCTTACGCCCACTGAAGGCGCAACGGTTCATCGGTCCCCCTCAGGAGAAGTTGTTGTCCGTGCCCCGAAGAGAGACGAGGCCCGTCGTCCATAACGCGTTTTTCGCGAGAGGGAGCTAGTGCCGGCCACGATATCCTTAATATTTCTTAGCACAATGATACCGATCGAGGTCGAGCGTCACGAAAACGTCGTGACCGTGACCACCGACACGAAGAAGCGCATGTACGCCGTCGTGCATCTCGCCGTCCCGGCGGGCTTCGATCCATCCGATTTTAACCTCTCACGGGTTGGAACGCACAGCTGGGAACTGGCCTTCGAAAGCGTCTCGACGGCCCACCGTTTCAAGCGACTAATGGATGAGGCAGGCCAACTGGTGACGTGAGGGGGGGATGGGAGACTTCCCGGGTTGCGAAGCGAAAGGGGCACGAATCAGTGGCTGGTAGACACTCCCGGCCGGAGGGAGAAAGGGATTGTGCTTGGTGGGCATCCTCGACCGATGATCATCGGGGGGCTGCCGCAGTCAGTTCCGAATCAGGTGCAGAGAGGCCCTGTCGAGCGTCTGGGGA
>Ga0207714_1000004_pt1 | contig 154728 bp, 135 predicted proteins | sample PonA232FremontCA_2_FD_187270 | JGI IMG/M metagenome (GOLD analysis project Ga0207714, IMG submission 187270) | Marine sediment microbial community from Fremont, CA, USA - Pond A23 Sediment 2 (SPAdes) | ecosystem: Environmental > Aquatic > Marine > Unclassified | place: USA: Fremont, California... | reverse complement strand
GGTTGTTTTTTTTCCAGTTGTCAAAATGATCTTCTATAACCCGGCCTTGTTCTTCGATGGTAAGGGTGGATGTTTCTAATAAAAGATTTTTAAAGCCCCAGGATTTTACTTTTTTCATCGATCCGAAGCAAAGGTTGGGGATTGTGACGGGCGAAAAGTGCCAGACTTTTCAATATCTTGTTTTTTGATCCTTCCTGAGAAAAGATTCTGGATAGTTTCCAGCGGGTTTTTTGTTTGCACTGAGGGCATTCTTCAACAGGTTCTCCAATATGGACATGAAAATTGGTCTTTTTGCACCTGTTGCATTTCAGTATGGCGTCAAGTTGCGAGATGCTTCCAGGCTTAAGTCTGCCTTTACTGAGAATCGAAGAGTATGTAGATACCCCGTAAGGAACTAAAAAAGTAAGCAATACCTTTCCGGGATTTAACCCGCTTATGGATAAAGAAAGTATGGCATCCGGATTATTAATAAGGTTTAGTATGACTCCTACCAAAATGGCAATTCGCAGAGCTCGCAGGAAGGTGCTCCGATCCGTGGCCAGATGCCAATAAAAGTGTAATTTTTCAGTTTTTACCCGGGATGGTCTCAATTTTTATTCTCCAGTTTTTGGTTGATCATCTTTTTCAACTGTTCAACCTCGTCCTGTGAAAAATCTTTTTCTTTGCTTTTAGCAATGCCTTTTTCAATCAGCTTACTTTGCTTCTCATACTGGGTACAGGCATTGCACATCATTTTATGCATCTTTAACTGAACTTTTTCAGTCATCGATAGCCTGAAATGCAGTTTTTTTTCAATGAGCTCGGTGGCTTTCTTACATGAAAGAAAAAGTATATGCATCACCTTTTTCATACGGTTATTTTTTTTGTTAATATATTGGCCGTATGGAACCTGCATGAATAATCATGTCCTTGTTGTGTAGGTTGCTGGATGCAGGTTTCATAAACCTATTCATCTTTAAACCAGTTATTTTCAATACAATCTCTTAACTTCAGCTTGGCCCTGTGAATAATCTGCCAGTAATTGGACCGGGAAATACCCAGTTCCTGACAAATTTCATCGCCTTTTTTACTCAGGAGATACTTCAATTTAACAGCGCTGTTCCAGTGCTCCGGAAGCTCATCCAGGCAATACTCTAAAATTTGCTGAAATTCGGTATCATCCAGAAGGTTTTTTTCTTCTTCCTGCCAGTCCTTGGGTCTCTTTTCCTTCTTCCAGCTTCCTTCTTCATCGAACAGGTTGGAAAAGAGCTGATGATCGATGCTGACCGTTTGATTGACTTTTTTGCGGTAATGGTCTGTTATCTTGTTGTTGAGAATGGCGAAAAGCCATGTCTTGGGTGAACTCTTGCCCTTAAAAGTATTTATGTTTTGAGCTGCAGCCAAAAATGTCTCCTGTACCAGGTCTTTGGCCAGCTCACCATCGGTGACTTTGTAGTAGGCCCAGGAATATAAATCATCGGTATACTTTTCAACCAAATCGTTCAGATTCAATGTTTGGTCCGTGTTCATTCTGCTTCGATTTAACAAATCATTGGTTCCAAAGCAATGATAACAAATAATTCTGGCAAAGCATAACAGATTCTAAATCAAAAAGTTCAAATAATGTTTTCCCAACAAATAACCACTTATAATCAAGTCTTTTTTCGAAGTTAGTTGTTTTATGAATGGTTGACCCGTTTAGCTTACCCCACAAACCAGTTGGATGATCTCTTGAATCAGAATTTAAAATTGAGTGAAAATCCTTCCAAAAATTATTTGTACGGTTGCATCGTTGAACAAAAATGAGAAAAAGATACATCAAAGCAGCGTAAAATCGGCATGGCTGTGATTCAGGTTATGAGTTGTCTGCTTCGGGGATGTAATGGTTGATCAACTTAATCAGGTGGTCATATTCGATTGGTTTAGAGATGAACTGGTTAAAGCCGGCCTGCCGTGATTTTTTGCGGTCGCGGGTCAGGGCGTAAGCTGTTTGGGCAATAATAGGCAGGTGGGGTTTTTCATCCCTTATTAGTCGGGTAACTTCCCACCCGTCTATCTCGGGCATTCGAATGTCCATGAGCACCAAACTGATCTGGCTATTTTGCCTAATTTCATTGAGGGTTTCCGTACCGGTTCGGGTACGCAGCAGGACCAGGTTATGAGGCTTGAGCAGTTCCACCAGGTATTGATAGCTCATTTCGTCGTCTTCGGCAATCAGAATCACTTCACCATTGAAGCGCCGATGTGGGGAAAGGGATTTTTTGGCCTTATCATTTTCAGGATCAGCCCCGTGGTATTCGATGGTAAACCAGAAGGTGGAGCCTTCTCCGGGGGTTGAATCGAGCCATATGTTGCCTTTAAGCATTTCGGTGCAGGCTTTAGCGATGGACAGGCCCAGTCCGGTTCCCCCATATTGGCGGGACGTATTTTCGTTGGCCTGGCGGAAGCGTTCAAAAATGGCCTGATGTTTTTCTTTTGATATGCCTGTTCCGGTGTCGCGCACGAAGAAAGTCAGTTGATGCTGACGCCAATGGTACCCAAATTCAATGTATCCCCTGGAGGTGAATTTCATGGCATTGGTCAGAAGATTGATCAATATTTGCCGCAGGCGGGTTTTATCGGTCATGGCAATCAGCTGGTCTTCTGTTTTTTTCAGGTACAGGTGCACCGGTTGTTGGTCGTATTCCTGGAGTTTGCCCTGAAACAGGCGAAACAACTCGTCCATCAGGGCATTGATATTGACCGGCTCAGGTATGATTGATATTTGACCGGCATCGATTTTGGAAATATCGATGATGTCATTGATCAGGTTCAGCAGATGTTTGCCGCTTTCCTGGATGATCTGTGCATAACGTTCCAGTTCGTTGCGGCTTTTGCGGGAATCTTTGAGGAAGGAGGAAAACCCGATGATGGCGTTCATCGGGGTTCGGATTTCATGGCTCATATTGGCCAGAAAGGCCGATTTCAGCCGTTCACTTTCTTCGGCTTTTTCTTTGGCCTCGGCCAGTTGATCGTTCATGGTTTGTATTTGGCGAAGGCTTTGCTCCAGTTCCTGGTTCAGGCGTTGGTACTGCCTTTTCTGGCGGGCCAGTTTGGCGTCGGTGGTGGTTTTTTCCAGGGTACGGGCCATGATTTCGCCCACCAGGGTGAGCAGGGTGTGGTGGTCGCTGGTCCATTGATCGTTATGCTGGGTCATTTCAAGGCCCAAAAAGCCGCTCAGTGCCTGGTTGGTATAGATGGGAGTGGCCATCACGGCACCAATGCGATGATGGGCAAAAAATCGCCGGGTTTTTTCGGCTTCCGGGGGAAGCTCTTCCAATGAATGAATCTGAAGGATTTGGTTTTCAGTAAGTTTGTTATAAAACCAGGGCATCTCCTGGTCCAGCCTTATTTTTTGCCAGGGCTGGATCAGTGGTTCCACACGAGGGGCAGCCCAATGGAAGGTTTGGTTGATCCGGGGGGTATCGTTGCACAACAGCAATAAATAAGTCCGGTGGGCATGGGTGAAATTGCCAAGCGAGTTGAGGGATCTATGGATGGTTTGCTCGAGTTGATCGTGGGTGATGCCTACAAAATCTGAGGATATTTTGTTGATCAACCGCTCGAACAGGGTGTGCTGCAAAAGTTTTTGTTCTGCTTTCTTTTGCTGGTCAATATCTACATGCACCCCGACCACCCGGTGTGGCTTTCCACGGCTGTCTTTTTGGTAGGCTTTGCCCCGGCCGGAAATCCATTTCCAGGAACCATCCTTGCATTTGAGGCGAAATTCCAAGCTATAGGGTTGGGCTTTATCGATGTATGCCTGCATTCGTGCCGGAATAAGAGAACGCTCATCCGGGTGGAGGTAAATAATCCAGGATTTTCTGGTTATGGGCATTTCCCCGGGGCGATAGCCCAGCATGGTATAAATGCGCGGACTCAGATAGAGCTCATCCCGATCGATGTTCCAGTCCCAAAATCCATGTTCTCCGGCATCCATGGCCAATTGAAGCCTTTGGTGATTCTTTTTCAGGGCTTCCTCGGTTTGCAGACGCATTAAGAGCATACCGGTTAAATCGGCATAAGCCTCCATTTGACTTTGGTTCTTAAGGGGCGTGCCCTTGGCAAATATCAGGGTGAAATCCCCAATGGTAACCCCGTTTTGGGTGGTTTTAACCATGGCCGTGCCCGCTACGGAAAAGGCTTTCGAAACTTTCCCGATCAGCCTTTTTGATAAAGTATGACCGGCAAGCTCCTCAAGGTTGTTAAACCAGGTGGTCTTTCGCCCGGCCGTTTTTTGCTGGCGAATAGGATCCCGGGCCCATTTTTTTCCGTTCAGTTTGAATCCCAGTATGGTGCCTGCCTTTTGCACATGCTTGTTGATACCGGCTACCGCCAGGGTGGTGAAATCCCGTCCATTGCGGTCAAATTGATTCAGGGCGGCATATTTGGCCCCCGAAATCTGCCGGGCCTTCTCTGCGATGAAATTATAATCTGCCGTCTCCAGGGAATATTCGTTGAATTTCTGGGAGATTTCCGATAACTGTTTGGATTCGGAAAAATCGGTGAAGGTGGTCACAAAGTGGTGTGGTTCCGGAGAAAAGGCCTGAACCTTGTACCACCTTTTCAAGGCATGGGCGTATTGCTCGAATTCTTTTCTCGTGCCGTTAAGGGCCACATCGCCATAGATACCGATCCAGTCAAAGGGATCTTCCAGTATAGCGGGAAGAACTTGGGATATTTTATTTCCTATGATATGATCGGCCTTTAGACCGGTCATTTTTTCAAAGGCGGGATTCACCTCCAAAAACTCATAATCAACCGGGAGGTTGTTTTGATCAAGAATGATGCGGTGACAGGCATAGGCAAAAGTGGCCTCCTGCAAGATCTTTTGATGAAGTTGCGGACTCATGCCTTGAATGCTTGTTTCGTCAGGTTCCATGATGGATCAGCAGGCATCTCTTCCCGGATGATCCCGATAAGGCCACCGGGTAATATCTTCTTTCCCCACCGCATCAGCAGGGCCACTAACCCTTTGAAGCAGTGATTTGAATCTTATTTTTCCTTTTGCAACAAAAATAAGTAAAAATACGCAAGGCTTATGATCTTTAATGAGAATTTTCCGGTTATTGAAAAAATAAATATCCCATTCTGCTCATCCGTCGCAGTGCCTTCAAAATATACCATTTTGATCAAACGCTAAATGCCGTTGATTCTTCCATGTTTGTTCATTATGTGATGATTATCAGGATATAAATATAAATATCAGCCATTTTTTAGCAAAAAAACATTTTTTGTTTAATTATTTTTAAACCAACTAAAAATTTTTAAAATTGCACCCTGTTTGAACAAGCCTATGAAAACAGAAGAACGCATACAAAAACAGCGCGAGCTGGTGGAAACCATCGGCCGCTTTTACGAAGATGAAGGTCTTCAGCCCACTGCGGGAAGAATACTGGGTTTATTGATGGTTATGGACAAGGAAAAGTTCACCTTTGACGAGATCGTTGAAGAGCTGCAGATCAGTAAAAGTTCAGCAAGCCTTGCTTTGCGCATTTTACAGGCAAGAGGGGATGTGGATTATACCACCCTGCCGGGTGATAAAAAGCGGTATTTTGAGTTAAAGCGGAAGGATGTGCTTTCTTTGATGGAGGATTTTGAGAAAAAGATGGAACGAACCTATGATTTGTTTCAGCAGATCCTGACATTAAAAGCCAACAGCGAATCGCCCAATAGCCACTTTTTCAAAGAACTGATCCGAATGCTCGAGTTTTTCTTCAAACGCCTTGAATCGGTCAAGGAAGAATTCCGCAAGGAACAGTAACCCCTTTTTTTGTTTCATTGGTTTAATAAATTTTAAACTAAATAATTTTTTATGAACAAGATAGGCATCTATGGGATCGTGATTTTTTTATCCCTATCGACTCTTTCCATTGCACAAACCGATACGGTGACCTTCAACCTCTCTAAGGCACAAGAGTATGCATTGGAGCACAACAAGGAGTTGCTCAATGCCCGGGAAGACATTGCAATTTCTGAGGCCGAATACAAGGAGACCCGGTCGCAGGGCTTGCCCCAGGTGAGCGGTTCAATGGATTATACCACCAATTTTAATTATGAATTTGAACTGGGGGTGCGCGGTGGTGGAGTTTCCATGCCTGACATCAATTTTGGTTTGCTGGATCAGGGGGATCAGGAAGTCTTATCGGCCATCCAGCAGATGATGGAGCCATCAGGGCCTTCCACCATTGTAATGGAAGACCAGATGAATGCCCAGGTTCGGGTTTCCCAGCTTATCTTTAGCGGTCAATACTGGATTGGCCTGGAAACGGCGCGAATTGCTGAAGAGCTTGCCCGCAAACAAGTCAAAAAGACCAAGCTGGATGTCAAACAACAGGTTACCAATACTTATTACCTGATACTTATTTCAGAGCGGTCTTTGGACATTTTGCAGAAGAATTTGTCCAACCTCAAGGAGGTCCTTGAACATACCCGAAACATGTATCAGATGGGCATGGTCGAACAAACCGATGTGGATCAGATCCGGATGGATGTTTCCAAACTGAAAAACAGCCTTGAATCGACCCGGCGCAATATACGTATGAATTATAAGATGCTGAAGATTCAGCTGGGGCTGGACCAGACCCAAGCCATCGCTCTGCAGGACAGCCTTTCCAGTGTTTTGAGCAAAGCAGAAGGCGATTTGCTGGGGGAAGAACTCCAACTGGACAACAACCCATCTTTTCAGATGGTCCGATCCCGGGAACACCTTCAAAAGAAACAGGTGGATCTGCAGAAATGGGCCTATGCACCTACCATAAGCGGATATTACAGCTACACCGAAAAGATCATGACCACCGCTTTTGACCTGAGTCCCAAGCATGCTGCAGGAATAACCCTGTCTTTGCCTATCTACACCGGGGGCTCGCGGCAGGCGAAGATCAGCAAGGCCCAAATAGAGCTCGACAAAACACAACGCCAGAAAGCCCTGTTGAAGGACAAGCTTAAACTTCAGGAAAACCAGCTAAAAACTGACCTCAAGAGTGCCCTGGAAAACTACCAGACCCAGAAAGAGAATGTGGAAGTTGCTGAAAACGTGTATGATAACATCTACGACAAATACAAACAGGGTGCGGTCTCAAGCATGGACCTGACCCAGGCCAACAGCAATTACCTTGAAGCCAAAAGCAATTATATCTCTTCCATCATTGATCTCTTACAGGCCAAACTGGCCCTTGAAAAACTCTATGGTACCCTTTAACTACCGAACCCACACATTATCAGTGAAAATCATTCATCTTAAAACCGACAATTGAAATGAGAACTTTAAGCGTGAGACCCATTGTGCTAGCAGGAATATTTCTAATCACCCTTGCCGCGTGCAGTCAAAAAGAGACAACCGACAAGGATCAACACCAGGAGAAAACCTATCCGGTAAAAGTGCGCGACATTGAAAAGAAGACCATTACCCGTACTTTGGAATATACAGCAAATCTTACCGCTTTTGAAAAGGTTTATCTGGCGCCGGCTTCACCCGGGCGGATTGATCAAATCTATGTAGATGCCGGTGACCGGGTGTCGCAGGGCGAGACGCTGATCCAAATGGATGAATCCCAACTTGTTCAGGCCAAAAGTCAGCTGCAAAGTGCCCGTTCCAACTTCCGTCGCCTTGACACCCTTTATCAGATGGGCAGCATTGCGGAGCAAAAATATGAGCAAGCCAAAACCCAGTATGAAGTAGCCAAAGAAAGGGTAGAGTCGCTCCAGGAGAATACCACCATCCAGTCGCCCCTGAGCGGGCTGGTAACGGCCAAATATTACGAGGCCCAGGAAATGTACTCGGGCACCCCCAATACACCAGCGGGCAAAGCTGCTGTGGTTACCCTCATGCAGATCAGTCCCCTGAAAGCTTTTGTTGACCTGCCTGAGCGGTATTTTCCCCATATCCATAAAGGGATGAAGGCAAACATAAACATCGGGGTCTATCCCGATACCACTTTCCAGGGTCAGGTTCACCGTGTTCATCCAACCATCAATCGAACCACACGGACTTTCCAGGTGGAACTGCTCGTCGATAACCCACAGCACCTGATCCGCCCCGGTATGTTTGCCCGGGTGCGCCTTGACATGAGAGATGTGGAAGCCCTGGTGGTTCCCTCTATTGCTGTCACCAAGCAGGAAGGCACCAACAACCGCTACATCTTTGTCAATAAAAACGGAAAGGCCCAAAAGATTCAGGTTCAAATCGGCAAAAGGTTTAATGACCAACTGGAGGTGATCTCCGATCAACTGCATCCGGGCATGGAAATGGTCATGGCAGGTCAGGCAAATCTTTTGGATGGAGCCAACATCAACATAAAAAATTAATCAACCCGACAGCCCCGCAACGGATGAGGCCTATGTTCCGGATTGAGCCAGCATTCAAGTAAAGCATTAAACCCGCTACCGTTCGGGCAAAACAATCGTGTTCAGGAATCGTTAAAAATTTCCATTAACAATGAGTATATATGGCAACGCAGTAAGAAAGCCCATTACAACCCTGATGATTTTCATGGCCATTTTGGTGGTCGGTGGCTATTCATTGTATCATTTGCCGGTGAATCTATATCCCGACATCGAATACCCGGCCATTTCCGTTTTAACCACTTACAGCGGGGCCAATTCCCAGGAAATTGAAACCAATGTCACCGATCCCATTGAGCAATCGCTGAATACGGTGAGCGATTTAAAAGATATGACTTCTGTTTCGCGCGATAATGTTTCAGTGATCACCCTGGAATTTGAATTTGAGACGGATTTGAGTGAAGCGGCCAATGAGATTCGCGATGCAGTAGGCATGGTAGAAGGCAATTTGCCGGATGAAGTGGAAGATCCGGTTGTTTTTAAGTTTGATGCCAGCATGGCCCCGGTCATTGTCTATGCCGTCACGGCCGATGAGAGTTATGAGGGCATTGAAAAGATCCTGGACAATAAGGTGGTGAACCCATTAAAGCGGGTAGAGGGAGTAGGGGCCGTAAATTTGAGGGGCACCCCCACCCGTGAAATTGAGATTGCCGCCAATCCCCATAAGTTAAAAGCCCACCAGCTGTCTGTCAAGCGGCTGGGCAATATTGTCCGGGCGGAGAACCTCGACATGTCGGCCGGTGATATTGAAATGGGACAAATGAAGTATCCCTTGCGCACGGAAGGCGAGTTTGATGCAAGTTACCAGATCAAAAACATTCCCATAACCACGCCTGCCGGCAAAACCCTATATATGAAGGATGTGGCCACGGTGAATGATTCCATCGGGGAAAAGACCATTGATGAAAAGGTCAATGGCCAGAAAGCCGTTCGCATGATGGTGATGAAACAGTCCGAGGCGAATACGGTAACCGTGGCAGAGGGTGTGAACGAGCGGTTGACGGAGCTCAAAACGAGTCTGCCGGAGGATGTTAAGATCCAAACCGTTTTCGATTCCAGTGAGTTCATCAATGATTCGATCAACAACCTCTCGCAAACCGTGTTGTATGCATTTATTTTTGTGGTCCTGGTGGTCTTGTTCTTTTTGGGCCGTTGGCGGGCTACCTTTATCATTGCCCTGACCATCCCGATCGCCCTGATTGTTTCGTTTATTTACCTGTACCTGACGGGAAGTACCATCAATTTGATTTCCCTGGCGGCCCTGGCAGTGGCTATTGGAATGGTTGTGGACGATGCCATTGTTGTGTTGGAAAACATCACCCGCCATATTGAAAGGGGAAGCAGCCCTCGGGAAGCCGCCACCTATGCAACCAATGAAGTATGGCTTGCGGTGATTGTGACCACATTGACCGTTGTAGCAATTTTCCTGCCCATGACCATGATTGGGGGGTTAACCGGGGTGTTGTTCGGTCAGCTGGGGTGGATCGTAACGATTACCATTGTAACTTCCACCCTGGCCGCCATATCGCTGACGCCTATGTTGGCTTCCAAGCTGTTGCACCTCAACCAGAAGCGGAGCAAACCCTCAAGATTCAATTATGACCGCACCATCCGCCCCATGCTTGATCGACTTGACAACTGGTACGGGCGGGTATTGCAATGGAGCCTGCACAACAAAAAAGCCATCCTCGGGGTTTCGCTGGCCATTTTCATTGCTTCCATGTTCCTGACCAACCGGATTGGCACCGAATTCATCCCCCAGGCTGACCAGGGCAGGATGTCGATGACCGTTGAGCTGCAGCCAGGTACCCGGTTGGAAAAGAGCGTGCGGGTTGCCCGCCATATTGATAGCATCATCTATGATGCCTTTCCCGAGGTCGAGGTCCTGTCCACCTCAACCGGATCATCGGAAAGTGGCGGAATAGCCGCCATCTTTAATTCCGGTGGATCGAATACCATTGATTATATGATGCACCTGACCGCCCACGAAAAACGCAAACGTTCGGTGTGGGAGGTTGCAGAAGGCATCCGCCAACATTTGAGAGACATCCCGGAGGTCAAGACTTTTAATGTATCGACCGGGGGAAACCAGATGCAGGGAACCAATAATGTCAGTGTGGAGGTCTACGGCCATGATCTCCAGCAAACCACCCTGCTGGCCCATCGCCTGTCGGATAAGATTAAAGACCTTTCGGGCGCGCGCGATGTGGAAATCAGCAGGAAAGAAGCCCGTCCGGAACTGAAAATTGTCCCCCAACGCGACAAGATGGCCCAGCTTGGTCTCTCTACGGCCCAGGTGGCCTCGGCACTGAACAACCGGGTCGATGGCATGCTCGCATCCCGCTTCCGCCAGGGCGGGGAAGAGTACGATATCATGGTACGCTATAAAAAAGAGTACCGAAACTCCATCAAGGACATTAAAAACATCAAAGTGCAAAATCCCGCCGGCAAAGACATCCTGATTAGTGAAATTGCCGAAGTCAGGGAATTTTATGCCCCGCCCAATATTGAACATAAAAACCGCGAGCGGGTGGTGACCATATCCTCAAAACCCTACAACACATCATTGGGCGAATTGGCAACCAGTGTACAAAAGGTTATTGATGACACGGAAGTACCGGAAGGGGCCATGGTAGAAGTAGGCGGGGGTTATGAAGACCAGCAGGAATCCTTCCGCACCCTGCTTATGTTACTTGTTATGGGGCTCATCCTGGTATACATCGTCATGGCCTCGCAGTTTGAATCCTTCCGGATGCCGTTTATCATCATGTTCTCCCTGCCATTTGCCTTTACCGGTGTGCTTCTGGCCCTTTTCATTACCGATACCACTTTGAGTGTCATCGCTGGTGTGGGCGCCGTCATGCTGATTGGTATTGTGGTTAAAAATGCCATCGTGTTGGTGGATTATATCAATCTGATGCGTGACCGGGGCAACGACCTGGACCAGGCCATCATAAGCTCGGGCAAAAGCAGGCTCCGACCCGTTTTGATGACCGCTTTTACTACAGCCCTGGCTATGCTTCCCATGGCCCTTGGTATTGGCGAAGGAGCAGAGATCTGGATGCCCATGGGCGTCGCTGTGATCGGCGGACTGGTTTTCTCAACCATCGTCACCATGGTGATCGTACCCATTGCATACCGAATATTCGCCGTTAGAGCCGGTCGTGCCAACCAAAAGAAAGTGCGCCGCGAGTTTTCCTTTATGGATATGGAATGATGCCTTCAGGTTTTTCCTGAATAAAGCAAATCCAAACGGTTAAAACAAGCACAACAACCCGATCAATTTTAAATTTGAATGAATCGACCATTATGAAAGCCATATTTATCGTCTATAATCAAGCCCATACGGAAAAAGTTGAATACATGCTTGATCGGTTGCAGATCAGGGGGTATACCCAGTGGACCGGTGTTTATGGTCGGGGATCAGAGGACGGCGATCCCCACATGAACACCCATACCTGGCCCGAGAGCAATTCCGCTACCCTGACCATCGTGGGTGATGACAAGGTAGATGTTGTCCTTGACAGCGTCAGAAAACTGGATTCGCTGAACACAGAGGTAGGTGTGCGGGCCTTCGTATGGAATATCGAAAAAAGTTATTGATTCGCAGGAGGGTTTGCCCCCGCCTAACTCCAAGAACTTAACCTTAATCATTCCCAAACCTGCTTCTGTGAAAGGGGAACAATTCCGGAAATTTCCTCTAAAGAATCAGAAATAGGGCTGAAAGCTGAATCTGTGAATAATCTGGCAACAGCAGGAAGCTTCAGCGATGATAGGCAAAATGCATAATTGTAAAACCGACATCCATTATGAAAATGCCCGAATATGTTCAACAAGTGATTGATAAACAAGAACTTCACATTCTTTCTACTGCATCCAAAGAAGGCCATCCCAATATTATATACCTTAAATTTCTTAAGGTATATGATGAGGAGCATATCCTTATTGCCGACAACAAATTTTATAAGACCGAAGCCAACCTGACCGAAAATCCAAGATTAGCCTTTGTGGTATTGGATGAAGAAAACCATGCCGCTTATCAGCTTAAAGGTTCGGTAGAATTTCATACCAGCGGCCAGGTATTTGAAGAAACCAGAAGGTGGGTTTTGGATGAGCAGCCTCATCCTGACATTTATCCCAAATCCGCAGTACTGCTTCATGTAGAAAGGATATATCGGGGGACTGAACAAATCAGGGAACAATAGTAGTGGAGGAGCTGTTATATCATTTATCAATCATATATCTGATAATGACGAATGATGTAGAAAACTGGATCACCAGCGGTGAAGGGCAGGCCTTTTTAAGGGAAGCAGGCCTGAAGGAAGGTCACCAGGTGCTGGACCTAGGAGCGGGAGAGGGGCATTACACCATTCCGGCCGCCCAGGTGGTGGGCAGCAAAGGCCGGGTTTATGCCCTGGACCAGGACCGCGTACCGTTGAAAAGGCTTATGGAAGAAGCCCAAAAGCATGCCCTAAAAAACATATTTCCTGTTCAGGCTCAGGCTGAAAGACTAAGTTCCGACTGGAAAGCGAACGCTTTTGATGTGGTATTGATATATGATATGGTGCATTTTCTGGAGGCGGATGAACGGGCAGACCTTTACAGGGGTGTCTTTGAACTGCTGAAGTCCGGTGGTTTGTTGTCGGTTTATCCCAAGCATAACCGCCAGGATTTGCCCATGTTTAAACTGGCCCAGCTTGATCTGGATGATGTGGCCGAAGAGATCGAGCAACAAGGCTTTGATACTGAATCCAGGCTTTATAGGCGACTGATTCATGATGAACATTATGACCAGGGCTATGTTTTGAATTTCAGAAAAAATAAGCCGGGCCCTTCTTAGATCTACTAAATAGCAATGTGAATATGTATCTCACAAATTGGAATTATCATTTGCCAAAAAGGGCAGGATTCATTACATTTGTAGCTACCTCCAAACAGGGGGTCTAACTCTACAAGCGAGAATAGCTCAAAGGTAGCGCATCCCGCCCCAGGCGGGAGAGTCGCGGGAAGGCAAAACAAAGGGATTACCTTTAAAAAAACCAGTACAAGCGAGAATAGCTCAGAGGTAGAGCATCAGCTTCCCAAGCTGAGGGTCGCGGGTTCGATCCCCGTTTCTCGCTCAAATTAGAAACAACATAAGTTTCAAAATCATTATTGAAAATCCCGGAACGGCCTAAAGCTCCGGGATTTTTTTATTGCCTTTGCCCGTTATGGTTGTCACTGTCAATACAAACCTTCCCCTCGTTAAATATGGGTATATTGCCTGTTTAACCATTTGTCGGGAACAATGGCAACACCCTCTTCATTTCTTCGCATTTTGGTATGTTCGGCAACATTCCCCAATCATTTACAGACTCAGGTAAAAATGGCCAATTTTACCTAATTGTTTAACCCAAAATGATGTTTTATGAAACGATCCCTTTTTCTCACAATGGTCGTGGCCATGTTGTTTTTTTCCAGCTGCGCACTCCACGACGGTTTAACCAACAATTTCAACCACAACAACACCACCGTTGAGCTGTCCAAGAAAAATTTCAGGGTGGTCGATTATGTAAAAGGGGAGGCCAGTTGCACCTATGTTTTTGGCATCGGCGGATTAGGCAAAGGAACCCTGGTTGAAAAAGCCAAAGCCCGGATGTATAAAAAGGCTGATCTGATGGGTGAGGCAAGAACCGTGGCCAACATTTCCGTCGATACCCGCTACAGCTTTTTCCCCATCATCAGGAAAATGACTGTAACGGCCAGCGGCCATGTGATCCAGTTTGAGGGGCACTAAACCGCAGTATTCCGGGCGGGGTTCCTAATGGGTCAATGGCCCTTTATGGTAAAAAAATAAAAAAGAAGGGTGGATGCAGTACATTCACCCTTCTTTTTTAATGTATTGATTGTTTTTTTAATCAAATTTCCATGCCTGGAATATATTGAAATGGGATTCAGTTGTTTGATGGACGATCATTCGAAAGCATTCTTGATGGTTTCTCTATAGGCTTTTGCAAACTCTTTCTTTGACAGCCCACGGTCGTTCCTCTGTATTTTATCGCGAGAATCACCACTGGATGCTGACTTCAGAGACGGGTCCATTTCAACACGAACAGGAGAATGGCTTTCAATGGCACTCAGGTAGCCGCTTCCGAATTCACCTGATATGTTGGGATTCAATCCAAGATTGCTTTCATAGGGTCCGATACCTTTGGCTGTGCTAAAATTCAGTCTGTATAGCTCAACCTCATGATTGCCGTTATAATTCACCTCCACATCCGTGGTGTCGATGCTTAGTGAATAGGAGGAGTTGGTGATGTTCCATACCTTCTCATCCATCCATGGATCATCATTGTACTTTGATATCCTGGTGTAGTCGGCATCATCAAACTCGTAATACACATCATATGTAGTGGCCTCAGGTATTTGCAAATCCAGGGCATCGATCAGGAGGTCGTAGCCATTTACCGTGGCTTCGGCTATTTCCGGCATGATAATGGTGCCGCTTGTTGTGGAATCTCCCTGGGAAACGCTATATTGTACCGATTTGCCATAGGGAATTTCCATACTTCCGGTCAGGGTGTTTCGGAACATGCTAAAATCCTTGATGGTTGTCCCATTGACCTCTACTTCGGGTATTTGGGAGATGTTGTTGGGATTCATGGCGAAGTATACTTCAAGTTCATTGTCATCGGGATCGGCCGAATGACTGAACTCCAGCATGAAGACATTTTCCTCGGCCAGGTATACGGTGTCGGAAGAATAGACTGTGTCGATGCTGAAAATGGTGTCGGACGAATAAATACTGTCGATGCTGACAATGGTGTCTTTGGTGGAAGTGTTGTTGCCGTCTTCTTCACAAGAGGTGAAAAAAAGGGGCACCATAAACATGGACACAACCACGAAAAGCAATAAATCTTTTCCTTTCATAATGCTTGACTTTTTAGGATTAGAAATTGGTTCATGCAATATTTGATGAATGAATGAACCCGGGTTATTCATTCTGGCAGGGTTTACAAACGAAATGATGTATTGTTTGTCCTTGTTCTTGGAAGTCCGCGATCAATAAGTAAAGATTGCCCGGCTATGCACCAGGGTTCAATTTGCACTGATATCCAATTGGTTTCCTTTTAAAAGAAATACAAAGTGTACCTTTGATTATAAATTAGCGATCAACTCTTTTAAAAATCAGGAAGGCTTTTGGCCTTGTCACCAGGCAAATGAAGAACTTACCTTATAAACAGAAGAGGCTGGTTTTGGTGGCGGATGGCTAAAAAGGTGGCCAAATCAAGGAAAGCAAATCGTTGATTTCGTCAGGCAAATTCCTGAAAAGAAAAAAAGATCAATGTTCATTATGATCGAAGTGGTATTTGGCCATGGCAAAGCGCAGGTCACTGTAAGTAAATTCTTCCCCCAGCCGGGCTTTGATGTCTGTTAATTTGGTGGAACCGATATGCCGGGCCACTTGTATAATCTGGGCCAGCTTCTCTTCGCCAATAAAATGCATGACATCGATTTTGCCCTGACTTACCCAGTGCGACAAATGGCCTTCAACGGTTGAGACCGCCAGGTTCCTTTCAAAGGCTATTTGCTCAGTGTTTTTACCTTGCTGAAACATCTGGTAAGAGATCTCCCTGGTGCCCGGTTTTTTTTGTTTGGGCGGGTGTTTCCCTTGATCTTGTTGGCCGCCCGAAGTCCCAAAAGAAGAACCTGTAATGGATGAATCCTTTGGGCCAGGGGAAGGGGAACGCGAAGCACTGGAGGGAGGGATAGTCTTTGAAGCGGTAGGAGCTTTGGAAGCTTTGGATGACGAGCCATTTTTTGAAGAGGCTTTTGAGGAGGACGTGGGCAGGGAAGGGGAAGAACTTTGGCCCCGCGATTGAGCCTGGCCGTTGCCTTCAGGGCGCACAGAGACGCGGGAAAGCTCTTTTTTCCCGGCAACAGCATCGGTCAGGGCAACGGCTTTTTCAATGGCCTGGCGACGGCTGCGAACTGAATACTCCAGATCCTTCAATTCGCGGATGTACTTTTTTACATTGACTTCCTTGTCCAGGTGGTTGATCTGCCCCATGATTTTCCGGGCAAGCTGATTCAGGCGGGGTACAAAATAGCTGCCGGCAGCATGCACCTTTTCCTGAAGGTGGGCAAGCCAATCCGGTGCCGTTGATTGGCCCAGTTTTTTTAATTGGACCTGAAAGCGGTTGGCCACATCTTTGATCTCGGAAAATTCCCCTTCCAGCTGAACGGCCCATGGGCGGTATTGCTGTTTGGTTGATTTTTTGCCTTTTTTCTGATAGCTGGCCAGGTGGTCCTGAATGGCTTCATCCAATGGTGTAAGGTCGAAACCCTGGAGCAGATCGTCAAGCAGATAACGGGGCCATTCTTTGTGGAAGGTCTCTTCCAGTTCGCGGGGCGAGGGTTTGCCGGTGGTGAATTTCACCAGTGCCGGATCGGGCTCCAGCATATGGGTGGGTATGGGCGCATTAAGCACCAGGCCCTGCAGCGAAACAAGCCTGGAGAGGGCCACATAAATCTGGCCCGGTGCAAAGGCCCGCGATACATCTATGATGGCCTTCTCAAAGGTCAAGCCCTGGCTTTTATGCACGGTGATGGCCCAGGCCAGTTTGATCGGAAACTGGGTGAAGGTGCCTTTGATCTGCTCCTGGATCTCATTTTTTTCCTGATCCAGGGTATAATACTTGTTTTCCCATGTATACAGCTCAACCGAAGTGGAGGCGCTGCCATCGGAAAAGCTGACCTCGATTTCCTCCTTTGACAATTCACTGATGGTTCCGATTTTTCCATTAAAATAACGTTGCTCGCCGGAATAGTCGTTTTTGATGAACATTACCTGGGCGCCCTTTTTAAGCTCCAGTGTATCATCAATGGGATAGAGGTGTTCGCCAAATTCCCCTTCGATGCGGGCCCTAAAGTGAAAAGATTTCCCGGGAAGCTTTTTCAGGGCATCCCGGTTGATCTGGTCGGCCTTGGCATTATGGGTGGTCAGAAAGATATAGGGTTCATCCCGGGCGGGTTGAAACCCGGGTTGGTAACACCGGTTCAGCAGATCCATGTCCTGGCGGTCTAACGTATTGTCCCTTATATGGTTAAGTACCTGGATGAACGCCGGATCACTCTGGCGAAAGATGTGTTCGAGTTCAATGTATACGGGCGGGTCGTCATGAAGGCCCCTGGATTCAAAAAAGTAGCCATCCGAATAATATTTTTGCAGGTATTGCCTTTCTTCCTTTTTAATGACCGGGGGAAGTTGCAGGAGATCGCCAATGAAAAGGATCTGTACCCCTCCGAAGGGCCGGGATTTTTCCCTTCGTACCAACCGCAATACCTGGTCGATGGCATCCAGGGTATCGGCCCTCAGCATGCTGACTTCGTCTATGATCAGCAACTCCATCTCTCTGATGAGTTTGCGTTTGTTGTTGTTTAGGCGCAACGATTTGCTGACCGAATGGGGCGTATTGACCTGCGCATGCAAATATGGTCCATCCAGTGGTGGGTTTTCCGGAAGAAATACGCCAAAAGGCAGCTGAAAAAGCGAGTGCAGGGTAACACCCCCGGCATTGATGGCGGCTATACCAGTGGGAGCAGCTACCAATACCTTTTTATGGGTTTGATTGACAATGTTTTTCAGAAAGGTGGTCTTGCCGGTCCCGGCCTTTCCGGTCAGAAAGATGTGGCGGTTTGTCCCATTGACAAAACGATAGGCCAGCTTTAAAACAGAATGGTTGAAATCATTTGTCATATGCAGATTTAGAATAGAGTCAAAATGAATGGCTGGATGTAGATTTCATGGCCAAGCCATTCCAGCTTAGTTTTTGTTGTAACATGGATCCAATATATTTTTGGCGTCACATTTGGCCTTTTACAGGCCGGGACTTTAAGGTTTTGGCTATAGAGAAAGGCATCATCCCATTCGCACGATGCGGGGTTTAAAGATGCCCTGTATTTCAACGATATCTGATTGATGATGCATGACTTCCCCGATGCTTTTGTAGGCCATCGGTGATTCGTCGAGGCCGCCGCCCAGGAGTGTAACCTGCCTTTCGGCCAGGTAACTGTTCATTTGAGCGGGGGAGAATTGTTTTTTGGCCTGGGCGCGCGACATTTTCCGGCCGGCCCCGTGGGCAGCTGAGTCCAGTGCTTCCACGCTGCCTTTGCCACGTACCAGGTAGCCATTATCAGCCATGGAGCCGGGTATGAGCCCCAGAGTCCCCTTATGGGCCGGTGTTGCTCCTTTGCGGTGTATGATACCAGGCTGGCCGGAGGGGAGGGTTTCCTTCCAGGCAAAATTGTGGTGGTTTTCCATGCGTGCCAGGGGTTGGCGGGCCAGGGCGCGTGCTATTTTATCATGGATGATATGGTGGTTGGCTGCCGAGTAATCGCCGGCCCAGTTCATGGCCATCCAGTATTCGATGCCCGCCTCCCAGGAAAGCTCGAGCCAGGCCAGGGGCTTAGCCCCTTTGGGCAACTGACATTTATCCATGGCGATATGGGTGTAATGGCGGGCTATTTCGGCACCAGCTCCCCTGGAACCTGAATGGGAGAGCACCCCCAGGTAGCGACCCGGGTGCAAATCGTGTTCAGGCAGGTAGGCTTTTAATTCAAACACCCCGATGTCAACAAAATGGTTGCCGTGGCCTGACGTGCCCAGCTGATCGTGGGCCTTTTGAGCAAGGGATCTTAAAAAGGCAATCTCTTTAAGCTCCTTGCGCTCCAAAACAGGATGGTCTTGGGGACCGGAAAATTCGGCCCGGCCAAAACGTGTGTTGCTTTCAAGCAACTGGATCCATCCCTGGCGGTCCTGGTCGATCTTCTCAGGTTGAATGTCAAAAATGCTCATGCACATGCGGCAACCGATGTCCATACCTACGCCATAGGGAATGACCTGGTTTTCGGTGGCCACTACCCCGCCAATAGGCAATCCGTAACCCTGGTGGGCATCAGGCATAAGGGCTCCGTAAAGGGCAACGGGCAGTTGCATAGCGGTTTCCATTTGCCGGAGCGCTCCCTGTTCAATGCCTTCCCCGCCAAAAATAACATAAGATTTGGCAACTCCCAGCGAAGGTTTGATGCGGGCAGGCCTTCCACCGGCTTCCATGGGCGGCGTCTTTTGAGCTTTTACCCCGTTTGAAGCCGCCAGGTTGTTAGAAGTATCCGCTTTTTTAGTTTTATTTGTTCCCTGCGGCTGTTTTTCGCCCGAATGCTCAAGCAGAACCTCTGATATCTTGCCCAGCTGGGGATGGTTCTTGAACTTTTTGGGATTCTGTTTGACTTGCTTCAAAATTTCCAGTGCTTCTGCCTTGTTGTGCCCTTTGTAATGTTTCTGCATCACCGTCTTGGCTAAACTTGCTGCACGGTTATCCTGCAGTCCAATGCGTTGAAGATCCTTGCCCCGTAATTTCAACTTTTTCATTGCGCGGCTGAATTCTGTTTGAAAATGGGTTGAATAGCTAAATTCAAAAAGCTGATATTCAGTGATATTATAGCCATGAGCCCGGGCAGACCGCCCCGCCATAATTTACTGGATAATTGCCCTTCCCTGTATCTAACAAGGCATTCAGAAAACATCTTCAATCGAAAAGTTCATGTTGTTAAAAGTGAATGTATCTCCTTTCTTCAATCCTTCCATGGCTTTGTAAATCGGGACGTCCTTGGATATAACATAATACGTCTCGCCGTTAACTTCGACCTTACCCAGACCCAGGGCAATGAACATTTTTTGCTTGTTGGTGATCACCACCGCTCCAAACTCCACCTGGTCTTCCAACCCGTCAAAAGAGACCTTCTTGAGGATCTGAATTTCATCAACGGCCTTTTGAAGCTGTTCGGCATATATATCCCTTTCCCTGAGCAACTCTGAACGCGATCCGTCAAACACATCATGCTCCTGCTCAGCCTCATTGGCATCCTTTTGTATCTGATTCATGGTTTGCCGCGCTGTTTCTGCATTTTCTTCCAAAATGCTCAGACACTTGTTGTAAATCTGTTTTTTTAGCTCCAGTTTCTCTTTCATATCATCCGGTTATTCTCGTGTCACAATATTCCTGATTTGCTTTGACAACTTTACAATATAGGAATAATTTTTTTGGATTAAAAGTACAATGGCCTTATTTGATCAGGCATTAAATATAAATAAATATTGGATAATGGAAATATCAATAATTTTATTATTTTGGGGGATTCAACCGGGCAAAGGTTGTAGGACCACAGGCATAATGGTTTTTTACAATTTTGCTCAAGGGATGTTCAAGATATTAATCTAAAAACGCAAACGTATGAAGACCAAGTTGTTCAATTTTCTTTTAGTCATGGCCGTGGTGGCCATGCCATTCGATGTGGCCCACAGTCAAAGCAAGGCAGACTGGGAGGGCGATTATCCGGAAGGATGCACCAGTATTACAGTAGGCAAGGATGCCACGGCCGACGGATCGGTGATCACTTCCCACACCGACGACAGCCACCGCACCCGTTCCTGGATGGATATTGAGCCGGCCCAGGATCATGAAGAGGGGGAGGTGGTGCCGATGTACAAGCGCACCAACGATACCACCCAGGCCATGCCGGCTTACAAGCACGAGCGCATTGGCTCTATTCCGCAGGTATCTCAGACCAACAAATACATCAACACGGCTTATCCCAGCATGAATGAGCATCAGCTGGCCATCGGCGAGTCGACCTTTGGCGGGCGCGATCAGCTGCAATCCGACAGCGGATTGATCGATTGCCAGCGGCTTTGTCAGTTGTTGCTGGAGCGGGCCAGCAGTGCCCGGGAAGCTATTAAACTGGCCGGCCGCCTGACCAAAGAATACGGGTGGAACGATTACGGCGAATGCCTGACCATTGCCGATGAAAATGAGGTATGGCATTTTGAGATTGTTGGCCCCGGCAAAGGAAAAGTGGGTTCGATATGGGCCGCCCAGCGGGTGCCCGATGGTCATATTTCGGTCAACGCCAATGCTTCGCGCATCCGCCAGATCAACCTGGATGATCCCGACCACTTTATGGCTTCCGACAACATTTATCGCGTTGCCAAGGAAAAGGGATGGTGGAATCCCGATGAGGAGCCTTTTGAATTCTGCTACGCCTATGCCCCGGGTAGCCGCAAATCGATCGCCTCAAGAAGACGCGAATGGCGAGTCTTTGATCTGCTTGCCCCCTCGCTCGATCTGAGCCCCACCTCCGAGAATTATCCCTTCTCGGTTAAACCCGATGAAAAAGTTGAGCTTACCGATCTGGTGCGGGTATTTAAAGATTATTACCAGGGCACCCCTTACGATATGAGGCGCAACATTACGGTGACCAATGATAAGGGCGAAGAAGTGATCTCCCCCCTGGCCAATCCCTTCATGCCCTATTCGCAGCTCAAGATTGACAATGTCAGTGGCAGCTGGTATTCGGTCAATGAGGAAACCGGCGACATTCGTTTCCTCGGCGAGCGAACCATTGCCAGATGGTACACCATGTACGGTACCATCATTCAGTGCCGCAGCTGGCTGCCCGATGAGATTGGCGGGGTAACCTGGCTGGCCCAGGACAACATCGCTACTTCCATCTATATTCCGATTTATGCCGGCACCAATAAGCTGCCCGACTCCTACAGCACACCCGGGCGTACCAATGGCTATACCCGCGAGTCAGCCTGGTGGGCCTTTAACCGCATGAGTACCCTCGCTGCCCAAAGATGGGGCGATATGCATGAAGACGTCGAACAGGTCTGGAAACCCTGGCAAAAACAACTCTTTCAACAGCAAAATGAGATTGACCAGAAAGCCCGAAATCTTTACAAAGAAGATCCCGAAAAAGCAGCAGAATATCTGACCAACTACACCAACAAATGGGGCAAAAAAGTGGTGAAAAGAGCCTGGGAGCTAGGCGATGAGCTCTGGACCAAATACGATGAAAAGTTTTAAAAGCCATTAAACGTTCCTGTCTGCTTCAGGTCTGTTATTTAAATGTCCGGGCATTCATGTCCGGACATTTTTATGGAGGAGATTTCTTGACGATATTCTAAAAGAGGGTGGATCATGTTGACCATCACTAAACAATTAAATAACGTTTCTCTTTCACTATGGTTGATTTGATAGAACAGTTTCATCAACATCAACGAACATTTAGAGTTTAACCGATTTCTTTTATTTTTGTCTTCAAAATTCGTATATATGAGTAGCAAAGGTTTTGCCAGCGACAACAACAGCGGGGTACACCCCGAAATCATGTTTGCCCTTTCGGAAGTCAACAAGGGGCATACCGAAGCATACGGGAATGACACCTATACTGAAGAAATCAATAAAACCATCAGGCAACATTTTGGCCAGCAGGCCGAGCCCTACTTTGTTTTTCTGGGCACCGGGGCCAACGTTTTGGGGATTGGGGCTTTCACCCGTTCCTTCCATTCTGTCATATGTGCCGAGACGGCCCACATCAATGAGGATGAGTGCGGGGCGCCTGAAAAAATCAACGGCATCAAGCTGCTTCCTGTGGAGACACAAGATGGCAAACTGACCTTGGAAGGGATCCGCAAACATATGAAAGGTTTTGGTTTTGAGCACAGTGCCCAGCCCAGAGTCATCTCAATCACCCAGGCCACTGAACTGGGAACGGTGTATAAGCCGGATGAGATCAGTCAGATATGCGACTATGCCCATCAGAACGGGATGGTGGTGCATATGGACGGGGCACGAATCGCTAATGCTGCGGCTTCACTGGATGTTGGCTTCAAAGAGATTACCACCGATGTGGGGGTTGATGTGCTTTCATTCGGTGGAACCAAAAACGGGCTGATGTACGGAGAGGCCGTGATATTTCTCAATGGAACAGCCCCTGAGTCGTTTAAGTATCAAAGGAAACAAGGCATGCAGCTGGCTTCCAAGATGCGCTTCATATCGGCCCAGTTCCTCCGGTATCTGTCGAACGATCTGTGGTATGAAACCGCAAGCCATGCCAACCGGATGGCGCGTCTGCTGGCCGAAGAGGCCGACAAGATTCCCCAAATCAAGATTACCCAGAAAGTGGAGGCCAACGGTGTCTTTGCCCAGGTGCCGGCTCAAATCATTCCCCGGCTTCAACAGGAATATATGTTCTATGTATGGGATGAACCCCAGTCAGTGGTGCGCTGGATGACCTCGTTTGATACCACCGAAGAGGAAATCCACCATTTTGTGGGGTTGATCCGGGAGTTGCTGTAATCATTCAAATTTCACGCACCAACCTGGAACAGTCCCAAAAAAATCCAGTTTATAAAACGAATCAGGCATCTGTTTTGCTTCCTCCGCTCTGCCATCCCAATCAGCCAGAGGCGGCTTTTTTCTGATCTTTTGTTTTGTTGGTATGTTGCAGGGCCACTATGATTTAGCTTTCCTGTCTGATGGCAGACAAACTTTCCGATGGGGATGAAAAGGCACAATACCTTTACAGCTATGATTAGCCTGGCAAGGCAGACCGCAGGGGGCAGGGCTGTAATTATTTGGGCATCAGCAGGGAAGCATCGCCATAACTCAAAAACCGGTATCCATGAGCCAGGGCATACTGGTAGATCTTTTTCCAGTCATCGCCCACAAAGGCGGCGACAAGCATCAGCAGTGTACTTTTGGGCTGGTGAAAATTGGTCACCAGCCCCCGGGTCATTTGAAAGGGGTAGCCAGGGGTGATCATCATGCGGGTACCGGCCTGCAGAGTTTCACGGCCGGTTTGTTTAAGGTGATGCTGGATGTTCTTCAAAGCAGCAGTGGGAGACAGGTGCGGTGTATGTTCCAGGTGCTGCCATTGACCCAGCTGCAGGTGCTGCCGAGGGTGTGGTTGATCTTCCAGTAGTACCCCCAGCCAGTAGAGGCTTTCCAGTGTACGCATAGATGTGGTCCCTACCGCCAGGATGTTGGGATGGTTTTCGATCAGTTGTTCAAGGGTATGGCCCGATACCGAAAAATATTCCATGTGCATGGCATGCTGATCGACCCTCTCGGTCTTGACCGGCCTGAAGGTCCCGGCCCCCACATGAAGGGTGATTTCACTGGAGGATATCCCTTTATCCCGAATGGCCCTGAAGACCCTCGGGGTAAAATGTAAGCCGGCTGTCGGGGCGGCCACCGAACCCTTGATCCTGGAATAGAGCGTTTGGTAACGCGCTTTGTCGATCTCTTCGCTCTCCCGCTTCAAATAGGGAGGAATGGGCACTTTGCCCGAATTTTCCAAAATCTCGCCAAAACTTACCCTGGGATTGTTCCACTCAAAGCGGACTTTTACATACTGCTGTTCACGCGACAGCATTTGCGCCTTTAAAAGGGTTCCCCCTCCCAGATCCAACCACCGGGTGAGTGCCCCTGATTTCCACTTCTTTAGGTTGCCTACCAGGCAGGTCCAGGCAACACTTTCGGTTTGGGCAAATGCCCTGGCATATTCGGCCGGCTCGCTGGGCTCCAGGCAAAATACTTCAATCCAAGCCCCGGTGCGCTTGCGAAAAGCCAACCGCGCATATACCACCTCGGCATTGTTATAAACCATAATACAGTCAGATGGAATGTAGCCCGCGAGATTGATGAACCGATCGTCTTGTATTTGCCCCTTATGGTACACCAAAAGGCGGGATTGATCCCGCTGTTCAATCGGATATTTGGCAATGCGCTCTTCAGGCAAATGATAGTCAAATGCTTCAGTGGTAAGCTTTCGCGGATCACTCATATTTTTGTGTTTATAGGGCAAAATTAGTTAAATTTGTTGTTCTGATGGGATGGTGTGACTAAATCCCATATGTTGCATCTATAAAGTGAATCAGCAATGAAATGGAAAGTAGGCGATCAGGTAAAATTCCTGAATGATACAGGGGGCGGAAGGGTCACCCGTATATTGAATAAGGATATGGTCCAGGTACTCAATCAGGACGGCTTTGAGATACCGGTGCTGGCAACGGAACTTCTAAAGGCGGATAATTCGGGCCAGCCTGTGGCAGAAGAACCAGAACAACCCGAGGAGCCGCAGGGACAAGCCAGCCCCTGGCAGGAGGAAGGCCAGGAAGAGAAATACGATGTTTTTGCCCAGAAAATGCCGGCTGATCAGACCCTGGAGTCGGTCACCGAACCGGGCAATCATGTGTATTTTGCCTTTGTCCCGACCCATCAGAAAGATCCCGGCCAGGGCGACCAGGAGGCTTACCTGATTAACGATTCGGATTTTCAGCTGTTTTACGTGATCCTGCTTAAGCGCGAATCGGCCTGGGTATATTTTGCTTCCGGCAACCTGGAAGACAATATGAAAACTTTCATCAAAGACATTGAACAGGAACATTTCAATGAGCTGGGGCGGTTCCGCTTTCAGTTGATCTTTTATCAGAAAGGTTTTTATCACCCGGTAGCCCCCATTGAGGTGGATCTGAACATGCATCCGCGGAAATTTTTCAAGAGCAGTTCGTACCGGGAGAATGATTTCTTTGAATCGCCGGCCCTGATTTTGGAGATCAAAAAGGAAGAAGCCCTTGACAAGCGCCTTTCTTCGCTGAGGCCTGAAAACATAGCCCAGGCGGTGCAGGAAAAGGAAAAGCACCAGGAGCAGCCCCCAAGCCATTCGCCCCGTGAAAAGGACCAGGATATAGAGGAAGTGGACTTGCACATTGAGGAACTGGTAGACAAACCCAAAGAACTGACCAATCAGCAGATGCTTGATATCCAGATGAGCAAGTTCCAGACGAGCCTGGAAGGGGCATTAAAAACCCCGAAGACTAAAAAGTTGGTGGTCATCCATGGAGTAGGAAATGGGCGTTTGCGCTACGAGGTGCGCAAATATCTGGACCGGTATTATCCCCGGCTGGATTACCAGGATGCTTCCTTCAAAGAGTATGGATATGGGGCCACACTGGTTTTCGTGGGAAAATAAACCCCGATCGTTCCCCGTTATACTATTCGGAAAAGTACAGCAGGTTGTTCTATCGTTTCCTGCCAATGGCGGGAGAAGGAAAGTCCGGGCAACACAGAGCACCATGCTTCCGAAAGGGAAGATGTCCGCAAGGGCATAGTTCTGGAACAGAAAACAACTACCCCGCCTTCCGCGGGGAAAAGGTGAAAAGGTGAGGTAAGAGCTCACCAGCATCCCGGGTGACCGGGATGGCTGTGCAGACTCATGGGTTGCAAGGCCATGTATACCGGCATTGGAGGGTTGCTCGCCCGAAGCCGGGGGGTAGGCCGCTGAGATAAATGATAGAACTCCGGCCCTGTCGGAGAACAGAACCTGGCTTACCGACCTGCTGTACTTTTTTTCTATTTAGGAGCTTGAAATTTTGAATTTTTGTAAATATATCCTTTCCTTTGCAAGACAATATAGTGACTTAATCTTGTACCAAAAAATCGATTTTATGATGATTGACAAACAAAAAGTGGTTTCCGTAACTTATCAGCTTAACGTAAATGATTATGAAGGAGAAGTGGTGGAAACCGTGAATAAAGACAAGCCTTTAACTTTCCTCTATGGTGTGGGCAATATGCTCGAGAAGTTCGAGGAAAACATTAAAGGTTTGCAGGAAGGTGATCAGTTTGATTTTAAGATTCCTTCCGATGAAGCCTATGGTCAGGCTTCCCAAGACGCCATCGTAGATCTGCCCCTCAATGTTTTCGAGATAGAAGGAGAAATCGATTATGACCTTCTGAAGGTGGGCAATTATATTCCCATGCAGGATCAGCAGGGCAATCGCCTGGACGGCATTGTACTTGAGGTTGGCGATGAACAGGTAAAAATGGATTTCAACCATCCCCTGGCCGGCGATGATTTGTTCTTTAAGGGGGAAGTCCTGGAAGTTCGCGACGCCAGCCAGGATGAGATCAATCAGGGCCATGCCAACAATGCAGAAGGCATTTAAACAGGTTTGGAATAATTCTTGTAAGATGAAAGAAAACCTCAAACCCCTGTATCTATGAAGAAGATTTATTTAATGCTTTTGCTTCTCGTATTTGCCTTGCCCAATGTCTTTGGACAATTACAGTTCGGCGTAAAAGGCGGTATTGTCTCCTCCTCATCCACACTGGATGAACAAATCTCGATCACAGATGCGGTTCGAAATCAAAACCCCGATATTGATTACGAGCAGCTCAAGATGAAAGCCAAGGATGCCAAAGTAGGCTTTCAGGCCGGGGTATTTGGGAGGTTGTCACTGGCGGCTCTGTATGTTCAGCCAGAGCTGATGTTTACCTCTACCAGTTCCAGGATTCAGGTAAGTGAGATATACCAGGACAACAATGTAGACTCCACTTATTCAACCATCAAGAATCAGGAATTCAAGCGCATCGACATCCCCATCATGGTTGGCTGGAAATTCGGTCCGGCCCGCATCCAGGCCGGACCAGTGGGCACCATTGTGCTCGACCAGAAATCCGCCCTGGAAGCTGCCGGCGATTATAAAGAGGAATTTAACGGGGCAACCTGGGGCTACCAGGTGGGTGTCGGGCTCGATTTACTCAATACCCTGACCATTGACGCCAAATATGAAGGCAGCCTGAGTAAACTCGGCGACCAGGTTAAACTGGGCGACCAGGCTTATGACATTGATAACCGGCCCAACCAGTTCATTGTGACCGTGGGCCTGTTCTTTTAATCTTCTCTCAACAGCCTTTCCCGGGAGTTGGAAAGGCTGTTGATAACTTTTCTTTCCCTTGAACAAACTCCCATGCTTCCATTAAAATAAAGTCCATTTGTTTACGTTTAATGACGCGTAAAAAATTAGTGTCCTATCATTTTGCATGACCAACAAAAAGATTAGCTTTGCAGCTTCTTTTTGAGTGAACAATTGCAATCAATTTTTTGTACGTCCCCTACTCAGTTGTTTATTACCAAAAAATGGATGTATTTATGGTTACACGGGCCATAAACAAAAAGGTGATCGCTCTGTCGTTGGTATTTTTTGCGGAAATATTCATTTCCCTCTCAGAGCGGTCCATGTCACTGGATACAGAATCCGGTGTGGCTGGAGATGCGGTTTCTCACCGGTTGAAAAACGAGATTTCCTCTTATCCTGAGGTTTCGCGGGTTGAAGATACAATCCGCAAATTTCTGGAGAAGTGGAATATCGTAGGTGCATCGGTGGCGGTTGCCAAGGATGAGCGTTTGATTTACGCCAAGGGGTTTGGCTATGCCGACCGGCAAAAAGGCATCCGGGTAGCCCCCAAACATTTATTCCGGGTGGCCAGCATTTCCAAACTGATCACATCCGTGGCCATTATGGACCTCAAGGAGAAGGGCGAACTGAACCTGAATGACCAGGTCTTTGGCGAACAAGGCATTCTCAATGACCCCCGTTATCTTAACATCCGTGACCCCCGGGTACGGGAGATCACCATTTACCATTTGTTAACCCATGCCGGGGGATGGGATAAATACAGTGGTGATCCGGTATTCATGCCTTATGCCATCAAAAATGAAATGAACACCCACTTGCCGGTGGACCTGGAAACCACCATCCGCTATACCCTTTCTAAGCGGACCCTTGATTTTGAACCCGGTTCAAGAAGCTCCTATTCCAATTTTGGCTACGCGGTACTGGGCAAGGTGATCGAAAAGATCACCGGGATGGAATATGAGGCCTACGTTACCTCTAAAGTCCTTAATCCCATCGGTATATACGATATGCACATTGGCCGTGCCCGCCACGAAAACCGTTATCCCAATGAAGTCAGGTATTATTCGAATGCGCGTTTTGATACCAGCTATTCTTCATTCAATTTCCACGAAAGGGTACCGAATTATTACGGGGGCAATAATTTTCAGGTGCTGGGGGCGGCCGGAGCCTGGATTGCTTCCCCGGCGGAATTGCTTAAACTGTTGGTGCACATCAACGGGCAGGAGGGGAAAGAAGACATCTTAAATGCCCGTTCCATCTACCAAATGACCCATACCCGGCCGGGCCTGCGCCCCATTGGCTGGGTGAGCACCACCTGGAACGGCATATGGCGCCGTTCAGGAACCCTCTCGGGCACTTCAGCCCTGATGAAAAAATGCAAAAATGGGTTTTCCTGGGTCATGGTCGTCAACACCAGCAATGATCAGGGGCATGACTTTACCTACGAGATCGATGATATGATGTCCGGCTTCATTGACTCGGTCGAGCGCTGGCCCGATTATGACCTTTTCCACTATAATCCGCCCCAACCCTTGTTTACCTACACCAAAAACCACAACAACGTTTACTAAAAGCAGAGCAGCCAATGCCAGGGCTTCAGAATATCGCGCCGGTGAACTGGATGGTTAAGTTCACCGGCGCGATTGTTGACGGGTGTTTGTTTTAATCGCAAAATAATTATTATTTTTGTTTTATAACATTTTCTCGTCAAAATCACTCATAATTGATGGCAACGGGAGCAGCAATACATGGCATTGGAAAACAAAACCCGACAAATCAGAGAATTACTGGCAGGGGTCAACCTGTTTAAGAACTGCGACATACCGGTACGCGATGAAATCAGCTATTCCCTGGAAGCCCTGACATTTCACACCGACCAGGTGATTTTTTCCAAGGGCGATCGGTTGCAGGCCCTCTTTATCATAGAAAGGGGCCGGGTAAAGGTCCATGACGGCGACTATTTATTTGCGGAGTTTGGCCCGCAGGACTTTTTCGGGGAATATTCCCTGATCGATGCCAGCTATCGTTCGGCAACGGTCACTGCCCTGGAAGAAACCCGGGTATTGAGGCTCAACAAGGATCAGTTTGATCGCCTGATCGATCGCAATAGCAAAGTGGCCCGGGCCATTATGGAAACCCTGATCCAACGCCTGAGAAACTGCAACGTTTTGGAAGAGCGCCTCTCTCAGAAAAGCCAGGAAATCCACCAGGAAAAGGAGTTGATTGAATACAAGCGCAATGAACTCGAAAAACTCAATGCCACCAAGGATAAATTTTTTAGCCTCATTGCCCACGACCTGAAGAATCCTTTTAATACCATCATAGGCCTCTCGGAACTGCTCCTTCAGCGGTTCGAAAGCTACTCCGGCCCGCGCATGAAAGAAATTGTCCGCCAAATCTACAACTATTCAACCCATACCTATACCCTGCTGGACAATATGCTGCAGTGGGCTCGCTCGCAAACCCGACAGATCAAGGTCAATTTTGAACAGATCGATTTAAATCAACTGATTCAGGATAACATCAACCTGTTGCAAAATAAAGCCGATGATAAAACCATTCATCTGAAAACCCATATCCAACCTGGGGCGGATAAGGCCTGGGCTGATGAAAATATGATCAGTACCGTGGTGCGCAACCTCATTTCCAATGCCATCAAGTTTACTCCCCAAAATGGCCAGGTCACAATTCAAACCCGGCTTTATGACAACCACCACCTTCAGCTCACTGTTATGGACACCGGCATTGGCATAGCCAAAGAAGACCTGCCCAAATTGTTTGACCTCAATACCGGACATTCCACCAAGGGCACCAATGCTGAAAAAGGAACCGGCCTGGGCCTGATCCTCTGCAAAGAATTTGTCAACAAAAACAATGGGATAATTTGGGCCGAAAGTGAACCCGAACAGGGAAGCTCCTTCCACTTTATCCTGCCCTTAACCCAGGGAGATCACCCCGAAAATGCAACCCAGTGAAACCCGCATACACGGACTTACACAACAAGGCGGTGTTTGATGCCTACAGGTTCCTGTCAAGGTGTTCAATAACCAATCAATAATTTTCAATACCCATACCGAGATAAACTTTAAGTAAATCTGTATACCAATAAAATGGGCATGATCCTATAATCATTAAAATCTATTAATAGAAAATAAGTGTAAAAGATCCTCTAATGAAGCATTTTCAACAGGATTATTTCATCAAAGCCACCCCGGAAGAAGTCTATACAGCCCTTACAAACCCCTTTACCATTGAACTGTGGACAGGGTATCCGGCCGTAATGGAAGAAAAAGAAGGCCTCGAGTTTTCCATGTGGGACGGAGATATCGTGGGAAAGAACCTTCATTTCGAGCGGAACAAAAAGATCGTCCAGGAATGGTATTTTGGGGAAGATTATCCCTCATCGACGGTCACCCTTTTGCTGTTCAAACACAAGCGGGGTACCAAAGCCCGGGTGATCCATGAAAACATACCCGATATGGCCTATGAGAACATGAAGCAGGGTTGGAACAACAATTACTTTGGCAATCTCCAGCGGTTTTTTGATATATAAAGCCCCGCCTTCCTAAATGATTTTCCGCCCACTTATGGGGTTTTGCAAAACATTCCGTTTTATAGGCTCCGCAAGCCTCATATTCTGCCTGCTAACATGTTTTCTGTCTGTTAAAATGTTTCTACAGGATTCGCATTCCATAAAGAAGGCCTTTTACTTCAATGCCTGGCGGGTGAAGTATTTGATCGATTCGGATTGTCGAGTGATAAAAGCACAAAGAAGGCCTTTTACTTCAATGCCTGATGGATGGCCAGGAGTTTTTTCAACAGGTCTTCCAGCCAGTTGAGGTGCAACATATTGGCCCCGTCAGACAGTGCGTTTTCAGGGTTGGGATGGGTTTCCACAAAAAGGCCGTCAGCACCGGCAGCCATACCCGCCTTGGCTATTGTTTCGATCATTTCCGGGTTGCCACCCGTTACGCCCGAAGTTTGATTGGGCTGCTGGAGGCTGTGGGTTACGTCAAGCACCACAGGCAAATTGGTTTTTTGCATGATGGGGATGCTTCGCATATCCACGATCAAATCATTGTATCCGAACGTGGTGCCCCGCTCGGTGAGAACTACCCTTGAATTGCCCATATCGATTACTTTCTGAGCCGCAAATTTCATGGCTTGTGGCGATAAAAACTGGCCTTTCTTGATGTTAATGGTTTGGCCTGTTTGAGCAGCGGCCTCCAACAATTCGGTCTGCCGGCATAAAAAGGCAGGTATCTGCAATATATCAGCATGTTCAGCTGCCATGGGCGCTTCCCGGGGGGAATGAATATCGGTGATCACCGGTATATCAAACTCCCTGCGGATCCGCTCAAGCACCCGGAAGGCCTTTTCATCGCCAATACCACGGAATGAATCCAGACGCGAACGATTGGCCTTGCGGTAAGAGGCTTTGAACACATAAGGTATTTGTAACCGTTGGGTGATCTCTACAATTTGTTCTGCGATTTGCAGGGGGGTGGTTTCGTCTTCGATAACGCATGGGCCGGCCAGCAGAAAAAAGTGGCCGGTATCAAGGTGCCTGAGATTGGGTATTTTGTACATTTTTGCAGTTTTCTTTGGGTTTTTGACGAAATTAATAGTTGTATTTATCGCTCCACCAATTTTTTAACCGCTGGCGGATTTCCTGCTCTTTTTTGTTGTTCTGGGGATCATAGATTTTTTGCCGATGAATCTGTTCCGGCATAAATTCCTCACGCACGAAATTTGTCGGATAATCATGGGCGTAATGGTAATCCTTGCCATAGCCCAGGTCTTTCATAAGTTTGGTTGGGGCATTTCGGATATTCAATGGCACAGAAAGATCGCCTGTTTGTTTAACCAGTTGCTGGGCATCATTGATGGCCTGGTAGGCGGAGTTGCTTTTGGGAGAAGTGGCCAGGTAGATCGCCGCTTCAGAAAGGATGATTCGTGACTCGGGCCATCCGATTCTTTCGACCGCATCAAAGGCGCTATTAGCGAAAAGCAGGGCATTGGGATTGGCCAGTGCGATGTCTTCCGCAGCAAGGATAACCAAGCGCCGGGCGATGAATTTGGGATCCTCGCCCCCTTCCACCATACGAGCCAGCCAGTATACGGCCGCGTTGGGATCGCTCCCGCGCACCGATTTGATAAAAGCCGAAATGATGTCATAGTGCTGGTCGGCATTTTTGTCATAAAAGGCGATGTTTTGCTGAAGGATTTGACGGACTTTGTCGTTGTCAATGCGGATTTGCTTCTGGGGGTCTTCGGATGTTTCGGCATTGACCACCAATTCCAGAATGTTGTAAAGTTTACGGGCGTCCCCTCCGCTATAGCGGAACAACTCATCCTTTTCCACCGGTTCAATTTTCAGGCGATTCAGGTAAACATCTTCTTTCAGGGCGCGATCCAATAGCCGGGAGAGGTCGTGTTCACCCAATGATTCCAGCACATAGACCTGGCAGCGGGAGAGCAGGGGAGAGATCACTTCGAAGGAGGGATTTTCCGTGGTAGCTCCAATCAGGGTGATGGTGCCCTGTTCTACCGCGCTGAGCAGGGAATCCTGCTGAGATTTGCTGAAGCGGTGTATTTCATCGATAAAAAGGATGGCATTGGGGGCGTCAAAAAACTGATCCTTCCGGGCTTTTTCAATGGTCTGGCGCACCTCTTTGACTCCGCTGTGTACCGCGCTCAGTGTAAAAAAGGCCCGCCGATGGGCCCGGGCGATGATCCGGGCCAGGGTGGTTTTGCCGGTTCCCGGTGGCCCCCACATGATGAACGAGGGGATGTTGCCCGATTCTATCATTCGCCGCAATGCCGCACCTTCGCCTACCAAATGTTCCTGGCCAATGAATTCATCCAGCTGCTTGGGGCGCAGCCGGTCTGCTAAAGGCTGATTAATCGTCATATCAATTCCTCTATCTGCGTCTGCAGCCCTTTGGGGTTGCTATTTTTTTCGGTTCGATATTTGCGGGTATGGTTGATGGCCTGGTGGCCAAACAAAAGTCCAATTTTCCCGTAGTAATGATAAAATCCACTCAAAGATAAAACAAAAAACAATCACTATGAAAACCACTCCCTTTTTGAAATTATGGCTTACCGGAATCATGGCATTATTCCTACTGTCTCCGGCTAAGGCTCAGTTGGACGGGCTGGGACAGATGATGGGCTATCAGGCAGAAAATGCCGAAAAGATCTTTAAAGCCTATGTTCGGCCCTATACCAATGCCCTGGGCACCGACCTCTCGAATGGCTGGTATAATACAGCCAAGCCCCACAGCACCCTGGGCTTTGATGTGACCTTTACCATCAACACCACTTTTGTCCCTGATGTTGATAAAACATTCAACCCCCAAGCCTTGGATTTAGGTCCTCATATTCAGGCCAGCAGCAATTCTTCACCCACGGCGATGGGTGAAAATGAAAGCGGGGCCACCCTCAGCTATGTCCGCGAGTTCAACAACCAGCAATACACATTGGCTTCCTTTGACCTGCCCAAAGGAACCGGTATTGGCTTTGCACCGGCACCCATGCTGCAAGCCGGCGTTGGGCTGGTCAAAGGCACTGAAATCATTGGCCGCTATATTCCCGATATGAAACTGGGCAGTCAGGCTGAAATCGGGTTGTGGGGAGTGGGCGTCAAACACAGCATCAAACAGTGGATACCGGCCATTAACAAGCTTCCCGTCCTGCACCTTTCCGTTATGGGTGGTTATACCAAGCTCTCTTCCCAAACCGACATCGGTTTTACCCCACAAACCTACCTGGATGCCGGGCTTAACCCCGATTATGTTTGGGACTGGGAAGGTACCGGCCATTATCAGGGCCAGTCCATGAATCTGGACGTGAGCAGCTTTTCGGCCAACCTGATCGTCTCGGCCAACCTACCGGTGGTGACTTTCTATGGCGGAGTGGGCATCAACCGAACCAAAACCAACCTGGCCCTGACCGGCAATTATCCCTTAATGGAGTACAACCAGGATGAAAGCCGCACAGAAATTACCAAAGCCACCAGTAAAACCGATCCGATCGATATGGAAATCAAGCACCAGGGTGGCAGCCGGACCAATCCGCGCTACAATGTGGGGGTGCGGTTTAAATTTGCCGTTATAACCCTGCATTTTGATTATACCTATTCCAATTATTCAGTGGCGACTGCCGGTCTTGGGGTAAGTTTCCGCTAAACGGCATAAGAACCTTTTATTCAGAGTTTCCGGCTACATCCGTGATGTCGGTCGATATTTTAAGGACCTTTTCCGGGTTGCCGTGCTGGTCCATGATGGGTGAATAGGTTTCAATAAAGGTATAGGCCTTGCCTCTGACCCGGATGGTATTGGTTTCCTTTTTGGTGTGGCCGTTTCTCAGATCCTCCCAGAATTGTTGATAGGCTTGTTTCTGGTTTTCTGAAAGCTCCATATGATCATAGTGATGTAGGCCAACCACTTCTTGTTTGTTCATGCCGGTAAGGTTCAAAAAGTTTTCGTTCACCTCCTGGATGTAACCATTCAGGTCATATTCGATGACGATGTTGGTGCGTTTAAGCGCCCCGACCAGTCCTTCTATTTCAGCATTGCGCCGGGCAGCTTCCTCCTGGGTGGCTTTTAATTCTTCCATATTCTGGCGCATTTCTTCTTCCTGGGAAGCCATCTCTTCACTTTGCTGGCGCGACTGTTCCAGCAGCTGGTTGGTGCGCAGGTTGATTTTGGTGGTTTGAATGGTCGAGGCAATGTCTTCGGCCAAATCCTCAACGAATTGCCTGACATAATCCTCCATGGGTTTGATGCTGGTCAGTTCAATGGCACCAAAGACCTGTTCATTGACCTGAAGGGGAACGATCAGCAGGGTTCGGGGCGGTGTATCGCCCAGGCCGCTGGTGATATTGATGTAATTCTGGGGCAGTTCCCTCAAGTACAGGGATCCCCCTTCCTGAATGGTTTGACCGATCAGGCCTTCGCCCATTTCGATGCGTTTTTCAAGAAATTTACGCCGGTCGAAAGCATGGCAGGCGAGCATCTGGATATGGCGGTCGTTGTCATCATCGTCGTTGACGATGTACAAACCGCCCTGGGCTGCATCGATATAAGAGACCAGATTGCTGATGATGTGATAGGCGAACTCCTCCATGTTGTCGGGGTTTTGGCGCAATATATCCCCGAACTTGGCCAGGCCGGAAGTAGCCCAGTTTTGTTTTTCTTCCTCTTTTTTTCGCGCCTCTTCCTGTTCCCGGGCCTTTTTCAGACTCTGGCGCATCTCCAGCAGGCTGTTGCCCAATACGTCCTGATCGCTGAGCAGGTGAAATTCCTGGTCGAGGTTGCCTTTGCCAATTTGCCGGGCAAAATCAGCTGTTTTGTCCAGCCCCTCGATCAAAGTATTGACCGAATGGCTCATCTTACCGACCTCATCGTTGGTGCGTACCTTAAGCTTATGATCCTTATTGACTATCCCCTGGGCCAGTTCTCCCAAAACCGCGGTGGTTCTTTTAATGGGACCGGAAATGTTGCCGGCAATCATCCAAATGACCAGCCCCACCAGGATAAGGCCCACCAGGCCAACGATAATGGCATTGCGAAAAGCTTCCCGCGCCTGGGCCATCATCACATCAACCGGTACAGCCAGGCCAAATGTCCATGGAGTAGGGGATTTACCAATCACCACCGGAGCATAAGAGATATAATGTTGATCCTGATCCTGGTAACCCTTTCCCCGGTAAGCAAAATTTTCGCCTTCCCTTATCCTGCCTAACAATTCCTCCTGGCTCAAAGCTTCGCCCGAATGGATGAATTTTTTTCCCACCTGTCCGGCTTCGGGATGGGCTACATAGGTGCCGTTGTTGGAGATCAAAAAACCATAGCTGCCCGGATAAGGCTGGATCTCACGAATCACCGGCTGGAAACGCTCCAGGGACAAATCCACCCCGGCCAGACCAATAAAACGGTTGTCCTTAGTAATGGGCACCCCGACGCTGGTTTCATAGTTCTTATTGGTCTGATCGGCAGTATAACTGTAATAGTAAGGATTCATGACCAGCTCTTCCTTGCTTTCACGTACCTGATAATAGGCCCCACGTTCAAAGCCCCGGGTCGTGTCCAAAATTTCCTTGCGGTATTTGATTTGTCCGTTCGACCGGTAATAAGTCAGGCGCATCCTCCCAAAAGGTTTATCCCAGGAAGGACGTATATCTTTGAGTTCCCATATTGACCACACCGCTAAAAAATTGGGATTTTTGCGGATGATGTTCTTTAAAATTTCATCCTGCTGCCCCCTCCATTGATCAATCGGCTGATCGGCAAAGGTTTCCAGGGTCTGGGCCAATGCCCTCGACATGTCCATGTCTACGTTCAACTCGGTTTCTGTGTAATAGGCATACTCCTTGGCCATCGCATCGATCTTATCCTGAGCTTCCTGCAGGGCATTGTTTTTCAGCTGCAAACTGATATAACCTACGGCTGCAATGTAAATCAAGGCCGAAATGGAGAGGATGTAAATCAGCATCTTCGATTTAATGCTCATGTTTTTCATTGGACTGTTCTTTTTGTTTGGGTCTTATCAAAAATTGCCTCTGATTGTGAGAAATATCTTATAGTGATAGAGATTTATTAACGGTTTTAAACAAGCATTCCGCGGATCCATTATCAATTTTTACCGAAAACCCCTCGCCATGGAACCCTCAGGGCTTTATTTATGGCCTTGTCCTGCACATCAATTCATGAAGGGCTGAGGGGCCATTAAAATGAATCATGGCTTATCCGATGGAACAAATATTGATGTGGGCTAATATATAAAATATATTTGAAGCGCCCTGCTGAATAAGGGGTAAAATGATTGCAACTTTCCACTGCAGCCATCCATAATACAAGGTTTTAGGTAAGTGATCTGTGGATTTCGTTTTAGATTTTTACTGGCAATGGGGTTAAAGGAGGAAATGGCTGATCATGGCTCTGGTTCTGTAACCAGGGAGAAGGTTCTTTTCTAGGGCATGAACAAAAGAGGGGGGAAGGATGTATTGATAAAAAGCAATCAATGATGAAACAGCGCATTCGTTGGATATGGATATTCTTTGCCGGGTTGATTTTTTTAATCGATCCCTACGTATACTTGAGTCTGAAACGTCTGTTGGCCCTTGAGACCCCTGTATTTCCGATTGTTTACTGGGCCATACCCTTTCTGCTTCTTTTGCGGCTGGCGACCCTGCTGGCCTTTCATTCATACAGTCAGCGAAAGCCCGCGATACAAAAACGTTATTTCAACCTGTTTGGGGGTCTGATTCTGTTCTACATTCCGAAGCTTTTTTATATGGCCCTCTCCCTTATGGGTTTATTGATGCGGACGGTAACGGATTTGATTTCGATGTACCCCTACCGGATGGCATTTATGGGGTACCTTGGCTTCGTCGGGGGCAGCATCTTGTTTATATTCATATTGTATGGCATCCTTTATGGCCGTTTTCACTTTAAAACCCAAATGCTGGATTTTTCTCATGAAAGGATACCGGCGGGGTTCAATGGATTGCGCATCGTACAAATTTCTGATCTGCACATCGGCAGTTGGGTGGGCCACCGCAAAAGGCTTGAACAGGCAATAGAAAAAATAAACAGTCAAAACCCGGATCTGATCCTTTTTACCGGCGACCTGTTCAACAATTTTTACGAGGAAATAGCCGACTTTAAAGATATTCTCCGGAAATTAAACGCTTCTTATGGAAAATATGCCGTACTGGGCAATCATGATTACGGAGATTACTTCCCGTGGCCATCCGATTCAGCCTACCGGGATAATTTCAATCGGATCAAAGGGGTCTATCATGATCTGGGCTTTCATTTGCTGTGCAATGAATCTCAAATTCTTAGGAAAAATGGCCATTACATAGGGATCGTTGGGGTTGAAAACTGGGGCCATCCTCCTTTTCATCAATACGGGGATTTAATGAAGGCGCTCTCCGGGATAGATGGTACGGGCTTCAACCTGCTTCTTTCGCATGATCCCAGTCACTGGCGAAGTGAGGTGCTTCAGCGAAAGGCTCTGACATTGACTTTGTCGGGCCACACCCACGGGATGCAGTTTGGTTTTGACACCCCCTGGTTGAAATGGAGTCCCGCCCAGGCCAAATACCCGGAATGGAAAGGGTTGTACCGTGAAGGCCACCAGGCCCTCTATGTGAACCCGGGGCTGGGTTACATTGGTTTCCCCGGAAGAATTGGTATAAGACCGGAAATTACGGTGATTACCCTAATCTCGCCTGCCACCCGCTGAATATTATCTTCCACAGGAAAAACTTTGTCCTCAAGGTTGGTTGAGGCTGATGTTTAAGGCCACAGTCAGTTGATCCAATATACAATCCAGGGATGTGTAAAAAAAGGGAACCATGCCAGGTCCCCTTCTTATTGGTAAGCAGGATGCCTCCTGCGTATGTTGGTCTTTTGGTTTGCAATTTCCATCCCCTGGATACCACCGGGGCTGTTCTGATTTGTTGAACCTCTGGTTGAGGTTCAATCAGGCATCAAATCACGAGATGTCGTATTTGCTGGCCAGGTTTTGAAGATATTGTTGAAGTTCCTGAAAATGATTTTCAATGGGTTCTTCACTACCATCCTTGAAAACAAACACCGGTTCAAAGAACATTTCATCGTCACTGTCTTCATCCAGGACAAATTTGATGTCGGCTATTTTCTTGCCCGTATTATAGACATGAGCCGAAAGATCCATCTGTTCATTCAGGTATGCGACCATATCCTCACGCGTTGTCACATCAGCATCTTCCATATGCTGCATGTCATAGGGTTCAATCCATCCCTTGAAGATGAGGTTGAGCACCTGAAAATTCCCATCCACCTTCTTGATGTCTTCCATATTGGTCATCATCAGAACACTCATATTAACTGACATGATGGGAAGGTCTTGTTCTTCTACTGAAATGGCAGCAGATATGCTGGACTGGCTCAGCGAGAGGGTATAGGTATAGGCATGAAGCTTAACCGTGGCATCCAGCGATTTTAAGATGGTGGTCCCGTCAAAATTTTCGGTTTCCATTGTCCAATCCACACTCATAACCTCTTCTCCGTCAACCAGCAATTTGGCATCAATCACTGTGGGAACATACACCGTTTCGCCGGCGGTGTCGGTCATGGTGGTTTCTGCATAATCTGCCAAAATGAATTCGCCGTTGTTTTCTATCGGATCGGCAGAGGTATCGGCAGGAAAACGGATGATGATGGAATCGCTTGGTGCTTTTTCCCAATTGCCCGGGCCCAGCCATGTATAAATGCCAGTATGAGACTCAAAATCAAAAGGTTGCTCACCTAGCTTTTTAAGCTCCTTTTTCTGTACAGGCTTAATGGCCTTTTGTATGGACTTCAATACCGTTTGACCGGAAGTGGCTTTGGTTTGATCAAAGGGATTGTTCTTTTCGCCCAGCGCCGCTAATGTTCCCATGGCCTTCATGCCCTGGGTGTTCTGCATATTTTGAAGACTTGCCGTTAGATTGGCGCTGTTTTCCTCCAGGGTCGCAATTGCATCTTCCTTGCTGACGGTTTGGGTGCTTTGTTCTTCCTCACAGCCGGTGAAGACCAGCATCGCACCTATAACAGCAAGACTCACAATGTTTCTTAAAGTTTTCATAAGCGTTTGGGTTTTTTTGTTCATCATTCTCTTTATGTAATTACGTATAGGTTTCCCTTCTCGTTGTATGGAACGGGAATTTTTTTAACCTTTTCGGGTAATTGTTGCAAATTGTCTGCCAAAAATGATTAGAGAAAATCCTGATATCCCAGTTGACTGGAAAAGGCAATGACCTGTTGGGGGGCTAAATTGCTGATGTAATTGAACATAAATAAGGTGGAGTCGGAATTGTAAATGGCCACTTGTTCCCTCCAGTTTTCCTTCTTATTTTTTTCATACAACCGCATGTTGCTTTTGGAGGCCGGCTTGTCAAGGATTTGATTAAATCCAAGGCTATCCAGGTAAGCCATCATGTCATGCTGAAGCTGCTCACAGCGGTAATGGCTTGATTGTTTTTGATGAAAGATCATCACCCGGAAAGCCCTGAAATTTTCTTTCCTGATCTGTAAACTGTCCTGCTCAGGTAAGACTTGATCCATAAGAAAATCGGGCAGTTTTATGATGGTAAATCCCCTTTTCCCTTCATAAGGACTCATTAAAGACTTAACCTCACTCTTTATACCGGCAATCGGCTGATTCATATGAAACAGCATGGTGAATCCCCCGATTAGAAGGGCAGATATAATGATCAGATGATTCTTTTTCATATCCCGTTGAGTAATTCCTGTGATGAAATTACGAAATAATATTAAAAATTATTTAATCTGTTTTGGTTAATTTTGAAAAGAATTGCTTAATAAAACGAAGCCATGATTCACCAGATTGGTAAATATATCTTGATCATTGGGGCAATTTTATTGATCATTGGGTTGATCCTGTATTTTTTCGGCAGCAAATTCAGTTGGTTCGGCAATTTGCCGGGAGATATCCATATTAAACGCGAACAGTTTGTCTTTTATGCCCCGATTACTTCCATGATCCTGTTGAGCCTGTTTCTGAGTTTTATAGTTTGGCTCTTCTCAAAAATTCGCTTTTAGGGGATATTATATTTTTTCTTTGACATTGAATTTTTTAGCCAGCAGATGTTGTTTAACGGGAGTTGGTACCAGCATACTGGCAATGCGGAACAATTTATTGATGGTACCGGGGATGATCAGGGTTTTACCCTGGAGCATTTCGGAAATGGCCACTCGAGCCATTTTTCCTGAGCGCATGGTTGATAACCGGGCCCAGTAACCCCCGCGGCGGATGCGTTGAATCACTTCCTGGTTGGTGATGATGGGGCCCGGACACAAGATGCTGATATGCACCCCGGTATTTTTCAACTCTGCTTTTAAAGCCCGGGAAAATGAAAAGATAAAGCTTTTACTGCCGGCATAGACGATTTTATAAGGGATGGGGTAGAAAGAAGCCAGGCTTCCCAGATTCATGATGTAGGCCTGGTCCATCTTTTTCATCTCGGGCAGGAAAAGGCGGGTCAATAAGACCACTGACTCTACATTCAGGCGGACGAGTTTTTCATAAAAGGCGTGGTCATAATCGGTAAAAGCGCCCAGATGGCCTTTTCCGGCATTATTGATCAGCATGCGAATGGCCATATTGTGTTCGTGGCTCCAGTTGTATATGCGTTCGGCAGAGCGTGGGGTGGTCAGATCCAACTCCAAAAAACGGATCTTTACCAGAAAGTGTTTTTTCAGGTAACAGATGGTTTGCTGTAGTCCTGATTCGGGCAGGTCAATCAGGGCCAGGTTCATGTTGCGCCGGGCGCACTCTATGGCCAAAGCCCGGCCTATGCCGGTACTGGCCCCTGTAATCAGGGCATATGCATGGTTTGGGGTGTTATTCATATTGATCGGTATTTTCCAGCCAATGGATGGTATGCTGCAAACCAGCAGCCAAAGGAGTAATCTTATAATCAAGCTCTTGCTGGGCTTTGCGGGAATCCAGCTCCCAGTTGTACATGTATTTTTTGACCCATTTGGGCGGCAAAAGCGGGGGGCGGTTGACCAACCGGGACAGGAACATTTGCACTGAGGCAAAGGCAACCAATAAGGGGACAGGGATTTTAACCAACCGGTGGTTTTTGCCGCTTATTTGCCGCACTGCATGGAAAAATTCTGAATAAGAGGCATTCTCCCCTCCCAAAATATACTGTGCCCCGGGTTGACCCTTCTCCATGGCACCGATATGGCCTTCCACAACATCATCAATATAGACATAATTCCCCCTTTTTTCTCCGTTACCTGGTATAATGCGCCAGGTGCCCTTAAGGTAATTCTTGATCATAATGGTAACCGAGTTGCTTTTGGACAGGCTACCCGGGCCATAAACCCGCGAGGGGTGTACAATCGATACATCCATCCCCTCCAGCACATAATCCTTGATGTATTTTTCAGCCATAAATTTGGTGCTTTCATACTCGTTGAAAAAATCGTGCAGACGGGGGGTGTTTTCTTTAACGGGCGATTCACCTGAAGGGCCCAGGGTTCCGGCAGTAGAGGTAAACACAATTTTGGGAACCTGTATTTCGCTGGCAATATCCAGAATCGCTTTGGTTGCCAACAGGTTGATCTGATTGTAGAGGGTAGGTTGGCGGGCCCATGGTTTGGCGTAAGCGGCCAGATGGAAGACCCCATCAACGCCCTGCATCGCCCTTTTCAAAACATTATGGTCATTGAGCTCACCCCGGATGAGCTCAATATTGGGATGTTTCAATGGAGTGGCCTTAGCAGGGGTTCTTACCAGGGCCCTGACCTGATGGCCTTTACCGGCCAGTGCCAGGGCTAGGTTGGTCCCGATGAAACCGGTTGCCCCGGTGATAAAATATTTCATAGGCGGTTGCTTTTTATTTGCATATCCGGATGGGCTTTGATGGCAAAAAATTCATTGCTTAAAGCCATCATGGCATGAAGCACGAAAGCAGCCAGGAAGGAGCCGGTGGTCAGAGAGATCAAACAAAGCAGCAGGCCAAAGGGGATGGCCCCGAGGGTTTCGCGCCAGCCTTTCGGCAGGTGAACCAGGGCATATACCGCCACATTGATCCCCACGGCCAGGGGCAAACCGAATGCGTGAAGCAGGGCAAACAGTAAAAAACCCCGGAAGAGCATTTCATAACCCAACAAGTAAAGGGTCCAGCTGAAAAAATTGATCAGCAGCTCTTTGAAACGCCAGCGGGTGAGCCGTACCTGGGGATATTGCCGAAGATTAGCGGGTTTGCCAGCAATGTAATAATTGATCCCTACGATCACCGGCAGCAATCCCAGAATCCAAATGGCTGTATGGTTTATGTGGGACAAATTAATGCCGTATTGAGTAAAAGGAAGTTGGAAGATGTAACGAAATACACCCAATGGCAGCAGGCCCAAAAGGGCTAGTCCCACGAGCCTTCTTAAAACATGGGCGCGAAAGCGGGTTTGGCACTCCGGGGCGTGCGCCCCTGCACTCAGGCGCATCAGATAAAGGCCCATAAAATGGTACCCTAAAAAACCCACGCTCAGTAGCAAAAGGGTTAACAAAGAAATGGTCACTCGGGAAGAAAGAGCATCAAAGCCCTGCAATAAAGTATCCATATTCTTCTTAATTAAAAGGAGAATCGGGTTCGCGGGCCATCACCCGGTAGGTCAGCCTGTCAATCAAATGGGGCATCAAGCGCCGGAATAATACCGTGATCTTGCCTTCTGTGGTCATGATAATCAGCCGCTTACGCTTTCGTATGCCCCGGGCTATGATGCGGGCCACCTTCTCGGGCGGCATCATCTTGGCTTCATCCCGCGGACTCGTCCCCTGGCTTTGACCATCAGGTCCAAGGGCCGATTTCCTTACATTGGTGGAAGTAAATCCCGGGGCAGCAATCATCACATGCAATCCGTTCTTGAGATGCTCCACCCGCAAGGTTTCTAAAAAACCATGCATGGCAAATTTGGAGGAAGAATATCCGGTTCGCCCTGGTAAACCCTGAAAACCTCCAATGGAGGAGATTCCAATGACCGATCCTTTGCTTTGAAGTAAATGCGGAAGGGCGTAATGGGTGCAGTAGACCGTGCCCCAGAAATTGATGTCCATCAACTGCTTCAATACCTCCAGGCGGGTGTTCTGAAAAAGTCCCCGCATCGACACCCCTGCATTATTAACCAATACATCAATCTTTCCGAATCTTTCAACCGCCCGATCTATTAAATTTTTACAATCCCCTTCTTTCGATACATCGGTCTTAACTGCCAGGGCCTCAAAATTTTCAGCATGCAAGTCCTGAACAATCCCCTGCAGTTTATCTTCATTGCGGGCAGCCAAAACCACTTGCGCCCCCCTTCGGGCAAATACATAAGCGCATGCCTGACCTATCCCCGATGAGGCACCAGTTATGATCACTACTTGGTCGTCCATATATTTTGTTCGCCAGTTTGTTGGGGAGTAAATGTATTGATTTTTTTAAAAATTTCGGTGCATTGGCCGAGAAAAGATTTGAACAATTGTTAACAGCAAAAGCCCGACTTAAGTATGATACAAGAAATCGCCATCGTAAAACCCTGTAATAATGGTTTTTGCTTTGACCTTATGCTTTTGTCCTTAAAAAATTGCCTTTAAATGTTGGCAGAAAAAACAGAAGATATTACTTTTGCACCGACTCAGTAGCTCAGTTGGTAGAGCATCGCCCTTTTAAGGCGAGGGTCCTGGGTTCGAGACCCAGCTGGGTCACAAAACAGCACTTCCCAAAAGCACTCAGTGGTAAACTGGGTGCTTTTTTTTCTTTTCCTGTGCAATTCCCACCGGAAATTTTTATTTTTAATAAGTCAACAAGTTTGATTTATACATAGTGGACTGATTTAAAGCAGGATAGTGACAGCAAAAAAATAATGCCTGATTATTGGCAGTTTCCAATGGTTGAAGGGTTGTCTTTCCATGGGGTAGTAAGGGAAAATGCCCTTTATCAGCCTTATTTATATTGATTAAAAGGGTCAACTTGAATAAAAGGCCTATGCCAATGCATATAAATTTGAAAGGACTATGAAAACCTGGACAACTTCTTCCGGTCTCTCTGTTTCCTCCATATTATCAGGTCGAAGCAACGCATACCTGATTGGAACCCGCACCGGAAACATTTTGGTCGATACGGGTGAATCAGGTGCGTACCGCCGATTATCCCGGAATATCAATGGATCGGCAGCCCCTGGCGGGTCGCTTCAACTGTTGATCCTTACCCACACCCATTATGATCACTGTCAGAATGCGGCCCGTATTAAACAGCAGGAAAACTGCCCCATCCTGATGAGTCGGCGGGAAGCCAAATATGTGCAGAAAGGCTATACGCCACTGCCCCGGGGGACTTCCTTGATTTCCCACATGCTGACTTTGCTGGGAAATCAGATCGGACCCCCGCAGTTTGGCTACAAACCTTTTGCCCCGGATATATTGATGGAGGAAGAATATACCCTGGAGGAACCGGGTCCCGGGGTTCGGGTGATCAGCACCCCCGGGCATACCATTGGTTCGATCAGCGTCATTGTGAATGAGGAAATAGCCATCGTGGGGGATGCCATGTTTGGCATTTTCAGAAATTCTATTTATCCACCCTTTGCCGACGACCGGCGGGAGATGATCCGGAGCTGGTACAAATTGTTACAAACCAGGTGTGAATTGTTCCTTCCCGGACATGGCCGCCCGATCGGAAGGGAAGGGGTCGACCGGCAGTACCAAAAAAGCCTGCGCAAATACGGTCAGGCGGCCCTGGAATTTTCCTGAAGGCCGTTTTCACCCCCAGCATAGCCAAGTCGTAGGTTAACGGATCAATTTTATCAACAATGAACGCCTTAGATCAATGAGCGGTTTTTTTCGGTTAACAGATCAATACCTGAACAAGGCAATGACACGACACATCAATTTAATTTGCTGATATGAAAACAAATCACCTATTTTTCGGGCGCAAACTATTATGGACAACGGGTGTTGCTCTTTTGTTTCTGAATGCATGCCTGGAGGGTACGCCTAACCAGGAAAAGTCAGCAACCGAGAATTACCGGACAGGTAACAAGCAGGTAAAGGTTTATCTAACTGCTAAAAATACCAACTATCGGCTTTCGCAAATCGACACTTTAACATTTTCCCGGTGGAAACAACCCGACGAGATGACCCCCACCATCATGGTGGATCCCGACAAGCGTTTTCAGGAGATTGTGGGCATCGGAGGGGCACTGACCGATGCTTCTGCCGAGACTTTCTACCAGATGCCCGAGGAAGCACAGGATGAGATCCTCACTGCCTATTTCGACCGTGAAGAAGGCATAGGCTATTCGCTTTGCCGCACCCACATCAACAGCTGTGATTTTTCGAGCGAGAGCTATGCCTACACCGAGGTTGAAGGCGATACGGCCCTCGAGCATTTCAGCATAGAGCACGACCGGGAGTACCGCATACCCTTTATCAAAGAAGCCTTGTCGGCATCCGATGAGGGCTTTAAGATCTTTGCCTCGCCCTGGAGCCCCCCGGCCTGGATGAAGACCAATGGCAACATGCTGCAGGGGGGCAAACTCAAGGCGCAGTACCGCGATGCCTGGGCCCGTTACTACATCAGATTTATGGAAGCCTACGAGCAGGAGGGCATTCCCATCTGGGGTCTGACCGTTCAGAACGAGCCCATGGCCGTGCAGACCTGGGAGTCGTGCATCTATACCGCAGCCGAGGAGCGCGACTTTGTCAAGAACCACCTGGGACACTTCTCCAAATTCATACGCCCGGGCGCCCGAAGGGTCATTGCCTCCTCCAACAACGACGATCTGCTGGCCACGGCCTTCATCAATCCCGACAACTCCCTGGCCATCGTGGTGTTGAACATGACCGGTCAGTCGATGGACTACAAGACCTGGATCGATCAGCAGGCCTTCGAGGCCACCAGCCCGGCCCACTCGATCATGACACTGGTGGTGGAATGAGCCAACAACTAAAAATTTAGTTGTCCGCTCTGGCCGTTCATATAGGTTGGCCGTTTAAAAAAAGGGGCGGACCGAACCAAAAAGCAATCTGGAAGAAGACGAGCAAGGCTGCAGAAAAAAAGCAAGCGATTTACTGACAAAGGGCAACAGACGAACGAAAAGACGTTGGAGTCAAAATAAAAAGACCCAATCGCCACATCAGCAGGGATTGGGTCTTTTTATTGAATGCCACAGGCGTAGATCATCATGCGAGAACACGCTGCCTGTTTAAAAGAACATTAACAGTCAACAGAGCAGGGGATGGGTCATTTCATCAAACCACGGTCGGTTATTCCCGGCCCACATCCACTGAAATGCCCAGGTTCATAATGGCTTCACTTGAATATGGCATACCCGGGTGCAGGAAAGTAAATTCAGAATCTGGTATGAAGACTTCTGAGGAAAAAGCAAAATCACTGGGGTAATAATACTGATCGGGCCAGTAAGTCTCTCCGTCAGCACTGCCTATGCTCCTTACTGCCGGATCCAGGTAAAGGGTGAGGCCCGTTCGGATCTCCAGCACCGACACCGGCAGCAGCACCATGGTGGATGATACGTTCATTTCCTCTCCCGGATTGTGCAGGGTGAATTGTGGGTTGGGGACCTCCTGGAACCGGTCGCTGCCAAAAAACAGCAGATCGGGGTTGCTCATGGCTTCCGGTGGTTGGTAGCCTGAATAGACCAGCCCGGGGAATAGTTCATTCTTGGGCGCGGTAAAAAGACTCACGCTACTGGGCGTGAAGGTGTCAGAAGGAAAGAAGTTTTCCCCGCTGATCAGGGCCACATCCAGTGGTGCACGGATGCCTTTGACATTGGTTCCCTCTTCCCTAACCGTGAAAAAGCCGTCGGCCGGGTTGACCCACCTCGAAGAGTCGGGATGCACCGGGAAGGCAATGTCCTGGGGGTCTTCGAAAAACATTTCCGCCAGGTTGTTGCGCGGACTTACCCGGATGTTGTAGAGCTGGTCGAGGGTGACGGCCACACCGATGCGGGATTTGTCCGTCTCGACATTTTGGGATGCTCCTTCTGCCAGGTCGACCTGGTTGGCCGAAATGTCGGCCCCGCCGAACAGGTCGGCCACCGCCTTGGAGCCCGTGTACATCAAGATTTCCATGTCTTCGGGACTTTCAGGCATCCATTCATCGCCGGGTACTTCCAGTCCGTCGTCGCCGGGGGTCCACCGGGAGCCGGGGATAAATTCTTCCCCGCTGAAGCGGTACCACTGGCCGCCACCGGCGTGGTTGGTGATGGTCAGCGTGCCATGTTCTTGAGGGACAGGCAAAAGGGCCAGCAGGTCCTCGGGACCAACCGAGCTGCCGGAAAGGCTTCTTCCCGGTACCAGCAGGGTGCCGGTTGACGGATGGAATCCTTCCCCATCAATGGAAAGGAAGGGGTTGTTGCCCGTGTAGGCGTGCATGTCGTCGGGTCCGATCGCCCTGAGGGACTGGCTTTCATGGGCATAGTTCTCCAATACCGTACCCTGATCCGGGTTGGCCGATTCTTCCTCTTCACAGGAGGTTAATCCAGTAAAACCTGCCAATAATATCGCTATCATCAACAACAGGGAAGGTCTGAAATGGCGGTTCCAAAATGTAGCGCCTGTTGTCTTTTGACCCTTTTTCGCCAGAGGTGAAGAGCGGATAAAATACTGCATACGAAAATTTTTAGCGGTTCAACAATCTATTTGTCAGTGGACAAATGCATACAGCAATATGTTGTTGGGCACCCGTTCAACTCCCCATTTTTTAAATTAGTGAATGGCAATAAATAACTGACTGTATTTCAATTAATGGCAGGAAGTAAAAATTTTCACTAAATGCCAGGCATGGTTGCAAGACCTGAATGGTTGAGTTCAATAAAAGGCCTAGATGCCCGGTATGGTGCAAGAAAAGCAGGACGCATCAAGAAACCGATGATCCTGAGACAAACGGCTCATCGAAAGCCTTCGGGCAGTTTCCGGGTAAAAAACGTTGAGGTAGCTGTTCCCAAAGGGGTTTGTTGAAAGGTGTTATTGCAGGCTGGGGATGAAGGGGTGACAAGTACCTGTTCCCGATGAGGTTCGTTGAAAGCCTGGGGGCTGCCTGTTAAATTTTGTTAAAACGGCTAGTGATTAGACGGTTAGGGGCTCATTATTGCTAATTTTGGGCAAAAATCGGTTGACTCATGCATATTGTTGTGGATCAGTTGACTAAGACTTACGGCCGACAGAAGGCCGTCGACAACATTTCATTCCGGGTACGACCCGGAGAGATTTTGGGTTTTCTTGGTCCAAACGGAGCAGGTAAAACCACCACCATGAAGGCCATTACGGGCCTGTTTTCATTTGATGCAGGTACCATTCACATTGGTGACAAATCGATCACCTCTCAAGGCGATCAGGTAAAGCGCCATATTGGTTACCTGCCCGAGGATCATGCCCTTTATACGGAAATGCCGGTGATAGACTATTTAAAGTTTATCGCCGAGATTGAAGACATTGAACCGGCAAGGATCAGCGAGCGGGTTGGTGAAATCATTCAGACCACCGGGCTGCAGGATGAAAAACACAAGCAGATCGGTGAGCTTTCCAAAGGTTATCAGCAACGGGTGGGGCTGGCCCAGGCATTGATCCATGATCCGGAAGTACTGATTCTGGATGAACCCACCACCGGCCTGGACCCCAACCAGATTGTTGAGATACGTGAGCTAATCAAATCGATCGGCCGGGAAAAGACTGTAATTCTCAGTTCCCATATCCTGGCTGAAGTGGAAGCCACCTGCGACCGGATCATGATCATCAACAACGGTCAAATCGTTGCTGACGGCACCGCCAAAGAGCTGCAGGACCGAGCCCGAGGCAAATATCTGATGAACGTTGGTATTGCCGGGGCAGATGCCGATGCCGTCTACAATGCCCTGAAAAACCTTCCGCAAGTTGAGATGGTTGATTTTGCCGACAAACAGCAGATGCTCTTTGAAGTGCGGTCGGTCGATCAAAACTCCCCGGCCAAGGAGATTTTTGATATGTGTGTGGCACATGCCTGGTATATTACCCGGATGACACCCCAGGAAACCCGCCTGGAAGATGTCTTCCGTCAATTAACCATGAACTGAACCCCTAAAAATGAATGGTATGAAAAAATCCTGGATAATCGCCAAGCGGGAATTGAGCGTCTTTTTTGATTCTTTAATCGGATATTTCATTATTGTGGCATTCTTAGGTTTTACCGGTTTTTTTACCTGGCTCTATGGTTCAGATATTTTCTTTGTCGGCCAGGCCAGTCTGGATGGTTTTTTTAACATCGCCTACTGGACCCTGTTCTTTTTCATTCCCGCTATCACCATGCGTATGCTTGCCGAGGAAAAACGCTCCGGTACCATAGAGTTGCTGCTGACCAAACCGGTTACGGACTGGCAGGTGGTGATGGGTAAATTCTTATCCACCCTGATTTTAATTCTAATCACCCTGGCTTTAACCCTGCCTTATTATGTCACCATCTGGAGTCTGGGCCCCATCGACCATGGTGTGGTATGGTCGGGATACCTTGGCCTGCTTCTGATGAGCGCGGCCTATATCAGCATCGGGCTTTTTGCCAGCAGCCTGACCCGCAACCAGCTGGTTGCCTTTCTGCTGGCCCTTCTCATTGGTATCTTCTTCCACATCATTTTTGAAGTCCTGGCCCAGAGCACCTCTGGTACCCTTTCCGATATCCTGAGCTACTTCAATCTCTCGTCTCATTATGATGCCATTTCAAGGGGGGTGGTGGACACCAAAGATTTGATTTACTTTTTGTCCATTACCTTCGTGGGATTAGTATTGTCGGAGTTTGGACTGGCCCAACGAAACATCATTGGTTAACCCAAAAAGCAAACGTTCATGACACGAAAATCAGCTTTAATAACTACGATACTGCTCATCATTGGCATCGTGGTGCTGGTCAATATCCTGGCCTCCCGCTTCTTTGTACGGGTGGATCTGACAGAAGACAACCGTTATACATTGAGTGAGGCCACGGAAAATATCATGGGCAATCTGGATCAGCCGGTGACCATAACGGCGTATCTTTCGGATGAGATGCCGCCACGAATTGCCAAAACCAAGCAAAATTTCACGGATCTGTTGATCGAGTACGGGCAGCGCTCAGGGGGAATGGTCAATTACGAGGTAGTGAATCCCTCTGAGGATCAGCAAACCGAACGCAAGATTGTCCGTCGCCATGGCATTCGTCCGGCGATGGTAAATGTGCGCAAGCAAGATCAGATGAAACAGCAAAAGGTCTATATGGGAGCGGTCATTCGGAAGGGATCGCAGAAGGAGACCATACCGTTTGTACAGCCCGGCTCATCGATTGAGTATAATATTTCCTCCAGGATTAAGAAGCTGGCCGCCACCAGCAAGCCTTTTGTGGGTGTTATGCAGGGACACGGAGAACCTTCCCTGCGCAAGTTGCGGGAGGCCAAAAAATCGCTGAATGTGCTCTACAAATTGGAACAGGTGAACCTGAGCGACACGGCCAATGTCCTCCAAAAATACCGGACAGTGGCGATCATTGCCCCCAAGGATTCCTTCCCTCAAAGCCATTTGCGTCAGTTGGACCGCTATTTGGCGCAGGGGGGCAAGCTGTTGGTGGCCTTCAACCGGGTAAAGGGCAACTTCCGCCGGGCACGCGGTTCGGTCCAAAAAACAGGGCTGGCCTCTTGGATCAGGGACAAAGGCATTGAAGTGAAAAAAAACTTTGTGATTGATGCCAATTGCCAACGGGTTTCGGTTCGCCAACCCAATAACCCCTTCCGTGTCAGTGTCAATTTCCCCTACCTGCCCATCATCAGCAATTTTCCGAAGCATCCCATCACCAAGGGCCTGGAGGCTGTCTCCATGCGTTTTGCCAGCACACTGGATTTTGTCGGCGACACCACCCTGGAATATACGCCTATTGCCCGTTCCTCCAAAAAATCAGCCACCCAGAAAGCGCCCCTGCGTTTTGACGTGCGCAAAGAATGGCGCGAGAGTGATTTTCCCAAGTCAAAACTGCCGGTGGCTGCAACCCTGGAGGGGCCCATCACCAAAGGGCAGGAATCGGCCATGGTGGTGATTGCTGATGGAGACTTTCCTCTCACCCGGCGAAACCGACAAAGTCAACGCGACAACGTCAGCCTGCTGGTCAACAGCATCGACTGGCTCTCGGATGAAACGGGCCTGATGACCCTGCGCACCAAGGGCATATCCTCACGGCCCCTTGAACAGATCAAAGACAGCAAGAAGACCTTCCTCAAATATTTTAACTTCTTGCTCCCGATGGTTCTGATGATCCTCTACGGAATCTTCCGTTTCCAACAAAAACGCATCACAAGGATAAAAAGAATGGAGGCCGATTATGTTCAATAAAGCAAATCCCAAGATATTAGCCGTGGCATTTTTGGTGCTGCTGGCATTGGTTTTGGTTGTCTTTTTCACCGACAGCGACCGGGGCAGGCGTTCGTTCAGGAGCGAGCTGGTTGAATTTGACCCCGGCGAGATTGACCGCATGCATATAGCCCCCAAAGGAGCTGACCCTTTTGATTTAATCAGGCAAGACAGTACCTGGCGTGTCCAAACCAGCGGAAAAAGTTACCCGGCCAAGCAAGGGCAGATTCAGCGAACCCTGGAACGGGTTGCCGGTTTGGAGGTCAGCCAGGTGGTGGCAACCTCTTCCGATCGCTGGACCCAATATGAGGTGAGCGATTCACTGGCCACCCGCATCAAGGTTCAAGCAGGTGATGAAGCGATAGGATTGCGGCTGGGTAAGCTCAATTTTGATCCCAAATCGCGCAGTGCCGTTACATACATCAGGCAAGCCGGTGACGAAAACGTCTATGGCGTTAATGGTTTCTTTAAAAGAACCCTGGCCAGCAATGCCGAGGTGTTTATGAGAAAAACCCTCGTGGAAGTTAACCCATCTGATATAAACCGCATAGAGATTGAATCGCCGGGGGATAAATCTTTTGTTTTAAGCAGACAAACCAACCAGTGGCAAGCAGGCGAGCAAACCGCCGATTCTGCCTCGGTCAGTCAGTACCTGCAAGAGATCAGCAGCCTGAAGGGAAACAATTTCGCCGATCTATCTGCTCCTGATATGAGCGATTCCGAATACCAGGTAACGATTGACGGGACCAAAGAGATTCAGGTCAGGGCCAAAAAAATCAACGGTCAGTGGATCATTCATTCCAGCCTTTTGGCTGAAACCTACTTTACCGATCCAAGCGGGGATATCCGCAACAAACTGTTCGTTGAACGCAGCCGGTTCATTAAATAGCCTTACGGGGAAGCACCAACCCGAGCGACTTTGTTGTTCAGTAGGAGCATTGGTGTGTTGATCAACGGTTGCAAGCATCGGCCTGAGGCCTTCCGGTGACTGGCTTACCGGAAGGCCTTACTTATTAGGCATATCCTGTGAATCAGGTGCTTTTCTTTTATTCCAGGCTTGAATGAGCGGAAGGCGGAAAATTTTCCCGAAAAAATTTGCAGAAAAAACACAAGATATTACTTTTGCACCGACTCAGTAGCTCAGTTGGTAGAGCATCGCCCTTTTAAGGCGAGGGTCCTGGGTTCGAGACCCAGCTGGGTCACATTTGACAAGCTTTACAAATTGATAACCTTTACAAAATTAAACCCGGGCACAACCCGGGTTTTTTTATTTCGCCGCGTTGAGGGTTGTCCTAAGAGGTGATTTATTGTTCAATGGCCAGGATTACCGGGTTGTTTGGCCAGGGCCTGGTTGATGTGTCTGACGAAAGCGGGCCCGTTGTAGATGAAGCCGGTGTAGACCTGAATCAGGGTGGCGCCGGCTTCCAGTTTCTCCTTTGCATCAGCCCCCGACATGATCCCTCCAACGCCTATGATTGGTATTTGTCCATTGCTTTTTTCCGAGAGATAACGAATGATCCGGGTGGATCGATCTTTTAACGGTGTGCCGCTTAGCCCCCCATGTCCAATGCGCTGAACTTTTTCACCATGGGTCGATAGGCCTTCACGAGATATTGTGGTATTGGTGGCAATTATCCCATCAATGCCACTGGAATAAAAAATGTCAATGACATCGTCCAGTTGTTCAGTGCTTAAATCCGGCGAAATTTTTAGCAGGATCGGTTTGCCTTGGGCTTTTTTGTCCCGCAGGTTGGTAAGTCGGTGCAATATCTCCAGGGTATGGGGCTTATCCTGGAGTTCGGAAAGATTCTGGATATTGGGGCAGCTTAGGTTGACCACCAAATAATCGACATGGTCATAAAGTTGTTCAAAAGCAAAGTGATAATCCTGGATGGCTTCCTCATTGGAGGTTTGGGTATTTTTCCCGAGATTTCCGCCAATGATGATCCGGTGGCGGCTTTTGCTCAGGCGGATAGCAGCTTGTTCGACGCCCTGGTTATTGAAGCCCATCCGGTTGATCAGGGCCTGGTCGCGGGGCAACCTAAAGGATCGTGGTTTGGGATTCCCCGGTTGTGGCCGGGGGGTAACCGTACCAATTTCCACGAAAGAAAAGCCAAAATGTTCCAGTTCATCAACCAAAGCTGCATCTTTGTCAAAGCCGGCTGCCAGACCTACCGGATGATCGAAGTGCATGCCTAAAAATTCCCGCCTGAGCCCGGTCTGGCGAGGCTTGAAAAGTTTGCCGGCGATACCTGCCAGGGGCGAAAACTTTAAGAACACTTTGATTAACCCTACCAGTAGGTTATGAATGGTTTCAGGCCCGAGCAAAAAAAGGAGCGGGCGGAACAAGTATCGATACATGTTTTTGAGTCAAAGATAAAGAAGAAACTGGAATTATCATCCCGGCCGATACTCTTCAAAGCTATGGTCATCATAAAAAATAATCACCCTTGTGATTTGAGCCGAACGGTGGGTGTTTGCCTCAGGGGGTATCTCTTCTTCTGGAGGCATTTTCTCGGCTGCAGGTTCCTGACTGGTTTGACCCCCCTGCTGGTTGTTCCTGGTTGGGTTTTCTGAAGCCCCCTGCTGGGGGGATTGATCATCAAAGGCCAGGGTGCTTTGCTTTTGTTGCAGATACATGCTGCCTTCCCCCAAAATCAACCATTTGGGATTGATTTGAGGGTAGTGTTCAAGAAATTTATAGATGAAATCATAACTGGGTTTATTGCGGCCCGATACAATATGGGAAATGCTTGAACGCTGAACCCCGATCTGATCTGCCAGTCTGGTGGAGGTTATACCCCGATTATTTAAGAATTGTAACAACCTTTCCTTCATGGCCCTTTTTATTTTATACAAATGTAATAAAATTATTGTAGCCAAATGTAAACAAAAAGGAACTCCCTGGGCGTTACAATTGTAATCAAACCAGGAAAATTTGCTTGTTCCAACCAACATCCTGACCATAATGATCCGGACAGTATAATTTTGGTAAAAAGTTGGCCCGGCAAAATGACGTCAATAGATGATCCGGTTAATTAAAATTGCCCTTTGATCAAAGACAGGGGGGTAGCGGATTAAATTAGGCCCAAAAAATCACCCCCCATGATATGAATATGAAGCCAAGAGCGACCAGTAAAACAAATTGATTATCAACTGGATGCAAATCACTCTTGTAGCCCTTAACCAATACTTTAATTTATTTTAAATATACACTGATAGTCAATATATTATATATTGTGAAAGGCCGGAATAAATCCTTTTATAGGTTGGATTCCCTCAATTTTCTCAAACAACAATTCAAATAAAATCCATAAATCATTGATATTACGATTATTATTGTTTTAACAGATCTCAGGATTTTCCCTAAACCCGAACGATAGACCAGGCTCCCTTTTTCATAATTACATTTGTAACACGACAAGACCAATCGCAAATCAAAGCCCATTCTTTGTGTTGACAATCGTGAAACACCGGGGTGCGGCATTCCGAAAAAACGAACTGATCGATTATTTTTGACGGAGGAAAGGCATAGTGTAGTACTGCTAGAGCGATACCGGGTGGGAAAACACTGTATATTTTTTACTTCAAACTTTGAAAAAGATTGGCTAACAAAAAAGAACGGATTACCTGGAGGGACAAAAACAGCCGGCTGTTACAAATGTAAACAGCGGGGTAAGCCTGCGGATTGTGTTTCTCAATTTTTTTTGCAATATTTACGGACAAAACAGCCACTCTATGAGACCAGCAAGATTTTTTTTACCCCTGAGCACTTTTCTTTTGCGGCTTGGGGCCGGATTTTATATTTACCTCCAACATTTTGACCGGATTCTGGCACACAATTTTCAGTCATTTCATTTTTATCTCTCCGCAATATTAACGATTTTTGGATTCCTGCTGATCGCAGGAACTTTTGCCAAAAGGCAGACTTTGACAGTTTTATCCGCCTTTATCCTGTTTGTGGTGAGCCTTTATCAAATTTTCACTTTCCCGGGCGATCTGCAGAGCCTGTCTTTTCTGTCGTTGTTGTTATTTGGTATGATTGCCTTTTTGTTTGTATGCCGGGGAAACAAAGCCAAATAAACAGGTGCAGCTGATCACAGGCTGGTCATTATTGCTTGGAAAACCCCAAATCGTTAAAATAGACTGATATGTTTAACATTGCATTATTCGGCCCACCGGGTGCGGGCAAAGGAACCCAGTCCAAAATGCTGATTGAACGCTATAACCTGGTTTACATCTCCACGGGCGATATCTTGCGTGAAGAGATGGCCCAGGGTACGGTCTTGGGCAAAAAAGCCCAGGCCGTCATTGAACGGGGCGAATTGGTCTCGGATGACATCATCGTTCAGATCATCGAAAAAAAGATCCAGACCAACCCGGAAGTCAGCGGTTTTCTCTTCGACGGATTTCCCCGTACGGTCATCCAGGCCTATATACTGGAAGGGTTGCTTTTAAAGATGAACACCCACCTTTCTTGTATGATCAGCCTGGAGGTGCCCGAAGAAGAACTGATGAAACGGATGCTTGAACGCGCCAAAAAAGAGAACCGCAGCGATGATACCGAAGAAGTCATACAGAACCGCCTGAAAGAGTACCGCAACAAAACCCTGCCAGTGGCCAATTTTTATTCGGAAAAAGGCATATATTATAAAATCAACGGGGTAGGCAGTGTTGAGGAAGTTTTTAAGCGCATCACCACCACCATCGAACAAACCCTGACCAAAGAGTGGCTGAACGTGGTGCTCTTTGGCCCGCCCGGTTCCGGAAAAGATACCCAGGGCAGAATGTTGGCCGAAAAGCATAATTTAATTTACATCTCGGCCGGTTCTCAGCTTTACGAAGAGATTGATAAGGGCACTGAAATGGGGCGCAAGGCCAAATCGTATATTGAAAAAGGGGATATTGTGCCCGATGAATACGCCATCCGGGTGATTGAACGGCAAATCAAAACCCATCCCAATGCCCGCGGATTCTTTTTCAAGGGCTTTCCCAAAACCATAGTGCAGGCTTACATCCTGGATGGCCTCCTGCGCAAGATGAATTCAACGGTCTCGTGCGTGTTCAACCTCCATATTCCCACCCTCGAGTCCATTAAACGGCTGACGGAAAGGGCCCAGACCGAAAACAAACGGCCATACGATGAAAGCATCGATACGGTAATCCGGCGAATGGAACAATTCGAGGAGCGCACCAAACCGGTTCTGGATTATTACCGCAAACAAAAGCCCATTTATGACATCAACGGTCTGGGTAACAAAGATGAAGTCTTTCAACGCCTGTCCGATAAACTGGAACTGGCGTTCCGCAAACTTCGCTGATGCACCCGGAAACGGCCCCGTTGTCGTACTTCAAAACACCGCTTTTATGTTCGGTTTCATCAATTATGAAGGGTTTTTGGTCGGACTGTTTGCCTTTTTGATCATCGGCATCTTTCACCCGGTGGTCATCCGGGTGGAATATCATTATGGGAAAGGCGTGTGGCCTTTCTTTTTGGTATCCGGCATCGTCTCGGCCACAGCCTCGCTTTTCATTGCCCAGCGGTTCATTTCTGTTCTGCTGGGCGTATTGGGCTTTGCCCTGATATGGTCCACCCTGGAACTTTTCAAACAGCACCAGCGCGTATTGAAAGGTCAGGCCAAACGCAATCCCCGCAGAAATTATCATGAATCATGAGCATGACCCTGTTTTCACTGACCATCCAGCTGAGCGGACTGATCATCGGGGCCGTTGCCTTTGGCAGTATTGCCCTGGGTCGATATCTGACCATCAAAGGCGAATACTACTTTACCCGTCGTTTCTGGATCGTCTTCCTGATTCTGGGAGGCTTGCTGTTGCTGTTGGCCCTGGTTACCCCCCATTTCCTGGTCTCGGCCTCCTGCAGCATCCTCGGCTTTACCTTCCTCTGGGGCATCGGGGAGGTCATCGAACAGGAAAAACGGGTCCAGAAAGGCTGGTTCCCCGAAAATCCCAACCGGAAAAAATTCAAGAAAAAAAGGTCTCCATAACTCAATTTATAACAGGTTTAAATAGCCGCCTGTCTAAGGCAGACCGGGATATTATTTGTACTTTTAATCCCTGTTAAGCCCATTCGGTTGAATATGTTTTATACAAGCTTCATCACATCATTGTTGCCTTACCTGTTGCTTCTGGGTGTTTTTGGAACCCTGCTGGTCAATCAGTTCCGGGGAGCTGACACCTCAACCGATCCCAGGGAGTCATCCCCCCTGGTGGTGGAAGTTGACGCCCAGCCAGGCCATTCGAATGCGGCTTCTCCACAACAGATCACCCCGCCCCGGTCAAACAAACCGAGGCCATCCACTCAGGTTGACTCACATAACCCACCCCTTATACAACTCACAACGAATGATTTATGCCAGGCTGGAAGTGCCCCGTTCGCTTTTGCCGGCTCACCAGCACTTCCTGTTTCGGACCTGAATCGTACCTTCTCGTTAAGGGGACCGCCGGCCCGTTAACTCTTGCCGGAGAATATCCGGTCCGTGTTTTTATCCCATTATATGATCAATCTTTCGGAAATAATTTAATGGATATAACTCCTCTAAATCCATTAATGGCGATTTTGCCTGTCTATTAATCATTGTTGCATAGAATCATAACCTATGACGAGCTGTATGAAATCAACTTATTTATGGATATTCCTGACGATCCTGTACATGGCATGGGCGAGCCCCACAATGGGTCAGGAGCAGGCTGCTTCGGACAGTTCTTTGATTGATGAATATTATATCGATGATGTGCTGGTCACGGCCAATAAAAGGAGTGAAAAGCTCACTGCCGTTCCTGCCTCCGTTTCGGCGATCAATGGCCTTCAGCAGGAGCGCCGTCAGGTTGAAACCCTCAATGACATGAGTCATAGCACCCCGGGCTTACACATGCCCGATTATGGTTCGAGCCTGACCTCGCCCATCTATATCCGTGGCATTGGCTCCAGGATCAACGAACCGGCCGTGGCCCTTTATGTGGATGGGATACCCTATTTCGAAAAGGCCGCTTTTGATTTCAATCTTTTTGACATCAGGCGCATTGAAGTCCTCCGTGGGCCCCAGGGAACCCTCTATGGCCGCAACTCCCTGGGGGGCATCATCAAAATATACACCCAGCAACCCAAGGCCTGGCCTTCCACCAATTTTTCCCTGGGCCTGGGCAATCATGGAAGGAAACAATTCCATCTCAATCAGCATTTGCCCCTGAGCGAGCAGTTGCGGTTCAGTTTGTCAGGCAACTACATGAATCACAACGGTTACTATACCAATCAATACGAACGCAACACCATTGGGGGCAAGGAAGACTTATCGGGACGCATCAAATTATCGTATCAACCCCAGCAGGATACCCGGATTAGCCTAATCGTCGATGCCAAAAACACCCGCAACAATGGATATCCCTATGCCAAAAAAACCCAGGACCAAAAGCGGGGCCAAATCAGTTACAACCACAACAGCTTCTATAAACGAGATATTGTCAGCACCGGGTTAAAAGTGGAAACGGAGGTGCAAGGGTTCGATCTCAAATCTGTTTCCTCCTTCCAGTTGTTGGATGATTTGCAGGATATAGACCAGGACTTTACCCCCCGGGAGTTGCTTTATGTAAAGCAGGATCGCCAGCACCACATGTTTGCCCAGGAGATCAACATCAGTTCGCCGTCGAATCGTCGGGTGCAATTTCTGGGAGGTCTTTTTGGCTTTTATCAGTACCGCGACAAACGGGTGAACGTCTTCTATGGGCCTGATGCCGTTGACCAGTGGAACCTGCCTGGGGAAATGAGCAAAACCAAAAGATATGACAACCGAACCGGCGGATTTGCCATTTTCGGCCAGGCGGTGTACCGGGATTTCCTGATCCCCGACATGAAGTTGACGGCCGGCGTGCGCTATGATTATGAAATGAGCCGCCTGGACTACCATTATCTGATCCGGATGAACGAACAGCCCCGGCCCCAGGATGATTTTGTGCACCGTGTGTCTTATCCTGAATTGCTTCCCAAGGCCAGTGTGCATTACAGGTGGAATGACTGGCTGGTGCAATATGCCAGTTTCACCAAAGGGTATAAAAGCGGGGGCTTCAATTCCACCTTCGAGCGGCGAACCGATCAGACCTACAAACCGGAAACCAGCCTGAACTACGAAATGGGGTTGAAATGGTCCGGTCAAGATTTTAAGGGACGTCTGTCAGTTTATCACATTGACATTCGAAATAAGCAGGTTTATCAGATCGACACCCTTAGCCAGGGACCACTCCTTAAAAATGCCGGTCGGGCAAGCTCTTCCGGGTTGGAGCTGGAGATGAGCCACCGCGTATCGCGGCAATGGAACAACCGTTTCAGCCTGGGATACACCCATGCCCGGTATGACCAATATGTTAAGAATCCCGCAGAAGGCATTGACTTCAGCGGAAATTTCCTGCCCTACGTCCCGCGTTTTACATTCAGCTTGGCCTCCAACTACCGGCATGTGTTTTCTTCCGGCTTCCTCAATGCCTTGCAGCTTCACGGCTCCTATCACGGGGTGGGCCAGCATTACTGGAACGATGCCAACACCCTTAAAGAAGATTATTATGGCCTTGTTAATCTACGGGCCTCATTGGTTTTCAACCAGTTCAAACTTGCTGTCTGGACCAAAAATGCCCTGAATCAGCATTACAATGCCTTCATGTTTGAGGCTTTCAATAACACCTACAGCCAGCAAAGCGCCCCGTTCCGTTTCGGGATGACGATTAAAAGCAACCTGAATTTTAAAACCCTGATGAATTAACTGGCATGAAGCCTGTTCAAAAATACACCATTCTATTAAGTCTGTACCTGGCTCAAAGCATTCCCATGAGCTTTTTTTCCACCGTATTGCCGGTGATCATGCGCATGGAAAACTACAGCCTCAGTAACATCGGATTGTTGCAATTGATCAAGATTCCATGGATCATCAAATTTCTTTGGGGCCCGCTGGTGGATCACAATGCCCGTGACAACATGCATTACCGCCGGTGGATCATTGGCTCGGAAGTATTCTATGCGGTGGTGATCATTGCCATCGGGTTCTTTCAGCTAGAGACCGATTTTGTCACGATCATTGTCCTGATGGTGGTGGCATTCATGCTATCGGCCACCCAGGATATTGCCTCGGACGCTTTTGCGGTCAGGATACTGGCCAAAAAGGAGCGGGGTTGGGGCAACAGCATGCAATCATCGGGCAATTTTCTGGGCACGCTCTTTGGCAGCGGGGTATTGCTGTACCTTTACACCCTGATCGGCTGGCAATATCTGATGCTGGTGCTTGCCGTCATTGTTGGGGTAGCACTCATACCCATTGGCCGCTACCGACAGGACCGCCAGCTGAGCAAAACCCCGGGCCGAAGCAAACGCATTGCCTTCAGGGATATCCCCGGTTTCTTCCGGATGCCCAAAATCTGGCGCCGGGTGGTGTTGCTGGTCATATTCTATTCCGGGCTTATTGGCATACTGGCCATGCTGAAACCTTATCTGGTCGACCTGGAATACACCATCGAACAGATTGCCTTCATGACCGGTATCTTTGGTACGGCCTTCGGCGCCGCCAGTGCCTTTTTGGGGGGATACCTCCTGCGGCGCCTGGGAAACAAGACCAGTTTGAGGCTCTTTGCCTTCTATGGCTTTCTCTCAGCCCTGGCCATGAGCCTGATTGCCCTCCAGCAACCCGGCACCCTGCTCATATATATAGGAATAGCACTTATTTGGAGCGCCTATGGACTGGCTTCGGTGGCCATCTTCACCATCTCGATGAATACTGTGCGAAAAGGCAGGGAAGGAACCGATTACACCCTTCAAATCGTATTGACCCACTTAAGCGGCTTGCTTGTAGCCGTGGCCAGTGGCCATCTCGGCGACTGGATAGGATATACCGGCTTGTTCTTTACAGAAGCGGCCATGGGCTTGGTCGTTACCCTGAGCATCGGGTTCCTCTATCACGATCCTGAACAAAAACAAGCTCAAGGCTATGCAAATACGGAAAAAGCACCTAAGCATGCCCTGATCGATCAGCGACAGTGAGGGGGCACCATGGCTTGTGGATCAGCACCCCAATTCATAAAACCTGCAAACGCATGCAACAAATAATCATCCCATGCGTCATCCAAAATAGAATAAAGCACATTGCCGTTATGCAATACATCGACAAAGCATTGATCAAAAAATACAACAAAGCGGGCCCTCGCTACACCAGCTATCCACCGGCCAATTATTTTACCGAATCCTTCACCCCTGAGGATTACCTTCAGATGCTGGAAGCCTCTAATCACAAGGGGCCGGGAAACATCTCCCTGTATGTGCATATCCCGTTTTGCCCCCAGATCTGTTATTTTTGCGGGTGCAACACCAATTTGACCGGCTCGCGGGAGCAGTTGCGTTCCTATATGGAAGCCCTGAAAAAAGAGATCCGGCTGGTAGCCCGGCATTTGGATCGTTCCAGGCCGGTGACCCAGATTCATTGGGGTGGGGGTACACCCAATGCCCTGCCTTTCCATTTCATTGAAGAGGTCATGGAGGTGATTCATCAGCACTTTACCCTGGCCACGGAGCCGGAAGTAGCCATGGAGTGCAGTCCGGCTTATCTGAAGCTGAACGACCTGATCCGCCTCTCCAGGATGGGCTTCAACCGGATGAGCCTTGGGATTCAGGATGCCAACAACAACCTGCTGGACAAGCTCAATCGCAAACCTCCTTTGTATCCCCTGGAGGACCTCTACAGAACCGCTAAAAAAGCAGGTTTCCGGGGTGTTAATTTTGATTTTGTTTATGGTTTGCCCGGGCAAACCCACCAAGATCACATGCAAAGCATTGATAAAGCCCTTCAGATTCAACCGGAACGCATTGTAACATTTTCTTATGCCCATGTGCCCTGGTTCAAAGCCCATCAGAAAAAACTGGAAGCCTATCATCTGCCCGATGCCAATGAAAAGCTGAACATGTTGGAGGCCGCCTTCCAGAAAATTACTTCGGGGGGGTATGTGCCCATTGGCATGGACCATTATGCCAAACCCGACGATGAATTGGCCCGGGCCCTTGAAAACAAATCGCTGCAGCGGAATTTTCAGGGATACGTCACCCGGGAAAAAACCGGCCAGGTCTACGCTTTTGGGGCAACCGGCATCAGTCAGCTCCATGAAGGGTATAGCCAGAATACCCGCTCGCCGGAAACCTACCAGGAAGCAATCAATCAGCAAAGACTGCCTGTATTCAGAGGTTATCGCCTGAACCAAGCTGAAAAGATCCGCCGCAAAGTGCTTCAGGAAATCATGTGCAACCATTACCTCGACTTCCTGACCATTGCCAACGACTTCCAGATATCGCCCAGGGAGGTCAGGCAAACAGTGCAATATGATCCGGCCAACCTGAGCGAATTCATTGACGAGGGACTGGTGAGGGCCGATGAAAACAAGGTAGAAGTCACTTCCAAAGGTTTTTTTCTGATCCGCAACATCGCCATGCAATTTGATCCTTTAATGTCGAATGCTCATAATAGTTATTCCAAAACCATTTAATCATCATGCACACCCAACAATACGATCTGGTCATAATCGGGGCCGGGCTCACTGGTTTAACCCTGGCCCATTACCTGCGCAACAGCGGAATGAATGTTTTAATCCTTGAAAAGAAAGACCGGCCCGGTGGGGTGATTCACACGCGCCAGGAAAAGGGCTTTACTTATGAGGAGGGCCCCAACACCGGCATGGTCAAATACGGGGAAGTAGCCGAACTGTTTGAAGCCATGAAGGCCTATGGCGAACCTTACATTCCGGATGATTCGGTAAAAAAGCGGTTCATATGGAAAGGCCGCCGATGGGAGGCCTTGCCTTCCGGGCTGGTTTCCGGACTTACGACGCCCCTTTTTACCTGGAAAGACAAGTTTCGCCTTTTGGGCGAGCCATTCCGCAAGGCGGGCCGCCATCGCGAGGAAACCCTTGACCAGATGGTAAAGCGACGGATGGGCCGCTCATTTCTGAATTATGCGGTTGACCCCTTCATACTTGGGGTTTATGCAGGCGATCCCTCGATGATTGTCCCCGCTTACGCTTTGCCCCGGTTGTATAACCTGGAACAAAACTATGGAAGTTTTATCGGCGGGGCCCTCCGGAAAAAGATGGAAAAGAAAAGTGCACTGGAGCAAAAGGCCACCAAGGATGTTTTTTCATTCAGGGGCGGTCTTTACAATCTGATTCAGGGGCTTTACCGGTCGGCCTCGCCGGAAAGGTTCCGTTTCAATGTAGAAGATACACGGGTTACACCTGATGGAGAAGGATTTCAGGTTCATTTCAACCACCAGGGTACCCGCCAACAGGTGGCCGCCTCCAGGGTAGTCACCACGGTGGGGGCTTACGATCTGCCCGATATATTTGACTTTTTGAGTCAGCAGGAGCTGGATCGCCTCTCCAACCTTCAATATGCCCGGGTGATTCATGCCGCCGTTGGTTTCAAACAATGGAAAGGTCCTGAACTGGAGGGCTTCGGCGGCCTGGTGCCCCACATCGAGAACCGCGATATCCTGGGAGCCCTGTTCATGTCGGCTTTTTTGCCTGATCGCGCCCCCGACAACGGAGCCCTCCTTTCGGTCTTTTTAGGCGGCATCCGGCGGGAAGATATCTACCATCGTTCTGACGATCAAATCATCGAAACCATCCGCAAAGAACTGGTCGATATGTTTAACCTGCCCGATTTTAATCCTGATCTGCTGCGTATTAACCGCTATTCAAAAGCCATACCCCAATATGGCAAAGAAAGCAAAACACGCTTTCAAACCATACAGAAAGTGGAAAACCGTTATCCCGGCCTGACCATCGCTGGCAACTTGCGCGACGGCATTGGAATGGCCGACCGGATCAAACAGGCAGCTGATATCGCCGGCCAAATAAAACAAAACCACGCCAATTAAAAAAAGGTTTAAATAAAGCCCAATTCAATACACGACTGGTCAGATATAATGGGAATTAATCCATATGGGCCGGGTGGGGATTGAAGGAGGAAATGAACAGCCTCCAATCAACACGGGTTTGGAGGCTCAGCAGAATATTCTCAAAGCATGCAACATGAAAAACATATGCATTATCTCTATCTCACCCGCGAGCGATTTTGATAAGCTTTTTAAAGAAATAAACTTCGGATCAACCCGGCCAATTTAGCGAAACTTGTAAATCAGATTGGTGAAGATTTGTTAATCGATTAGTGGAAATTGTACTTGTAGCGGTATAGAACCCTGTAGTCGTAAAGGGCATAGTACACTTTGGCTCTCTGGACAATGCCTTCTTCGTTATAGGTGTATTTTTTGTGGGAGTATTTTTCAGCCCTTGAGTCGTACCACAATTCCTTTTTTAAATAACCTTCCTCGGTATATTTATAGATGCGGGAGGTATGCACTTCATTCCGCGGTTGTTCTTTATGAATTTCAACCAGATTGTTGTCCTTATCGTATTTGTAGGTTTTGTGATAAATGAAATTGCCCTTCTGATGCTTGATTTCGTCGGTTTTCAGGTTATCCCCGTTGAACTCATAAGATATTTTCTTGGTTCGATTGCCCTGGGGGTCGAACACTTTGTGTTCAATCAGGTTCCCCTGCTCATCATATTTATTAATGACCCTTGAAGTAAGTTTTCCTTGTCCATTAAGCACCCTGATATTGGCATCTTTCCCCTCGTAATTAAAAATTCGCTTTTGTACCAGGTTGCCATCCAGATCCTCTTCTATAATGCGCGCAAGTTTATCTTTGTCATTGTACTGATAATCGATGATGCGGTGCTCGCTGCCATTATACCGTTTTTCTCTTATCTTTTTTCCCTGATTGTTGTAATCAATGGTTTGTTTAAAGCGTATTTCATCCTCTTTGGCGCTGTAATTGACGTATTCGGTTTTATTTTGATTGTGATCGTATTCATAACTCAATTCCTGATTGATGTCCCCCCGCCGGTAATACTCTTCCTTAATGACATTCCCGTTGCGGTCAAATTCTTTGTAGGCATTCTTGTAACCCTTATCGCTGGGTTCTCCATCCTTGTATTTATAATTCCACTGAGCCTGCGATTGAATATCCTGTTCAATGATGACATCTTTATTAAGTGCTTCCGGTAATTGAGCCAGGGCATTTAGAACGGGTAAAAAAGAAAGCAGCAACAACACACCAATCGTTCTCATATTTCTTTGTATTCTTGTTAAATCGTTCATTTTCATTCGTTCAAATTTAACTCAAAAAACTTATTAAATACAAATAATTCAGCCAATTTTTGTGTACTTTGTACGAAAAAAACGGGGGTTGGTTTAACGTTCACGTGCGAATTATTAATAAATTTGGGTAACCAACAGCATGAATTGATAAACGCTTCGCTCATGGAAAGCATCCACATTCCGAGAAATTCGGACAACCCTGACAAGCCTGAAGTGCATTTTGATGCACAGACAGGTGTATGTGAGATCAAAGGGGAGTCTTATATGGAATCGACCAATACTTTTTATCTGCCCCTGATGAATTGGCTGGATGAGTATATTAAAACGACTGGTCAAAAATTGCAATTGAATATCCAACTGTTGTACTTCAATACCAGTGCAACCAAGTGTTTGCTGGATATGTTTGAAATTTTAAAAAAATACCAGGATGAGGGAGGAGAAGTAGAGGTGAACTGGTATTATGACCCGGATGATCCGGAGATGATTCATGAAATCGAAGATTTCGAGACAGAATCGGGCCTTCACATCAACATCCTGGAATACTAAAAGCCTTCGAAAGGCTATTTTTGGGGCCACTATTGGCCCCGGTGCTTTGAGATGATATACCCTCCGTGCTGTTTTTTTTCCAAAAACGATCTACAACCTCTGACCTGAGCCTTATCCGCCCGCCTTAACCAAACTTCCTTTAACAGACCTGACCAACCGCCACAGGTTAAGATGAGCTGTGTTTAATACGAAGGTGACCTAAATTGTTTTTCCTTTCCCAAAAACAATTTCTTGAAACAATCCCGTGGCGATTCCTGTTGATTATCTAAGGAAGAAAAGTTACATTTACATAGATTAACCCAATTCAAAAACAAAACATTATGGCAGATTTAAAGACAAAATACATGGGGTTGGATCTTGCCAGCCCGGTCATTGCAGCGAGTTCAGGTTTAACCAACTCGGTAGATGACATTGTCGAATTCGAAAAAAACGGGGCAGGGGCCGTGGTCCTCAAATCGATCTTCGAGGAAGAGATCCGTCTTTATTTGGAGCGCGACCAAAAAGCCATGGCCCGCAATGAATTCATTTATCCGGAAACCATCGATTTTTATGATGATTTTGCCTCTGATGATGCCCTTACCCAATACCTGGGAATGATCAGCGAGGCCAAAAAAAAGGCCTCCATACCGGTAATTGCTTCGATCAATTGTGTTTCCAGTGAAAAATGGCCTTCCTATGCCCAGTATATTCAGGATGCCGGTGCAGACGCCCTGGAGCTGAATATGTTCATTATGCCATCGGACTTTGATAAAACCTGTGATGAGCGGGAAAAGATGTTTTTTGATGTCATTGAAGCCGTTTTAAAGCACATCAACATTCCTCTTTCCCTGAAAATAAGTTATTATTCAAACAATCTGGGTCCATTGATCCAGCAACTCACGCATTCGGGCATTGATGGATTGGTTTTGTTCAACCGTTTTTACAGCCCGGACATTGACATCGACAAACTCAAGACAGTCTCTTCCAATGTTTTAAGCCAACCCTCAGAGATCACCATGCCCTTGCGCTGGATCGGCATCATGTCAGACCGCGCAGGCTGCGACCTGGCAGCATCCACCGGTATCCATGACGGGGCCGGCGCCATCAAACAATTCCTGGCCGGAGCCAAAGCTGTTCAGGTGGCTTCAGCCCTCTACAAAAATGGCAAAGGCCACATTCGAACCATGCTGCGAGAGATTAACGACTGGATGGATCAGAAAGGATACAGCAACCTGGATGAATTCAGGGGCATGCTCAGCACCAAACGCACAGAGAACGCTGCAGCCTACTACAGGATGCAGTTCATGAAACATTTTGCAGGAAAAAATCACGCTGTATGAGCTTCCGGCCCGGGGGATCAATCTTTCGGGCCGAGCCATCGCGTTTTCACACCGGGCACTCCGCCCCGGATGAATAGTTGGTTTTCTTCAGCACCATTTTTCCAAATAGATGGCGGGCTGCCTTATCCAATGCGCTTTCGCCGAAAGGGGAAGTATTTGGCAAAAACAACAAAAAACAACACCAGCAATCCAATGCCACCCAAAACCAATGTGATGTAAAGACCGGGGGTGGAAAAGAGTTTTTTCAAGGATGCCTCTGAAAAAGGTACATCCGAGAGATACAGGAAGAGGTAACTGACCAGGTTGTTGACCAAATGCATCAGGATGGGCAGGAGCAGGTTGCGCGATTTAAAATATACCCAGCTTATAAGAATGCCCATCAGGAAGGCTCCGATAAACTGCCAGGGGTTAAGATGAGCCAGACCAAAAAGCACATTGGTCCAGATGATGGCTTTTACCGGTGAATAATTCTTTAAAAAACCCTCTAAAATAATGCCCCTGAATATCAACTCCTCCAAAAGAGGCGCAAAAACAACCGCTGTGAAAAAAGCTGGCAGGGTCTTGCTGAACATCTGCTCGAACAGTTTCTTTACCTCTTCTGGCATCGGAAGCAGATTGGTCAGGGGGTCAATCGCCAACAGGCCCAGCAAGGTGAGGCCAATTACAATAAATAGGTTCAGCGGGGCCACCGGCTGATGATTGAAAGTTTGTTGCTCCTGGTAAACTTTCCTTTTAACCCGCATAACCACCAGCAGCGTTCCGCCTGCTGCCAGCAGATAACCCAACATTTCTACAAAATCTTTTAATGCTGGCTTGCCCAGGAGATAACCCAGAGAAATGAACATTCCGGTGATCATCGATAATAAAATAAACAAAAAAACGATACCAAGGCCCTGGAACAATGTGGGATAAAACCAACCGGTACTTTTGTTATCCTCCATAATGATTCATGTAAAAGTTGAAAGCCAACAAATTTAGGAAAAAGAGAAAAAACAAGAACCATAACTCTTATTTTCATTTTATTTATTTCATTATTTTTGTCCTCGACAGGATGGGATGATAAAAAATTTCATCCATGACCATCTATAAATAAATCATGATAAGATCATTATAACCCTTACCAAGGGAAAGGGAAAGATGATCGGACCATGAACGTTTCACTCAACTAAAATCAATGGATATGCATCACACCGTTCAATTAACTGAATCTGTGCATTGGATAGGGGTCAACGACCGCAAAACACGTTTATTTGAGAATCTCTGGCCCCTGGAAAATGGCATTGCCTATAACTCTTATCTGATCGATGACGATAAAGTAGCCTTGATCGATACGGTCGAACACAGTTCAGCCGAAGAATACATTGACAAAATTCAAAGCATCATAGGCTCAGAGCGCAAAGTGGATTACCTGGTGGTCAACCACATGGAACCGGATCATTCCGGGGCCATTCGGGCACTGGTCAATCAATACCCGGAGATCCGGATCGTGGGAAACCAGAAAACCTTCAAAATTCTCTCTGCATATTATGGTCTGGAATCCAATCATTATGGGGTTAAGAAAGAGGAAGAAATTGATCTGGGCCACCACACCTTAAAATTCATCATGACCCCCTGGGTTCATTGGCCCGAGACGATGATGACCTATGAAAAAACCCAAAAAATTCTTTTTTCTGGAGATGCCTTTGGAAGTTTTGGTTCGCTGGATGGGGGCATTTTTGATGATGAGATCAACTTTGATTTTTACCGGGAAGAAATGCGGCGGTACTTCTCCAATATTGTTGGTAAGTATTCGAACATGGTTCAAAAAGCCTTCAAGAAGCTGGAAGGCATTGACATCAATATAGTAGCTGCCACCCATGGCCCGGTATGGCGGCACGATCCCAACCGGGTGCTATCGCTTTATGATCAGTGGAGCCGCTTTGAATCGGAAAAGGGTGTGGTGTTGATCTTTGGCTCTATGTATGGCAACACCGAGAAAATGGCCGATTACATTGCCCGCCGGATAGCGGAAAAGGGAATTAAAAACATTCGGGTAAGGGATGCTTCGAAGACCCACCTTTCGCATTTAATTAATGAGGTGTGGCGTTACCGTGGGGTCGTGTTGGGCAGCAGCGCATACAACACCCAAATGGTACCGACCATGGAACATTTAACCAATACCCTCGAGCATATTGGCGCCAAGAATCATTATCTGGGCATCTTCGGCTCTTTCTCCTGGAATGGCGGGGGTGTAAAGAAGCTCACCGAATTTGCCGAAAAAACCGACTGGGAAATGGTTGCCGAGCCTGTTGAAGCCCAAGGGGTTGCTGACCAGCAGACCTTTGAACAGTGTGATCAGCTGGCTCAGGCCATGGCCGACAAACTCAATCAGATGGAATAGATCCCGTTGGTTGCCAATGGAGCGACCTTATTGGCCTGGAGATCCTCTATTATGGAGTGGAATGCATCAGCCTGCCCGATAAAGGGGGCCGGTTTGCATAATCTTTTCCCGGTTTTTCCCCGGGGTAGCCTTTTATTTTATCATGCATTGAACGAGACTTTCAATAAAACTCCTGGCACATTGATGTCCAGGCAGATTGGAGGAATCGTCAAAATCTGAAACACCTTGGATTATGAAAAAAGAACTGGAAGCCGGCATCAGCCATCATGAGCACAAGAAAGTGGCCGATCAGGACACGGCCACCAACTATGGTTCGGGCACCCTTGAGGTACTGGCCACCCCGGCTATGATTGCCCTGATGGAAAACACCGCCCTTAAAACCGTTTCACCCTATCTGTCAGAAGGCCATGATACGGTGGGCTTTGAGCTTAACATCCGCCATCTTCAGCCCACTCCCGTTGGAAAAACCGTGGAATGTGAAGCGCTTTTGACGGAAGTGGCAGAAAAAAAGCTGACCTTTGACGTGGAGGTACGCCAGGGCAAAGAGGTGGTAGGCAAAGGAACCCACATTCGCTATATCATCAACAAAGAAAAATTCATGTCGAATCTATAACACCTGCATTATGACAAAACGCATTTTTACCGCACTATTCTTGGCCCTGCTCTTTAGTGGGCCGGCCGTTGAGGCTCAACAAATCAAAGAATTACCGGCACCGGAAAAACAGGGAGGCAAACCCCTGATGGAAGTACTTTCTCAGAGGCATTCTTCGCGTTCATTCGCTGATCAAACCATGAGCGATCAGATGATGAGCAACCTGCTATGGTCGGCCTTTGGAATCAACCGCCCTGAATCAGGCAAAAGAACAGCGCCTTCTTCCCATAATGTGCAGGACATTCAGATCTATGCAGTGACCCGGGATGGGGCCTTTTTATACCTTCCCGAAAAAAACGCCCTGCGCCAGGTTACATCTAAGGATGTGCGCCCGGAGATGGGTAAGCAGGATTTTGTCGGCCAGGCCGCTGTCAACCTGGTCTATGTATCCGACTTCACAAAATATTCCAACGCCAGTGAACAGCAGAAAAAACAGACGGCTGCCACCCACAGCGGATTCATCGGCCAGAATGTGTACCTGTTTTGTGCCTCTGAGGGCCTGAATACCGTATTCCGGGGTTGGATTGATAAAGAGAAAATAGCCGAAGCTTTGAACCTGAAGGACCATCAACACGTTGTTTACAGTCAGAGCGTTGGATTTACAAAATAGGGACCATGCATCATAATTTTGATGAGCCGCTGAACAGGGAAAACACCCACAGTGTCAAATACGATTTACGCAGAAAGCTTTTCGGGCGGGAAGATGTCATTCCCATGTGGGTGGCCGATATGGATTTCAAGGCACCCCCGGCGGTAGCCAGTGCCATTCAGCAGCGGGCTTCCCACGAGGTTTATGGATACAGCTTCCATCCCGAATCGTTTTTTCAGGCGGCCATAAGATGGACACAAAGAAGATATCAGTGGCAGGTTCAATCCAACTGGCTGACCTTCACCCCCGGGATCGTACCGGGGGTGAACCTGGCGCTTCTGGCCCTGACCCAACCAGGAGACAAAGTGATGATCCAGCCGCCCGTGTATTTTCCTTTTTTTCATGCCATCCACAACAACAACCGTCAACTCGTCGAAAACAGGCTCATCCTGAAAAACGGACGGTATCATGTTGACCTGGAGGATTTTGAACACCAGCTAAAAAACGGGGTTCAGCTCTTCATCCTTTCCAATCCGCATAATCCCGGTGGTTCGGTCTGGACCCGGCAAGAACTTAAAGCCATGGGGGAGCTGTGCATCCGTTACGGAGCCACCATCATTGCCGATGAAATCCACTCGGACATCGTCTTTTCGGGCCACCATTACATTCCAATGGCTTCCATCTCTGACCAAATCGCCGACCATACCATCACTTTTATCGCTCCCAGTAAAACATTCAACGTGGCCGGACTGGCCACCTCAGTGGGAATCATACCCAATGCCCGCCTGCGGAAAGCCTTTAACCATATGGTCACCAGCATCCACCTGAACAAAGGCAACATCTTCGGAACCGTTGCCCTGGAAGCAGCTTACAACCATGGCGATCAGTGGCTGGATGAACTGCTCGAATACCTCCAGGGCAACCTCCAGGTCATTGAACAATACACCCGCCACAGGCTTGATGGCATCGACCTGGTCAGGCCCGAAGGCACTTTCCTTGCCTGGCTCGACTGCCGGAATCTGCCCATCGACAATGACAAAATCAATGCATTCATGATCGATCAGGCCCGCGTCGGCCTCAATGACGGAGCTTCCTTCGGTGAAAACGGCAGGGGGTTCCAACGCCTGAATTTTGGCTGCCCCCGCCATACCCTGGAGAAAGTTTTGACCCATATCGAACAGGCAATCCGGAAAATTTAGTACCTTTATGGATGAAAAACACCCCGCTTAGCGGAGTCCGCTTAACGGGATAAGCCAAGTGAGCTAAGCTAAGTGAGCTAAACCAAGTGAGCTAAGCTAAGTGAGCTAAACCAAGTGAGCTAAACCAAGTGAGCTAAGCCAAGTGAGCTAAGTTAAGTGAGCTAAGTTAAGCGAGCTAAGTTAAGCGGCTTAGCTGAACAAGGTTTGCTAAACCACCCCGTCAAGCGGGATAAGTATCTTTTGTATTGACCCCGCTAAGCGGGGGTGGTTATTGACCCCGCTAAGCGGGGGGTGTTTCATTTCTAACGTTAAAACCTCTCGCCCTATGAAACCCATTTCTACAATGATCCTCACCCTGCTTGTGATTGGCATGGCATCTTGTGCTTCAGTCCAGCCCGAGCGGGAATACAAACTTTCTCCCGGTGAAGAATTTGTCATCAAGCTGGAAAGCAATCCTTCAACCGGATATCAATGGAGAATCACCAAAGGCCTGGAAAAATCCGGAATCAGCCTGATGGAAGAATCCTACACCCCGAAACCCAATCCCACCAACAAACCCCGGTTGGGTGCCGGCGGCACCAAATCCTGGAAATTCGAAACCAACAAAAAAGGCAGGTACCTGCTCAAATTTGTTTATCAAAGACCCGGCGAGGAAGAGCCTGTGCAAACAAAGCATTTTGCCGTCCGGGTAAAATGATGGGATCATTAAATCCATTCCTCCCCATCCAAATTGCCAGTGGCCTTCAACATTTATTTAGTCTGAATTGTTATAAAGGACAAAATCATTGGCTATGGAGGAAAACAACCAATCATCCAACGGCTTGATCCATCAGACAAGTCCTTATTTGTTGCAGCATGCAGACAATCCGGTCGACTGGTTTCCGTGGGGGGAAGAAGCTTTTGAAAAGGCCAGGCAACAAAACAAACTGGTGCTGATCAGCATTGGGTATTCGGCTTGTCACTGGTGCCATGTCATGGAGCGGGAGTGTTTCCATGATCCTGAAGTAGCCACAATCATGAACGAACACTTTATCAGCATCAAGGTCGACCGTGAAGAGCGCCCCGACATCGACCATTACTATATGGAGGCCGTTCAGGTAATCACCGGGGGCGGGGGATGGCCGCTGAATGTTTTTGCCTTGCCCGATGGCCGTCCCGTGCTGGGAGGCACCTACTTCCCCAAAGAACGTTGGATCCATACCCTGACCCAACTCGCCCGGGTTTACCAACAGGAGCCTCAAAGACTACGCCAACAGGCCGATCAGATCGAACAGGGGGTGCAACATCTGCAAATTTCCGAGGCCACTCAAACCCTTGAGGGTTTTCAAGGCGATGAACTGGAAAATCATATCAATCGCATCCGCAGGCGCTTCGACACGAAAAACGGGGGATTAAAAGGCGCCCCTAAGTTTCCTATGCCGGTGCTATATCAGTTTCTGCTTCAATATTATTTTGAAACCAACGATCAAAAGCTGCTCGATCACATTCAACTGACCCTGAAAAAAATGGCAAACGGGGGCATATATGATCATCTTGGAGGTGGTTTCGCACGCTATTCAACCGATGAGCAATGGTTCGTACCGCACTTCGAAAAGATGCTCTACGACAATGCCTTGCTGGCAAGCCTCTACAGCCAGGTTTACCTATTGACCAAAGAAAAATTCTTTCAGCAGGTTGCCGCTGAAACCCTTAACTTCCTTCAAAATGAAATGCTCTCGGAAGATCACCTTTTTTATTCTTCCCTGGATGCCGATAGTGAGGACGGGGAGGGAAGATACTATACATGGGGCAGTTATGAAATTGATCTTTTACTGTATCAGGATGCCGAGGTATTTAAGGATTATTATGGCATCAGCAAAAAAGGCAATTGGGAGGGGGTTAATATCCTGAGCCCAGCGGCAGAAATATCCGATTTAGCCCGTCAATACAACAAACCGGAAAGCCGGATTAATGAGATCATCGAAAAAGGCAAAAAGATTTTGCTGGAAAAAAGAAAAAAGCGGACCCCACCGGCACTGGACCATAAAGTCATTGTCGCCTGGAACGCCCTGGCCATTAAATCATTTATCCATGGCTTTCAGGCCACCGGAAAACGTGACTACCTGCGGGTGGCCCTTTCCAGTGCCGAAAGCCTGATATCCAGGCAGCTGGAAAGCGACTACCGGCTCAAACGCATATACGCCCGGGAGCAATCGTCGGTGGATGCCTTTCTCGATGATTATGCTTTCCTGGCAGATGCCCTGCTGAGCCTTTATCAGATCACCTTCGATGACAAATGGGTCGACTGGGCCTATAAAATCACCGATTATGCCCTGCAGCATTTTACCCGCCCCGATGAGAACCTATTGCTTTACGCCTCCGATCAAAACAACGCGGTCAAAAATGACAAAAAGGAAGTGGTCGACGCCGTATTGCCTTCCTCCAATGCTGTCTTTGCCCGGAACCTATTCATCCTTGGCCAGTATTTTGCTTCACAAGCCTATATTGAACGGGCCCGTAAAATGCTGGCGGTGGCCCATACCATGATCAGCCGCGAACCGGCCTATTTTTCCAACTGGCTTAGCCTGATGATCTGGTTCGTCTATCCTCCCTATGAGGTGGCCATCGTTGGTAGAAAGGCTGAAGAATACCGCAGCCGTTTTGAGTACCTTTATCACCCGGGTGTGATTCTGGCCGGAGGAACACATGAAGGAAACCTGCCCATCCTGAAAGACCGCTTCAAACTAGGCAAGACACAGATTTTCATCTGTCAGGGACAAAACTGCCAGGAGCCCCTGCATAACATTGAAGACGCCTTGAAAAAAATTGTATGATGCCCCTTGACCTCACCCTCAGTTCGGATTTGCCCTCGGGCCAGTCCATGGGCGATTTTCCCGCTCTTATGCAAGCGTATTCGAAACTTAATTTTTCCAGGCAGGGCAGGTCTATAGCCCGTCACATTCAGATGTTAACAGCTATCTAACAGGGTATTGATGAAAAAAATTTGCATCCTTTAAGAAAAACACTTTACTTTGTGCGGCCAAATTAATCGAGCGCCTTTGATGAAAAGACCTGTCACAAAAACCATTTTGGCCATCGTTGGAGTGGCTCTGCTGGCGGTACTGACCGCCTTCGTGATTTGGTTGGTTAAACCCTCTAAAACGCTGGATATTTATATTCTGGATAAGACTGTTCCCACCGAAGAACGCACCGAACATCAATCGCTTCATTGGGTGCTGACCCACCAAAAATATGTTCAACAGGATCAGAGCCTCTATCAGCTGAAAGAAGATTATTATGGTTTTTTTCCCATCAATCCACAACAGCAGCAATTTGACTTTAAAAGCATTTCCCTGCGGGAAGTAGAATCGGTTTCCTCCGCCATGGACATGGCTTATTACGCCGACACCTACGGGGTTTACTACAATGACTGGTATACCGGAGAAAGTCCTGAACTCAACGACAAACAAAAAGTATACGGGGGGCTGAACCAAAATGATTATTTAATGCTTAAGGCCTTAAAGGAAAAGGGCAAGACCATTGTGAGCGAATTTGTCTTGCTCGACAAATCCACTTCAAACCTGGTGCGCAGAAAGACAGAAGACCTCCTTGGCATTGAATGGGCAGGATGGATAGGCCGGTATTTTCCTTCGCTGGATTCTTCGGCATGTCCCAACTGGATTGTTAACCGTTATCAATCGCAGAATCAGGGTCAATGGTCATTTGCCGGCCCGGGGGTCATTTTGATCCATAAATACGGCAAGATCCTGGTTTTAGATGCAGAACAGGCCCTGAAAGAACCTTTACCAGTGATAGAAACCCAGCCGGCATTTGCCCGCCGCTTCAACCTGCCCGACCAAATCACCTATTCCGGCTGGTTTGACCTGACCACTGCTGATACCACCAACCGGGTACCCGCTCATTTTCATTTGAAAACCACCCCCCGGGGCGATTCCCTGCTGAACAGCCACCGGATAGGACCCCGTTTCCCGGCTGTCGTATCCCACAACAGCAGTTACTCCTTCTACTATTTTGCAGGAGATTTCAGCCAGAATCCGGTGCGCCCCCATACCTGTTATTTCCAGGGCATCAGGCTGGTTGATTTTCTTTTTTATTCCAGCGAACCCCATTCGAAGGCCCGTTTTTTCTGGACATACTACATTCCTTTGGTCCAGGGCATTCTTGACGAAACCTACCAGCAAAAGGCTACTGAGGGAACAGGGAAAAAATCGGGTTAATTTTGGGGTAATCTTCAGAAAGTATTAAATTTGAATGTGCGGGTTAGGAAAAACAGGAAACCATGAATCAAGGTAATGATTTGCGCATAGGGTTTATACAAACCGGTCTTCATTGGGAGGATCCCGAAGCCAACCGGCAGATGTTTGCCCGTAAAATGGATCAGCTTTCCCGGCAAACCGATCTGGTGATTCTTCCTGAAATGTTCACCACCGGTTTTTCAATGCAGCCTGAACGATTGGCAGAGCCTGCTGAGGGAGAAACCCTGCAGTGGCTTCGCACAATGGCTGCTGAAAGGGAGATGGTGCTAACCGGAAGCATAATCGTCCAGGAAGGTGGCAATTATTTCAACCGCCTGTTCGTTGTATACCCACAGGGTACTACCTATAGCTATGATAAACGCCACTTATTCAGGATGGGCGAAGAAAACAAACACTATACACCGGGACGGGAAAAGAGACTTTTTCACCTCAAGGGTTGGGGGGTGCTCCCATTAATATGCTATGATTTGCGCTTTCCGGTTTGGAGCCGCAACCAAAACAACTATGACCTGTTGCTCTATGTGGCCAATTGGCCGGAGAGCCGCCGGCATGTGTGGCGGGCCCTGTTGGTGGCCCGAGCCCTGGAAAACCAGGCTTATGTGGCGGGCATCAACCGCATCGGTCAGGACGGGCAGGGGTTGACGTATAGCGGCGACTCCATGGTCATTCATCCCAAAGGACATATCATCAGCACAACCCAACCCGGGGAAGAGGCCAGTGAAACGGTCACCCTCTCACGCGAAGATCTTGACCGCTTCCGGGAAAAATTTCCGGTGGCTAAAGACGCCGATGATTTTGTCATTAAATAACGGACAATGGCAGAGATCAAAGAAAAACTCAGTTTTAGGCAAAGAAGACAAATCTATCTTCGCTATAAGAACTTATTGCACCTTTCCCAATCGTTTCTCAAGGAAGAAGATAGTCAGATCATTCGCCAGGCACTGGATGAAGCCATCAGCCACTATCAAAATGAACAGTTGCCCAGTGGCGAGCCTTTTGTGCTCCATTTGCTGGATGTCTCCCGCATTGTAGTGGAAGAAATCGGAATGGCCACCAAATCTGTTCTGGCTAGTTTGCTCTATGATTTAGTGCGCCGAGAAAAAATGACCCTCCAGGAGCTGGACAAAAAATATGGCAAAAAAGTGCGGGAGATTGTCGAAGGGCTGCTAAAAATTTTTGAAGTCAATGAAAGTGAAAACAGTTATCAGCCGGAAAATTTCAGGAAGCTGCTGTTGACCCTCTCCGATGACATCCGGGTTATACTGATCAGGCTGGCCATTTTGCTTGATGAAATGCGGCGGATGAATTATATGCCCACCGAACATCAGGTAAAAACAGCCATGCAGACCTTCAGCCTTTATGCTCCGTTGGCCCATCGCCTGGGTCTTTATTCGATCAAGTCGGAGTTGGAAGATTTGTCGATGAAATATACGGAGAATGAGGCCTACCGAACGATCATCAAAAAACTGCAAAACACCACTGCCCGGCGAAACCGCTTTATTAAAAAATTTGCCGACCCCATCCGCAAAGAGCTTCATCGTCAAGGTTTTTCCTACGAAGTCAAGGGCCGCACCAAGTCGGTTTATTCGATCTGGCGCAAGATGAAACACCAAAATGTGCCCTTTGAGCAGGTCTATGACATCTTTGCCATCCGCATCATCCTGGATTCACCACCCGAGACAGAAAAGTCCGACTGCTGGCGGGTCTATTCCATGGTCTCGGACTTTTACCGGCCCAACCCCGAACGCCTGCGCGACTGGATCTCCAACCCCAAGAGCAATGGCTATGAATCATTGCACACAACCGTTATCGGACCGGAAGGCAAGTGGGTAGAAGTGCAGATTCGCTCCAGGCGCATGGATGAAATTGCTGAAAAGGGCTATGCCGCCCATTGGAAATACAAAGGCATACGCGGTGACCATGCCTTTGATAACTGGATGGGCCGAATAAGAGACATTCTGGAGGCCAGTGATGCCACGGCCAGTGAAATTGTCGACAGCTTCCGCCTAAACATGCTCTCGCGTGAGATTTTTGTTTTTACCCCAAAAGGAGAGTTGATCAAACTCCCTGAAGGGGCGTCCGTACTGGATTTTGCCTTTGAAATTCATTCGGAGGTGGGCGCCCAATGCGTGGGAGGCATTGTCAACAACAAAAATGTCCCCATGAAGCACCGCTTGCACAACGGGGATAGCGTGGAAATTTTAACCTCCAAAAAACAAAAACCCAAAAGCGACTGGCTCAACCTGGTGGTCACCACCAAAGCCAGGTCTAAAATTCGACAAGCCCTGAAGGAGGAATTGCGAAAAGAAGCCGAACAGGGCAAGGAACTGCTGAAAAGACGCCTCAAAAACTGGAAAATACCTTTCACCCAGGAAACCCTCAATCGCCTGCTCAAATACTACAACATCAAGGAGGCCACCAAATTCTATTCGGCAGTGGCCGCTGAAAAAATTGACCTGAGCGAAATCAAGGAACTGCTCACTGAAAAAACCCAGGAAGAAGCCCGCCCTGATTCGTCCCCGCAACAGGGCGCACCCCAACCCAAAGAAAAGGAAGGGGGAGCGACCGAAGATTATATTGTCATTGGCGATAACCTGCAAGGACTGGATTATAAACTGGCCAAATGCTGCAATCCCATCTACGGAGATGACATCATCGGTTTTATTACCAAAAATGAAGGCATCAAAATTCACCGCTCCAACTGCGTAAACGCCCGACGGCTGATCTCCAAATACGATTATCGCGTTGTTGCTGCCCACTGGAAAAAAACCAGTGAAAAAACTTCATTTCAAACCAGCATCAAAATATCAGGCATCGACGAGATTGGAATGGTCAACCGCATTTCAGATATCATCTCCAACAATATGAAAGTGAAAATGCGCTCCATCTCCATTGACTCAGACAACGGGCTGTTTGAAGGAACCATCAACCTGTATGTGGCCAGCACCAAAAATCTGGATGCCCTGATCAGCAAGCTAAAAAAAGAAAAGGGAGTATTGAAAGTGGTTCGAACCGATATGAAAGACTAAATGGATACACTAAAAAGAGAAAGAATGGCGTTTTAAGAACAAATTTTTACTTACTTTTGTTAACAGTAAAAAATATGGTTATGCAAAAATTGTTGGTTAGCCTGATGATCATCGCATTGCCCCTTATGGCGGCAGGACAGCAGTATCAACTGCTTCCCAATTTTTACCGTCCGCTGGATCCCTCGGAGTTGGCTGATTCGAAGCCTTCCCCCAATGACCCGGTAAACTTTTCCATGGAAGTGGGAACTGGCTTTACGGGCTTTGGCGGTCAATCGGCCCTCCAGTCGTATGTAGCCCCCAGTGTGGATTATCAGGTCAATTCCAACCTTACCTTAAATTTTACCGGTGTTTTGGCCAACACCAACACCTTCTCCGGGGGCGCCCCCGCAAAGATGAACGCAACAAAAGGGTTGATGGCCAACACCCCCGGTAACAACGCTTTTGCTATATCAGGAGAAGGCATCTATCAGCCCAATGAAAGGTTTTATATACGGGCTGGCGGGGAATATGCCGAAAATTCCATGCAACCTTTCCAGCTCTACCCCTCTGCCCAACAAAGCCCCTATTCCAATGACTATAAATCATTCCATTTCGGCATGGGGTATAAGATCTCGGAAAATTCCAGCATCAACTTCCAGATGCAGTTTTCCGAGGGATATCATCCCCTGTCGAATCCATATTCTCCCCATCATGTGTTTCGTCAATCCCACCGGCGTTTTCCCTGGTAACCGGTTTGACCAACCCCGAACAATGCTGATCCATGTGGCATAGATGGTTGATGGGGGTTTTACTGCTGATGCCCGTTCTGGGTTTGTCCCAGAAAATGGAACATCAAGCTTTTCAGCCCGGCGAAAAAGTTCGCTATAAAGCCTATTACAACTGGGGTTTTATATGGGTGCATGCAGGCAATGTGCTGTTTGAGGTGGATCAGGTCAACCACCGCAACCAAAAGGCATATCGCTTCCAGGCTTCCGGGCGTTCACTCAAATCTTATGATTGGATTTTCAAGGTGCGCGATCACTTTTCTTCCCTTGCCACCAAATCCCTTCTAAACCCCCGGGGCTTCAGAAGAAATACCTATGAGGGCGGCTATGCCGTGGAAAACGAATACATCTTTGACCACAACCGCAGCAAGATCTATACGCAGGTGAATAATTCCAAGGAACCCTATAAGGAAGATACCCTTTCAATGGAAAAACGGGTTTTTGATGTGTTAACCGCCATCTATTATGCCCGGAACCTTGATTTTTCCAAGTATGATGTCAATCAAAAAATTCCCCTGAACCTGATCATTGACAATAAAATCTATGAACTTTATTTGCGCTACCAGGGTCAGGAAGAGATCAAAATCCGCGGCGACCAACACTACAACTGCATCAAATTTTCGGCCATGTTGGTTGAAGGCACTATTTTCAGTGGGGGAGAGCATCTTAGCGTTTGGGTGACCAACGATCAAAACCGCATCCCGGTGATGGTTAAATCAAAAATCCTGGTTGGATCGGTCAAAGCCATCCTTCAGTCGGCTGAAAACCTCAAACATCCCACAGTGCTATCCAATGTCCATTGAGGGGGAGGACCCCTGATTTTTTTGTTTGATGGATGCATCATAGGGGGCTTCTCCTGATCCATACACCGCTATCGTTTCGGGGAGTGAATCAACGGATACTCAGGCAAGAATCACCCGGAGCAAGGCCTGGTCAAGGTTATCATGTGGATGGGATGTGCCTGCCTGGGTTTTAAATTAATATGTTGGTAATCAGTGGTTTAATGTTGGCACAATCATTGTACCCGGAGGTGAAAATGGATGGATGTGCCAATTCAAATAAAAAAGCAACCGAACTATGAATAACCAGGCGAATAACAACACCAACGACCAACAACAGGGGCAAAATCAGGGAGCCGGCGGCCAGCCAATTTCCTCTGATCTGGCAATGGTTTCCGACATGTTACCTGACAATTTAACAGTACTGCCCACAGAAACCCGGCCATTTTTTCCGGGTATAACGGTTCCCATGACTTTTTCAGGGGAACGCTTCATTGAAATCATCAAACGGGTGGCCAACAGCAACCAGCCGTTCATGGGGTTGGTATTGATACGGGAGATGGATCAGCAGGATTATATGAATTCTCGGCTATATGAGGTAGGCACGGTGGTGCGTATTCTCAAGCTTGCTCCTGTAGAGGATCAAAACAGCGTACAGGTGCTGGTCCAGGGCATGCAACGTTTCTCGCATATCAAGACCATTCGTCAGGATCCGGCCATCGAGTGGCAGGTGAGTTATTACAGTGATCCCGATGAAAAGCCCGACGAACAGCTCAAAGCATATACCCTTTCCATTGTATCCTCGGTAAAGGAATTGCTCAAGCTGAACCCGGTATTTCAGGAACAGATCAAGATGGTATTGAATCAGATCAGCATTGAAAAACCAGGCATGCTGATGGATCTGATCGCATCGATGATGACAGCCGACGGGGAAAAGCTTCAGGACGTGCTGGCCACTTACGACCTATACAAACGTGGAGAAAAGCTTTTGGTCCTGCTCAAAGAAGAGATCGAGCGGTCTCAGATTCAGGAAGAGATCCAAAAGCAAATCAATGAAAAGGTTTCCAAACAACAGCGCGAATTTTTCCTGCGCGAACAGCTTAAAGTGATTAAGAAAGAGCTGGGCATGGAAAAGGACGATAAGGAATCGGAGATCCAAAAATTCCAGGAGCGCATCAAAAACCTGAAATTGACCAAAGAGGCCTCCGATGTCATCCACGAGGAGATCGACAAATTGCAGGTGCTTGAGCCCAGTTCTTCAGAATTTCAGGTGACAAGGGCCTACCTGAACACCCTGACCGAATTGCCGTGGGGCCTTTATTCGCAGGACCGCCTCAACATTGAGGAAGCCCGAAAGATTCTTGACCGCGATCATTACGGGCTGAAGGATGTAAAAAACCGCATCCTGGAGTTCATCAGCACGGTCATTAAAAAAGGCAAACACACCGGCACCATCCTTTGCCTGGTTGGTCCCCCCGGTGTGGGTAAAACTTCGGTTGGCCGGTCCATTGCCGACTCGATGAACCGGAAATTTTTCCGTTTCTCAGTGGGGGGTATGCGTGATGAGGCTGAGATCAAAGGCCATCGCCGTACTTATATCGGGGCCATGCCCGGTAAGGTGATCCAAAGCCTCAAACGCACCCAAACCTCCAATCCGGTGATTATGCTCGATGAGATAGACAAGATGGGGGTGAGCTTCCAGGGCGACCCGGCTTCCGCTCTGCTGGAAGTTCTTGATCCCGAACAAAACAAAGATTTCCTGGACCATTACCTGGACGTGCGCTACGATCTGTCGAACATCCTTTTTATCACCACGGCCAATCAGCTCGATACCATACCCCAGGCCCTGCTCGACCGCATGGAGGTGATCAAGCTGCCGGGATATATCCTGGAGGAAAAAGTCCAGATTGCCCGTAGATACCTGATTCCCCGGCAAATTAAAGAGCACGGGTTAAAGAAAAGTGAGGTCAAAATATCCGATGAGGCCCTGCGCCGGACCATCGATGAATATGCCCGTGAAGCAGGGGTCAGAAGCCTGGAGAAAAACATCGCCAAGATCATGCGCCAGGTCACCTTGCGGCAATCAGAATCGGGACAAAAAACCTTTTCGGTGACCAAAAACAACCTGGAGAAATTTCTGGGCAAACCGGTCTTCACCACAGAGCAACTCTATACCGAAGACAAACCCGGGGTTTCCCTGGGCCTGGCCTGGACTTCGCTAGGGGGGACCACCATGTACGTGGAGGCTTCTTCGGTCAAAAGCAACAACAGCGGGTTCAAGCAAACCGGACAGCTCGGGAAGGTTATGCAGGAGTCCTCTGAAATTGCCTATTCCTACGTACGGTCCATGCTTTGCCACCGGGATTCACAGGATGGGCTGGACCAGTATTTCAAGGACAATTTCATCCACCTGCACGTGCCGGCAGGAGCCACTCCCAAAGACGGACCCAGCGCCGGCATCACCATGGCCCTGGCGCTCTACTCCCTGGCCACCAATAAACCCGTGCGACGCGATGTGGCCATGACCGGCGAGCTGACCCTCACCGGCAAGATCCTTCCCATTGGCGGGGTGCGGGAAAAAACCATCGCCGCCCGGCGTGTCGGGGTCTACAACCTGATCTTTCCCCAAGCCAATGAGAAAGATTTTGAGGATTTGCCCGATTACCTCAAAAAAGGCATCAAACCGCATTTTGTAGACCATTTTGATGACGTACTCGGGGTTGTCTATCCGAAAAACCGACTGATCAAACGATCCGGTTGATAACCCTTGACAGCACTTGCCTTCACCACGGAGGCCTTACCATTCTTTGCCCTGAACAGCAATCAGTTGCTGTTCAGGGCTTTTTTTAATCCGAATGCCCCCAAATCGGCCAACCCCTTTGTAAGACAACGGGTATAAACAGATCGCATCTACATAACAAGCCACCAGGGATGAGACCTGAAACGGGCCTTATTCCTCAAAAACCAACGGTATCCTGCAGTCTTTTTTCCCGGGCCTCGGTTTCCCGGAACTCGATCAATACCCCAAGGCAATACCGTTGGTTGGAGGATGAGCCCGAATCCGTATTTTTGCTGGTAACCTCTACTACCAGGTCACGGGTGCGGGAATTCTTAAAATAAAAATATTTTTCGTAATTGAATTCAGCGTTGTCGTAGAGGGCCTGTTCCTTTTTTTCATCCTCAAAAATCCGCACCCGGATATCCCCCAGCTTACCGTGCCCATCCACCGAGAGGTAATATTCTTCACCCCCGTAAACGATGATGCGAAATTCGCTTCTCATGCCGGGTTTAAATAAAGCACTCTGTGACTGTCGGCTGTAAAGAAATGAACGGTTGGCCCACCGGCAATTTTCGATGTGGTAATTGGTACAATCCTGACCCATTGCCAAAACAGGCAATAAAAACAGGAACAATGGGATGACCGCCTTTTGTTTAATCCTGAATATCATGCGCCCCATTCATTGTATTGGCTACAACCTGATGCCGGATCTTTTCCACCTCCTGCTTCATGGCATAAAAGTGTGACGCGTTCATGATCACCCGATCTCCTCCCTTTAAAACCATTTGGTGCGCTGAGGTGCGCTCAGAATGACTCTGGTCTTGTTCTACCGGCAAACGGCTAAAAAGGGCATTGACTTCTTGTAGATAGGTCAGTGCCCTGGCTACATTGCTATCCCTGGCATGCGACCTACAAAATTGCTCCAGGTGGGAAAAAGCATATTTCTGTTCGGCTATTTTATTGGCCGTTTGCTGATTATCAGCATAATCACCCACCAGTTGGAGGGCCAGGTAGAGCCCCTCCAGGTAACTTCCCGCAGAAAAAACAGCCAGTTTATCTTCCTGATCCGTTTTCATCAGATAGGCAATGATTTCCGATTGATAATCCTGGAATATGCGCAGCAAGCTATCGGGTTCATGGAGATTTTGACCAACCCGCTCCACCAGCTTTTGCTTATGGGGAATGACAATTCGCAGTTCCTGCGATAAGCTGACAACCCTGTTAAAATAATCCCGGGCCTTATTGGTGCGTTGGAACAGGATCATATAGGCGAGATCCGTCATATAAACCCCAAGGTTCAGGTTTTTCGAAAGGCTCCTGTGGTAAGTCTGGCGGTTGTTAAGGGGGTTGACCAGCCCCGGTTTATAGGAAAGTTCCTTTGAACGCACGTAAGCCAGCATCTCCCGGGCTGATGGATACCGGTAAAAGACGGGGCTTTCCCGGTATTCCTGTTGATGGGAGTGAAGTTTTTCCTGCTGGTCAAAACCTTTGGGCGGATCCTCGCCCTGATCCTCCGGTTTGTTGTGGCACCCCGGTAACAAAACCAGCACAATCAGCAGCATGTGAATGAATTCTCGCATAGTCCGGTGGACTTCTTAAAGAGAATAAAAGTAAGAATTCAGCATCTAATTTTCAAAACAAAAACGCATATGTTGACATTGATGCCGTGGTGGCCCTGAAAAAGACATTCATAATGATTGCCGGGTGCGCCTGCACCGGCAGATACCATTCAATAATAAAAGCATGCAACTTCCGGGCCCATAAGGGTCATCATTAAAAAGGCCCCTGCAAAGCGATCTATGACTTTAGCTTCATTTTCTGAAGTTTGGAAAAAAACGCGACCGCTCCTTTCAGCCAGTCATAGTAAAGGCTAATATAAAGAGCCAGGTTAAAAAGCCAGATCACAGAAAGATTGAACCACCAGGTATCCACACCATAGGGCCCCATCCTCTTGGTGGGGGCATAAAAGATACTGCGTCCGAAGGGATGGTGCGGATACATAAAAATGGGTTCATATTTTCGGTAGAGCTGATGGTTGGTTTCAAGAACCTTAACCCGGTTATTTTTTCTCTTAACCAGTTCGGCCAGGGCATGGTTATAATGGTTTTGCTTCAGGCGGGTCCACTGTTCAGCAGTGGCTGACTGCTGGATCAGGCTGTCGCGCTGGTATACCACTTGCTCCATTTGCCGGGCCTCCTGTTTGCGGATTCGTTCGATAAATTTTCTGATGCGTCGGATCGAGGCTATCTTCAGGCTGTCCTGGTCAAGTTCTTCGACGGGCAGTTTGCCCATGGGTTCATACTCACGGGTCAGCTTGTGGATTTCATTGCGCAGGGTTGCAATCCGCTCTGGCATTGAGCTGCCTTCGGGCCGGTCCAGGTGGTTGCGGCAGTAATCCAGATGATTGATCAAACGGGGAAGGTAGTGATTGAGTCGGTAGGCATGGCGACTTTCCCTGCGATGCAGGGAGAAAAGGGGGTCTTCGTAGGCATTATCCCTGAACTGGCTAACGGCAAGGGCTTCGTATGCCCACCGGGAAACCATCAAATCAGCAATAATGGGAGGATATCGCCTGGGGGTAAGCCCTGCGTGCAACTTGTCGAAATGAACCACGCCACCGGAAAAAAGCATAAAGGGAATCAAAATAAAAGGGATCACTATGTATATGACAATTTGAGAACCGAGCCCGGAAGAGAGGTTTAACCCAAGGATATTGGCAAAAACAGCGGTGGAGAAAAGGATGCTCCAGTATCGGAACATCATGCCCTCAATGCCCATTATATGATTGGCTATCAATACATATGTAAAGGTCTGGATGGCAGAAAGCAGCAAAAGAAAAGCAATTTTTGACAACAGGTACCCTGAACGGCTGAGCTGAAGAAACTTTTCCCGCTGCAATACCCTGGCATCCCGAATAATCTCTTCGCTGCTGATTAGAAGACCTATAAAGAGGGCCACCATGACGCTCATCAACAGAAAGGCCGGCAGATTGGGATTTTGGCTAAAAATGTAGGCCACATCATTTTCCGGGGTTCCGGCGGTATATTTGGTGAAATAAGCCACGATAAGGGCCAGCAATGGAGCTTCAAGTAAACTTACAAGTAAGTATTGTTTATTTCCTAATTTAGAGAGGATATTTCGTTTAAAGAAAAGTTTAAACTGGCACATTCGATGGGGTTGATGGAGGCGGGATTCAGGGATAGGCTGAACAAGCGGTTTTTGGGAAAAAATGGGTTCAATCTTATCGCGGTAATACTGGTGCCACTGTTCAGGAGATATGCGGCGATGTGCTCCATAGCGCCCCCGCTGGTCCACCTTTTTTTCCTCCATGATTTCCAGAATCGCCTCCGGATTGATATGGCCACAGGTAGGACATTGTTTCACCTGGGCATTGACCTGTTCATTGAGGGTTTTAAAATAAACCAGCCCTTCCAGGGGATCGCCGGTGTAGGTTACCCGCCCGCCTTCATCAAGGACCAACAGCTGATCCAGCAACCTAAAAACGGGGGATGCGGGCTGATGGATATTGACAATGACCAGCCGGCCTTTCAGGGTTTGTGTCCGCAGCAGATTCATCACCTGGCGTGAATCGCTGGAAGATAAACCGGATGTGGGTTCATCAACCAACAGCAGGGCAGGTTCACGCATGAGTTCAAGCCCTAAATTTAAGCGCTTCCGCTGCCCGCCGCTGATTTGCCGGTCCAATTCACCGCCCACTTTCTTATGGCGAATGCTACTCAGCGCCAGCTCATCCAAGGTTCGGTTCACCATCGCATGAACCCGTGCAGGCGATAAATCGCCAAAGCATAAGCGGGCGTTGTAATAAAGGTTTTGATAAACCGTGAGCTCCTCGAAAAGCAAATCCTCCTGGGGTACATATCCAATCAGTCCCTTAAAATCTTCACGGTGGCGGTGCAAGTCATATCCATTGATCCAGATGTGGCCGTGCTGGGGCCTGATATTGCCATTGAGCAAATTCAGCAGGGTGCTCTTACCCACACCGCTCGACCCAATGACACCCACCATATAGAACGATTGGGTAGAAAAATTGAACGGGCGGATGCCTTCCTGCTCGCCCCGATATAGATACGAGGCCCCGTCAACCACCAAACTCAGCTGATTGTGCTGGCTGTTTCGAAGAAAACATTCAGCAACCTGGGGATAATAAATGGGTTGAAGTTTTACGTTTTCCCACCCCATCCTGTAGCCTGATATTGAATCACCTTTGGAAAAGAAATAAACCGCCCCGGGGTCAATTTTCCGGGCATTGAGGAACAACGATTCCCCGCCCTGGTAATAAAACAAATACAAATGGGCAGAAGGCAAAAGCAAAAAATAAATTATACCATTTAATCCTTCTCTGTCAATATACTGTATTCCTTTTACTGAACAATTACTGTAAGGATCTTTTACCGCCAGCAGATGGGTTTGCCGCAGTGTCCTGGAAACACCATACAAAATAAAAGCAATCAGATCCTGAGATTCAGACTCCGGCATACTGAAACTCCGGGCTACCGTCCGGAGAAAATCGTCCTCCTGTTCAGTGATCCGGTCTTTTTCCCGCAGCAACTTCCCCAGATAAAACAGCAGGTAAACTTTCTCCTGATAAATCAGCTCTGAATTGATTTGATCCAGTAGCCGCAATGTTTTAACCGATTTGGAAGAAATTTGTTTATAGGGGTCAGCGGCTTCGGTTTGTTGCTGGATGTAAAAATTATATATATCAATAAATTCATGAATGTATGAATCTTGTACATATAACTTAAGGTATAGCTTCAAAATTTTTCCGGCCCCGTAACGGCGGTTTGGAGCATCGAGGCTGGCAAAAAGGGCAAAAAGTTTGACAATCAGCTTCAGAGTGGTATTGCTCATGGCTCGGGGCTGATTTATTCGGTTTATACGCGAACAAGCTCTTTGGAATGGGTAAAAATAGGAAAAGTTGTTGTTATTTTGCAACAAAACCTTTTAATTTCGCTACAATTTGATTGAATGGAGATGAAAGAAGGTCAAACCGGACAACAACATGATATTTTAGTGGTGGAGGACGACGAGATGGTGCGTAAGCTTATTGGTGAAATCCTGGAACCATCCTACCGCCTGCATTTTGCCGAAAACGGCACATCGGCCCTGGAACTGGCCCGGAAGCATGAACCGGAGCTGGTGATTTTGGACATTATGATGCCCGATATGAACGGTTTTGAGATATGTAAGCAACTGAGGCAGGAAGAAGCCTTTAAACGCACCATCATCATTATCCTGACCGCCTTGTCCGACAAGGATTCCCACAGATCAGGCATCCAAGCCGGAGCCGATGATTACCTGACCAAACCGTTCAATCCCGTTGACCTTCGTACCAAAATTCAATTGATGTTCCGCTTGCGCAACCGCTTGCTGGATGACGATTAACAGCCCCGGCATTCATCCAGAGCTTGTTGAAACAATACCTGATGTTATGGCTGAGTCCACTTCTTCTTTGCAAAACCAATTAGCCGGTCAACTGCACACCGACTTAAAAACCAGGATTTTATATGCCACCGATGCCAGTGCTTATCGGGCTGTTCCCTGGGGGGTGGCCCTTCCGAAAAACAAAGGAGATGTTCAAAAGCTCATTGAATTTGCCCATCAAAATGGCATTTCCCTTATTCCCAGAACTGCCGGTACTTCCCTGGCCGGGCAGGTCGTGGGCGAAGGGCTGGTGGTAGACTTCTCCCGCTACATGAACCGGGTCCTCGAGATCAATCCTCAGGAAAAATGGATCCGCGTTGAACCCGGGGTGATCCTCGACGAGATGAACCAGCAACTGGCCCCCTACGGGCTGTTTTTCGGTCCGGAAACTTCCACTTCCAATCGCTGTATGATGGCCGGAATGGTCGGAAACAATTCCTGCGGGGCGCATTCCATCTTATATGGCTCCACCCGGGATCATACCATTGCCGTGAAAGGCTTTCTCAGCGATGGGAGTGAAGTGGAATTCAAACCTTTAACCCCTGAGGCCTACCAAGAAAAACTAAAGGGCGATCAACTGGAAAACCATATTTATCAACAGATTAACAGTATACTTACCGATCCCCAAAGGCGGGAGACAATTAAAAGGGAATATCCGGACCAATCGATTTATCGCAGGAATACAGGTTATTCCATTGACCTTCTGCTCGATGCCGAACCCTTTCATCCCAACGGAGAGCCCCTGAACCTGTCCAAACTCATTTGCGGGTCAGAAGGGACCCTGATGATGATTACCGAAATGAAGCTGAACGTGGTGCCCCTGCCGCCACCTTACAAGGGGGTTGTAGCCGCCCACTTTCGTACCCGGCAGGAGGCCTTCCAGGCCAACCTGATCGCTTTGAAACACCAGCCCGGGGCAGTTGAGATGATGGACAAGATTATCCTTGATTTAACCCGCGACAACCCCGAACAGCAAAAAAACCGATTCTTTTTGCGCGGAGATCCCGGGGCCATCCTGATCATAGAATTTGCAAGAGAGACTCGCCGGGAGATTGAAAATGTACATCAGGCCCTCGAGCATGATCTCAGGGAATCAGGTTACGGGTATTATTTCCCTTTGATTTTTGAACCCGAGGCCCGAAAAATATGGAACCTCAGAAAGTCGGGCCTCGGTGTGCTCTCGAATATGAAGGGCGATGCCCGGCCGGTCTCGATCGTCGAGGATACGGCGGTAAAGGTTGAAGATTTGCCGGATTATCTGGCTGATTTTCAAAAAATACTGGATTATTATCAGTTGCAGTGTGTGTTTCATGCCCATATTGGCTCGGGTGAACTGCACCTGCGGCCGGTACTCAACCTTAAAGACCCCGAGGGGGTCCGGATGTTCCGTACCATTGGCCGAGAGATTGCCCACCTGGTCAAGCGCTACAACGGTTCACTCAGTGGCGAGCATGGCGACGGAAGGGTCAGGGGAGAATTCATCCCGATCATTCTGGGCCGGGACAATTACCAGATGCTGCGGGAAATCAAAAAGACCTGGGATCCCCATCATTTATTCAACCCGGGAAAAATAACCGATGCACCGCCGGTTAATGAACAGTTGCGTTATGAACCCGGCCGCCAGGTGCGGGAGATCGAGACCGTATTTGATTTTTCCAATGCAGGGGGCATCCAGAGGGCGGCAGAAAAATGCAACGGCAGTGGCGATTGCCGTAAAACAGAACGCATCGGGGGAACCATGTGCCCCAGCTACATGGCCACCCGCAATGAAAAGGACGTCACCCGCGCCCGGGCTAATATCCTGCGCGAATTCCTGACCCATTCCCCACGGAAAAATCCCTTCGACCACCGGGAAATTTATCAGGTCATGGACCTTTGCCTTTCCTGCAAGGCCTGCAAAAGTGAGTGCCCTTCCAATGTGGATGTGGCCAAGCTGAAAGCTGAATTCTTGCAGCATTATTATGATGCCCATGGGGTGCCTTTGCGCACCAGGCTGATTGCCAACATCACCCGGCTGAACCGACTGGGCAGCATATGGCCGGCTTTCTACAACCTGTTCATGAAGCAACCGGTCCTTAGAAAATGGATCAACCGGGCCATAGGGTTTGCCCCTAACCGCAGCATGCCGCTGCTGGCACCCCAAACCCTGAAAAAATGGATGAAAGGATATGTCCACCAACTGGGCCCTAATCCAACCCAGGGGACAGTCTACCTGTTCAATGATGAATTCACCAATTACAATGATGCCACCATTGGCATGGAGGCCATCCAGTTGCTTACGCGATTGGGCTACCAGGTGGTTATTCCCAGGCATCTGGAGAGCGGCCGCACCTTCCTGTCCAAGGGCCTGGTGCGGAAAGCCCAAAAAATTGCCAACCGCAACCTGGAATATTTGAAAGGGCGCATCAACGAAAAATCTCCCCTGGTTGGAATTGAACCCTCGGCCATTTTGACTTTCCGCGATGAATACCCGGAGCTGGCCAACAAAACCAATGCCGGGACCGCCGCTCATCTGGCCCGAAACAGCCTGCTGATCGAAGAATTCCTCCAAAGGGAAATGCAAAACGGGGCGATAACCATCGACCAGTTTACCGAACGCCCGGCCAATATACTGCTGCATGGACATTGCCAGCAAAAAGCAGTTGCTTCCACTGAACCCACCCGTTACATCCTTTCTTTCCCCAAAAATCACCAGGTTGAAGAAATACCCTCCGGATGCTGCGGAATGGCTGGCTCATTCGGATACGAAAAAGAACACTACGAAGTCTCCATGAAAGTAGGCGAATTGGTGCTTTTTCCGGCTGTGCGTCAAACCCCTGATCAAACCATCATTGCAGCTCCGGGAACCAGTTGCCGCCACCAAATCAAGGACGGAACCGGCAAAACCGCCCTGCATCCGGTAGAGGTACTTTACCAGGCCTTAAAATGATCTTTTGCAATCCATCTGGCCTTGAATCTACAAGATTATTGTTTTATCTTCGTTTTTAAGAAAAACAGGTTTATGTTGCGAAAGCTTCTGCTTATCAGCGCCGTTTGTTTAATCACTGCACCAGCTCTGGCACAGAATTATGCTGCAGAACGGCGCAACATGGTTGATCAGCAAATTGTCAAAAGGGGAATACGCACCACCCAGGTGGTTGAAGCAATGCGAAACGTCAAACGCCATGTTTTTGTCCCCGAGCGTTACCGCCACCTGGCTTATTCCGACCGTCCTTTACCCATCGGCCATCAGCAAACCATCTCCCAACCCTATATTGTGGCCCTGATGACCGATTACCTGAACCTTCAACCCGATGAAAAAGTCCTGGAAATAGGGACAGGGTCAGGCTATCAAGCCGCAGTGCTGGCTGAAATCGTGGACCAGGTTTACACGGTGGAGATTGTTGAAGCACTGGGCAAACGGGCCCGCCAAACCCTAAACGAACAAGGCTATGACAACGTCCACATCCGGATTGGCGATGGATACCAAGGGTGGCAGGAGCATGCCCCCTACGATGCCATCATCGTGACGGCTTCCCCTTCCGATGTACCCCCGCCCCTGAAACAACAACTGGCCGAAGGCGGTAGAATGGTCATCCCCGTTGGAGGCCCGGTCTTTCAGAAACTGGTGCTCCTGCGCAAAACCAACGGCAAGCTCAAACAAACCGATGTCACATCCGTGCGCTTCGTTCCCCTTGTCAACGACAAGGGCGACCGCCACTGATGCCCCGCCAGCATCTCTTTATTCAGCTCCCCGCTGTGCCCCCCCTTCAGTAGCTATCTACGATCATCCACTGTTCCGGGATGATCCCGGCTACCCATTTTCACAATGATCCCGGCTCTTGTTTTGTAATATTGCTGCTTCTACTTGGTTTCTGGCAGATTTCCGAGTTTATGTTATTGAAATATTTCTGCTTACCTGTTATTGGGATATTTCCGTTCCCTGTTGTTGGGATATTTCCGTTCCCTGTTGTTGGTCCGATTAAACCCTCCCTTCCATCGGCGGTCTTATCTGTGGAGTTTCATCTTAAAATGCCATGTCCATGAATAAGGCTGCTATTATTATCGCCCCCGCCATGCTATTGTTTATGGCGGTAGGTTGCCGGCAGGGGAGTAACCAGCAAAACCTTTCCCGGGCTGAAAAGATCCACCGCCAGGTTTTAACGGTGGATACCCATACCGATACCCCTTTAAACCTGGGAGATCCGGAGTTTGACATTGGAATGGCCCATGATGCCGATTCCAGTTTTACCTGCATCGATCTTCCCCGGATGAAGGGAGGCCATATGGATGCCACCTTTTTTGCCGCCTACCTGGGCCAGGGGCCTCGCACTAAAAAGGCGCACCAAAAGGCAAAATCCAAAGCCATGGATCTGCTAAAAGACATCCATCAAAGCATCGGGGCCTATCCACAAAAGGCACAGATTGCCACCCGGCCTGACCAGGCCTACCAACTGGAAGAAAAGGGCAAACGGGCCATCTATATTGGGGTGGAAAATGGTTACGCCCTGGGGGGCAAACTTAGCACTGTCGAAACATTTTACAAACAGGGCGCCCGCTACATCACCCTTTGTCACACCTCCAACAATGACCTGTGCGACTCTTCCACCGATCCGGATGGTCCCGAACACAGCGGCCTGAGCCAATTTGGTAAACAAGTGGTACGCAAAATGAATGAGCTGGGCATGATCGTGGATGTCTCCCACATTTCCGACCAATCGTTTTACGATGTGCTTGAAGTTTCACAAGACCCGATCATGGCTTCCCATAGCTGTGCCAGGGCCTTGCGCGAGCATCCCCGCAACCTTTCCGATCCCATGCTGCAAGCCCTGGCTGAAAACGAAGGTATCATCCAGATATGCCTGGTCAGCGACTACCTGAAAAAACCCGAGCCCCAACCAAAAAGGGATTCTGCATTTGCCGCACTGCGCCAAAAATACGACGGGTTCCAAAACCTCACCGACGAAGAAAGAAATAAGCTCCATGAAGAATGGCGCCACCTCCAGAAACAATACCCTAAAAAACTGGCCCATGTCAATGATGTTGTCGATCATATTGACCATGTCGTCCAAACCATTGGCATTGACCATGTAGGCATCGGAACCGATTTCGACGGCGGGGCACGCGTTGAAGGATGTCGTGATGTGAGCCAGGTGCCCAATATCACACGCGAATTGATCGATCGCGGATATACCCGTGAAGAAATAGAAAAAATATGGGGTGGCAATTTTATGCGGGTATTCCGGGAAGTGAGCCAACCCGCAAAAAAAAGCTCCTGAAAACCACAAACCCTATCAAACCAAACAGGCCTTATTATTAAAAAAAAGGTATCCGGCCTTTGAATTTCTTGTTTTCATAAACAACATCATTCACTCAGTTGTTACCCATATAAAAGGAGGTTGCCATGAAAAGGGCAATGGCAATTTTTATTGTGGCCGGAATGTTTATGCTATCAATGGTTCGGCCCCTGGCACAGAATGATCAAAGCTACCGGCATATGGAAAAGACAAAACGTGAAACCGCCACGCTGGCTGCAGGATGCTTCTGGTGTGTGGAAGCGGTATTTGAAAAACTAAAGGGAGTAGAAAATGTATCCTCCGGATATTCAGGAGGAGAAGTTAAAAATCCCTCCTACAAGGAAGTCACCCGTGGCAACACAGGCCATGCCGAAGCAATACAGATTCAATATGACCCCCACCAAATCAGTTACGAACAACTGCTGGAAGTATTCTGGAGAACCCACGACCCGACAACCCTCAATCGTCAGGGAGCCGATATTGGCCCGCAATACCGGTCGGTGATCTTTTACCACAATCAGGAACAAAAGAAGATCGCCCGGGAGAGCAAGCGAGAGATGGATCAGTCCGGATATTTTGATGATCCGATCGTGACGGCGGTCGAGCCCTATCAAAACTTTTACCGGGCTGAAGATTATCACCAGGACTTCTATCGCAAAAATCCGAATCAACCGTATTGCCGGATCAACATCGACCCGAAGCTCGATAAGTTGCGCCAAAATTTCGGCCGTTACCTCAAATAATTTCCCCGCTTCATCTGACCCCGCTAAGCGGGGTCGGAGGGATTAACCTGCTCAGATTTAGCTGGCTGACCCCGCTAAGCGGGGTTTTGTCAAGGGATTAACCTGCTCAGATTTAGCTGGCTGACCCCGCTAAGCGGGGTTTTTGGCTGACCCCGCTAAGCGGGGTTAAAACTCAGAATAGTTTAAGCTGCTGGGGCCCGGAATTTTCAGGGGGCTGAGACCTTCCCCCGGCCGTTCGGCCTCCGTAGCGGGGGGAGTTGGTGCGTTCCTGACGGATATATTCCTTGAGTCCGCCCGTTTGGGGTTGGAAGTCCTTTTCCAGTTCGCGCGATACCTTTGAAAGCTTGTCCAGTGCCTTCTTTTTATCGGTAAAGCCCAGTCGGGCTTGTTCAAGGGTTTTTCGGAGCTCGGCAAGGGTTTGGTCATATACCTGGGTTTGCACCGGATGGGGATGGCCATCCTTGCCGCCAAGGGCAAATGCAAAACGGGCAGGATCACTGAACCGAGAGGGGGTGCCATGAATGATTTCACTCACCAGGGTAAGGGCCCTCAGGGTTTTAGGACCCATTCCCTTTAAAAGGAGCAAGGATTCAAAATCCTGATGCTGCTGTTCATGGGTCAATGCCAGGATAGCGCCCAATCGGCGCAGATCCACATCCTTTTCGCTAATGTGATGGCGAGCCGGAAGGTTCATCTTTTGAATTTCGTCCATCATCTGGGTAGGTTTTTCACCGCTGATTTGAAGGATGCCTTTTCTGGCCGGTGAAGCAAGCCGGTCGGTCAGGTTAAGGATCTGTTGCCCCTGTATACCACAAATAGCGGCATGGGGCTCTTCGACGAAGGAAGTCACCCGGTGAGAATGCCAGTGATACCGTCGGGCCATTCCGCTGGTGGAGTTCATTCCCTGCTGAACAACCGTCCAGGAGCCACCGCGGGTCACCACAAAATGATGCAGGTAAAGTTGATACCCATCCTGGATGGTGGTGTTGTCCACTTTGGCGGCCAACCGACTGAAGCGGGCCAACTGGTTGCCATCCTGGCCCGTCTGGTTTGAAACCTTCATCAGCTCCTGCGGGGTTTGGCGGGATGCTTTACCGCGGCCCCCGCAAAAATAAAGGCCCAGCTCTCCGGAAACAGGATTAATGGAGCGTTTTAGCGCACCCATCACCGATGTGGTTATGCCGGAGGAATGCCAGTCCATGCCCATGGCGGCCCCCAGGGATTGAAACCACCGTGGGTCGCTCAGGCGGGTCAGCACCCCTGAAGGCCCATAATCCGCAACAATGGCTTCTACGATGGCACGCCCCATACGCCCCATGCGCTCGTAAAGCCAGGGGGGAACGTGACCGCGGTGAAGCGGCAAATCCGCCTGTCCGGAACGTTTCATACCCGTTTGTTTTCCTTTCCAAGATAAACAAAGTATTTGACCAGAACAAATGTATCGCCTATACCCGCACCAATGTTGTGGCTACAACCCCTCAATTCAACAAACATTTCACTGACCAGGGAAGTAACGAAACCATCGCGCCTGAACCCCGTAGGAGACTGGTAAACCAATCAACTGAAAGCAGCCGCAACAGCCCCTGTTTATGACCACCTTCGATAAACTGGCAATCAGAATAAATCAAACGAGCCGGAATTTTCTGGTCCTTTTTATCTTCTGGTATGTTTGTTTCCTGTTTTTTTATTTTCTCACCGGCCAGGAGCAAATCTTTCGAACCCACCTGAATCTACTTGACCAGGATGATCTGTACGTGATTATACTGATCCTTTCCGGCACCGTTGCCCTGTTGTTCACCCTGCTGGATGTTCTATTTGCTGCCCCTATTCTGCGCTTATTACCCCGGCGCCTGACCCTCGCGCTAAAATCTTTAATTTATCTTGCCATTGCCTTCCTCCTTTTGCTGGCAGCTGCCGACCCTTTGCCAGCCCTGGAGCAGGGCAATTATCAAGCGGCCCTCCAAAAATTTCCCCGGGTCGATATCCACCTGATCCGGTTTGTGGTCTATTTCTCCCTGGCCACTTTCCTGATTCATTTTTTTAAGGCGGTGATGCGCAAGGTGGGCAGGGGCCATTTCAGAAGCTGGTTGTTGGGCATGCTGAACAAACCCATCGAACAGCAGCGCATTTTTATGTTCATCGATATGAAGGCATCCACTTCCATTGCCGAGAAACTGGACCATAAAAAGTTCAGCCGCCTGATCCAGGAAGTTTTTAATGATCTGGAAGTAATCGATAATTATCAGGGCGAAATTTATCAATACCTGGGTGATGGAGCCATCATATCCTGGGGGCTTCGTGAGGGTTTGGCCGACGGTCATTTTCTGAAGGCTTTTTATGCTTTTCGCAGGGCCATTCACCGCCGCAGGCGATATTACCGCCGCAGGTACGGAATAGAGCCGCAGTTCAAGGCCGGAGCGCATGCAGGAAAAGTAATGATGCTCCAGGTTGGTCAAATTCGCAGAGATATTTCCTACAACGGGGATACCATTAATACAGCAGCACGCATTGAATCAAAATGCAATGAGCTCAAACAGGAGCTATTGATTTCCGAAAATCTCTATAACATGCTGAATCATAAAAAAGGGTTTTCCTTTAAGAGTGCAGGACAGGTACAACTCGAGGGCAAACGTCGGAGTGTTGGCATTTATCAGGTCAAAAAGAAAAAATGAACGGCGCGGGTTACAAATAAATAGGCGGGCCTTAGAATTTGTTTATTTTTGATCCGTTTATTATATCTGATCAAGGTTTGATCAATCGTCTCAGGTAAGTTACTGTATAAGCTATTTTTTAATCCAATCCTGAACGAAATTTAAAACCAATCAATGCCGGTTATGGGAAGGTCAAGGGCAAGAGCTTCATCGGAACCCAAGAAAAAAAAGGAGCTACTATCCGGTTTCAGGCGAAAGAAGAAGCGGCTGTATGTTCGGCTTTTCCGTTATATGGTCTATTTTGCAATCGGTGTGACGGTGGTTGTTGTTTCCTACCTGGGCTACAGGATACACCAGAGGGCTTACGGGGCGCTACCCGGGAAAGAGGCCCTGCAAAACATTCAGCATGCCCAGGCCACAGAAGTCTACACCCGCTATGGCACCTTAATGGGGCGGTACCATTTAAAAAACCGGAACAACCTGCAATACAGTCAGATACCCGATCACCTCATTGATGCCTTGATAGCCACTGAAGACGCCCGTTTTTATGAACACCATGGCATTGATACGCGCAGCCTTATCCGGGTCTTTTTCAAAACCATCCTCCTGGGCGACAGAAGTGCAGGAGGCGGCAGCACCATCACCCAACAGTTGGCCAAAAACCTTTACCCGAGGAAGAAAGAGGACCATCTGGCGTTAATAGGCAACAAAATCAGGGAGATGATCATTGCCTGGCGACTGGAAGAGGTCTATGAGAAAGATCAGCTGATCCAGATGTATTTAAATACGGTACCATATGGAGAAAACACCTTTGGCATCAAAAATGCCGCTCAACTCTATTTCAACCGATTGCCGGAAGAGCTTTCTCCCGGACAGGGGGCGACTTTGGTGGGCATGCTAAAGGGCACCAGTTTGTACAATCCCCATCTCCATCCACAAAAGGCCCGGGTACGCCGAAACGTAGTATTATCCCAAATGGCCAAATACGGGTACATCACGGCCACGCGGGCTGAAAAGCTTCAGAATAAGCCCCTTCATACCGATTACACCCCCCTTGATCACAACAACGGGCTGGCCCCTTACCTGAGGGAACATTTGCGGGAGAAGCTGGAAGAATGGTGCCAGGCTCAAACCGCACCCGATGGCCAACCCTATAACCTGTATACCGACGGATTGAAAGTTTATACCACCCTTGATGCTGACTTGCAACGCTATGCCAGGCAAGCCGTATTGAATCACCTACCCCGGTTACAGCAACGTCTGAACCAGGAACTGAAAGGTACTTCCCGGTCAACCCGGCAAAAACTGACCCGCAATATACTGGCTGGCATTCCTGCCTACCAAGAGGCATCCATGGCAGATCCCGATTCCAGGGTAAACCGGAAAAAAAAGATGGAGGTATTTACATGGCAGGGGCCTAAACAAGTCAATATGTCGGCGGTGGATTCGGTACGCCATTATCTGAAAATGCTCCATGCCGGTTTCATGGCCATGGATCCGCGTAACGGTCATATTTTGGCCTGGGTAGGGGGCATCGACCATCGTTTTTTCAAATACGATCACGTTACCTCCCGGCGCCAAATCGGATCTACCTTCAAACCCATTGTTTATGCCAGTGCGTTAAACCAGGGTATCGAACCCTGTCAGTATTATCCCAATGACAATCTGGTTTACCAAGAATTTGACGGCTGGTCCCCGGCCAATGCCAACAATACCTACGGCGGGGTCTATTCGTTAGAGGGAGCCCTGGTTCACTCGGTCAATACCGTTTCGGTCCAGGTGCTGATGGAGGCAGGCATCGATTCAACCATTCACCTGGCCTCAGATATGGGCCTAAGTGGGAAGTTTCCACGGGTCCCTTCACTGGCTTTGGGAACCAAAAATGCCTCGGTCAAAGAACTGGTCCAGGCTTATGGGGTTTTTGCCAATCAGGGTCGGGTTGCGACACCGCAACTTATATACAAGATTGAAGATCAGAATGGAAAAGTGCTGAAAAAATTTAAGCCAGCCCCCGAACAGCAACGAATATTGGATCAAAAGGTTTGCGAACAGATCAATATGATGCTTCAGGGAGTCGTTCATCGCGGAACGGCCCGCTCGTTGACCCACAATTTTCAGTTTGACGGAGACATCGCCGGCAAAACCGGTACGACCCAAAACCACGCCGACGGCTGGTTTGTCGGGTATAACCCCCATCTTGTATTTGGCGGTTGGGTAGGTGCCGAATACCCGGCCATTCATTTCAAAAGCCTGCGTTATGGCCAGGGGGCTGCTACAGCCCTTCCCCTGGGGGGCTATTTCCTGCAGCAACTTCAACAGGAACACCCCGGTACTAGCTACCTGACGCGTTTCCATTACAGCAAGATCGATACCTCCAGCTATGATTGCCCCGATTATCGCGAAAAGGCCCCAGGCCTTCTGGAAAAAATCATCGACATGTTTAAGAAAAAACCAACCGACAATCAACCCGAAAAGAAGAAAAAGAACTTTCTGAAAAGGCTGTTGGATCAACTCAAAAAGGAAGACTCCGACCCGGATCCCGGCAGAGATTAATACTTTACCCCCTGCCATTAAAAACTGAAAACCCTGCCATTGGGATTTCAACCTCTGCCACTGGAACTTCAACTCCCGACACTGGAACTTCAACCCCTGCCATTAAAAGCTGAACCCCTGTCACGATCAGCCCTGCAACATAGACTTCCCGGAGCGACCCACCAAAACCGCCCATTTGCATTTATTTCAATAAACCCTTACCTTTAATTGGGGTCCAAAACAACAAGGCCATGATGGTGGACAAATCATTCGGGCCCGACGGTTAGCAGGGATAACAGCCCTTATAAGAGCTGAATGTGGCCATAGGATCAACACGGTGAAGGTGTCTGATGATGATCATCCTCATCAACATCCGGGATATTACCAACATATATAAAAACAAAGGAGGTTAACATGTACCAATCAAAATCCATTTTCATTTTATTGCCGATGGTGGCTTTGCTGCTGATCGGAAATGCCTTTAAGGCGCAGGCGCAATCGGAGGCGCCATTGATGCGCTATCCCGATATCCATGAGAATCAGGTGGCTTTCGTCTCGGGCGGGGATATTTGGCTGGCCCCGGCCGACGGCTCCGATGAAGCCCGGCGGCTGACCATCCATGACGGCCAGGAAGTTCATCCCAATTTTTCACCCAACGGCAATCAGATTGCCTTCACCGGTGAATATGATGGCAATGCAGACGTATATATCATGGATACCGATGGGGGCAATATCACCCGTTTGACTTTCCATCCCGGTTATGACGAAGTGATTGGATGGCACCCCACCCAAAACAAGGTCATTTTCAGTACCCGCCGTTCTCCGGGGACAGGCATTCCCACCAGCCGCCTTTATATGGTGGGGCCTGACGATCCCCATCCCAAGCCCCTGATACTGATTGAAGCGGCCCGGGGAAGTTTTGCCCCACAAGGCAACCGGATTGCCTTCAACAAGACCTCGCGGGAAGACCGTACCTGGAAGCGATACCAGGGGGGAAGGGCACAGGACATTTACCTCTACAACCTGGAAAATGACCAGGAGCAACAACTGACCACCTTTGAAGGAACCGACCGGTTGCCTATGTGGGTGGGAGAAAAAATTTATTTCACCTCCGACCGTGATGGCCGATTGAATCTTTATGCGCTTAATCCTGAACAGGAGGGAAGCCGGATTGAACAGCTCACCACCCATGACCGCTATGATGCCCGGCGTGTCAGTGCCGGGGAACACAAGATCATCTACCAGCACGCCGGAGACTTATGGACTTATGACACGCGCAACGGCGATCAGCAAAAGCTTGACATTGCCATAGGGGCTGATGCACCGGAAGCCCGCAAGCGACGGGTGAATGTAAAGGATCAGATCACCGGTCTGGGGATTTCCCCAAATGGCGCCCGGGCCTTGGTAGAAGCCCGCGGAGAGCTCTTTACCGTGCCCCGCGAACATGGCCCCATACATAACCTGACCCGTTCATCAGGGGCCCATGACAAGGATCCGGCCTGGTCGCCCAATGGCGAAAAAGTGGCCTATCTTTCTGATGCCAGCGGAGAATATGAAATACACATTATAGATGCGCAGGGAAAAAACAAAGCCATCCAGCTGACCGATCATCAACAAGGCTACCGCCATACCTTACGCTGGTCGCCAGATGGATCAAAAATCGCCTTCACCGACCAGAAACTGGCACTCTATTATGTGGATGTGGCTTCCCGGGAAATCACCAAAGTCGATCAGGCTGAATACGAATCGGTGGATGTGCCCATCGATGAAAAACCCATTTACGACTTCAGTTGGTCACCCGATAGCCGCTATCTGGCTTATAGTAAGATGACCCAAAAACAAATTTTCCAGCTTTTCATCTACAGCCTGGACCAGGGGCGTACCCGCAATGTAAGCCAGAGCGTGTTTTCAGATTTTCATCCCGTTTTCACCCCAGATGGGGATCACTTGCTTTTCGTCTCGAACCGTACATTCAATCCCACTTTTGGAGATATGGAATGGGAGATGGTCTACAAGGATGTGGCCAAAATCTACAGCATGACCCTGGAGCAGGGAGGCGAACCGTTTATGCCATTCCGAAACAACCAGGCTGCCGGGGAGGATCAAAAGACTGCCAGGGAAACCGAAAAAGCCCGGGTTGAAATTGACTTTGAAGGCATCTCGGGCAGGGTAGAGGAGCTGCCGCTTCCGGCCGGCAATTATCGCCACCTGGCAGTCAATGACAACAGCTTGTTCTACCTAAACAAAGAACAGGGCGATTTCAACCGGTTTGAGTTCCGGGAGGTTTCGACCATGAACCTCCACGCTTTTGACTATGAGGGTCGTTCAACCAGAAAAGTTATTGGTTCCATCAAACAATACAAATTATCTAGGGGTGGCAGCCACATTGCTTACCGCAAAGGCGAATCAGTGGGGATCATACCGGCCACGGCCAGTGAGTCGGCCGGCCATGAGCTGGATCTGACCAACCTGGAAATGGAACTGGATCCGAGAAAGGAATGGCGAGAGATCTACCAGGAAGCCTGGCGAATGGAACGGGACTTTTACTATGAGCCGGGCATGCATGGCCTAGACTGGGAGCAGATGCGCGATAAATATGCCCGGTTGTTGCCCCGCGCCACTTCCAGGGAGGATGTCAAATATATTATCGGTGAAATGATTGGCGAGCTCAACACCTCACATACCTATGTCTTTGGTGGCGATCAAAAACGCAAGGCTGAACAGGTCAACGTGGGCATGCTTGGCGCCGATTATACCCTGGATGAAAGTTCTAACCGTTATCGGTTCAGTAAAATATTGCGCAAGCCAGCCTGGTCGCGTTCGGTGATGGCTCCATTGGACAAGCCGGGAATGAACATTGAGGAAGGCGATTATCTGTTGGCCGTCAATGGCCAGGGGGTAAACGGATCAAAAAACATATACAGTTACTTTCAGGGGCTGGCCGATGAGCAGGTTCAACTGACCATCCATGATCAGCCCTCTATGGAAGGGGCCCGGCAGGTTACCGTTGAACCCCTGGGCAGTGAACGCAGCCTTCGCTATATCAATTGGGTGGAGCGCAACCGCGAAAAAGTGGAAGAACTATCTGATGGCCAAATTGGCTACATCCACTTTCCCGACACCTATATGGGTTCGGCCACTTTCTTCCCGAAGTATTTTTACAGTCAATCGCGCAAAGAAGGGCTCATCATCGACGGGCGTTTTAACAGCGGGGGGCTGGATCCCTATATCTTCCTGCAACGGCTTAACACCAAACCCCTTGCATACTGGACCCGCCGCTATTCGCACGATCAAACCATTCCGGCCACAACCGTCAATGCCCATATGGCTTGCCTGACCAATAAATACGCCGGTTCGGGCGGAGATATGCTGCCCTTTGAATTCCGCGAGCTGAACATGGGCCCGGTCATTGGTACCACCACCTGGGGCGGCCTGGTCGGGGTGTCGCAATATATTCCCCTGATTGACGGAGGTATGCTTACCGCCCCGGATTACCGCATATACAACAAACAGGGAGAATGGATCATCGAAAATGAAGGGGTAACCCCGGATATCAAGGTTGAACTAAATTCAGCAGAAATGGCCCGCGGCCAGGATGCCCAGCTGAGAAAAGCCATCGAGTATATTCAAAAACAGATGGAAGAAAAACCCGTTCAATGGCCCCAACATCAGCCTTATCCAGTGGATTCACTGGTGGAGTAAACTGACAGACTCCCACGTTTTTAAGGCACGGCGCAACATCACGCCGTGCTTTTTTTTGTCATATGCGGTATGAAACATGAGAAAAAATTTTGAATTTGTAATCTTTTTTCTATAAATTTCCTACAGATAAAAGGCTCAAATGCTGAATATACTGGCAACAGGCAGGTTATTGCCATGTTATGGAAAGGTTGTTCTTTGTAGGAATCGCAAATCAACTAAAAAGTCAATAAAATGCGCATGTACTTTTCCGATCTCTTTGAGATCCAAGCCAAACAAGTCACCCCGAAAGCAGAAGTGGAAATCAACGGAGTCCGACTTAAACCCGGAGAAATCTATGGAGATGGAACCCAAATCACCGGCATTGATTTGTTAAGACACCGGGAATGTTGTTTTGATGTCGAAGAAAAAGACGGCATATATGTGATCCGTACCATCTATGACTAAACGCTTCAATAGGTGAGCCGCCCTCCCGGCCCCAGATGTAAATAACGGTTCACCAACCGCTTGATATCCGGTTGGCTTGCTGGCCCCGGGCCTGAATTCTCAGGTAACCGGAATAAGAAAACATATGCCTCTTCCCCCTGAAAACCCAAAGCCAAAACCTATAATCCACCCCTTTCGCTTAAGCCAGGTAAAGAAACGCTACTCCTCCGGCAAAGCCTGGAAAAAAATCAGTTCACCATCCGAAAATTCATAACTGATTTCTATGGCATTGCAACACACTTCACAGTCTTCATAATACCGTTGCTTGGGCACCGATGGATCCAGTAAAACGGTGATTTCTGTCCTGCAGTAAGGACAATGAAATTTCTTTTCCTTCATCTCAAAATCCATTCCCAAAAGCCATTAAAAGTAATCGATTCAACCTACAATATACAATATTTTTTCATTTGGGTAAAGACTTAATTAAGAATATAAATCTGCCTCGTCGTGAGCCATCATCCCTTATTAGAACCCTCGCCATGGACCCCATCTGCTTTATTCATGGCTTTCTCCTGCCTGGGAAATTCTTTCACAGTAAAAACCGATGCACAATTTGATGGGTAAAAACGCTCTGAAGAGGACAGGGCAGGGATGATCTCATAAATCATTTATTATTAAATGTTTAATGAACTTCAATTTTTTTTCTTCGTTTTGAGAAACTTTTTTTAAATATTTTTTTGTAAAAAATCGCTATTATACTTTACCTTTGTAATTGAATATATAAACACTAATCACAATTTTCTTATGAAAGAAGGCAAAGTAAAATTCTTCAATGAATCCAGAGGATTTGGATTCATTAAGGACAAAGAATCAGACGAAGAATACTTCGTACACGTCTCAGGGTTGATCGACAACATTGAAGAAGACGATGAAGTGACCTTCGAGCTTAAAGAAGGAAGAAAAGGCATGAATGCTGTAGATGTTAAACGAGTATAAATGCACATCGTTTAAAAGTCAGACAAAATCTTACTATTCCTTATCCCTCCCCCGCCAAAAGCGGGGGAGGGATTTTTATTATCATTACCCGAAAAAATGCTACCGGTTCGTGTTTGGGCATTACCTGTGGTATAACATCCCAGGAAGATCATCGCCCTTAAAGAAATGGATTTCATAGGCTACAAGTTATTCCTCTCAGATAAGGATTTTCAATCAAACGCTTTTAAAGGAACGGTTATTTCTAACGGGTTTGCCCGAAAGTCTTTATTTGAAGGCTTGTTTTTCTGTTTAGATTTGATTACATTAAGAAGAAAAAAATAGTACAGGCCGTATCGGAAAAGGAGGAACGTTATGAAAGTCTCTCTCATTATGGTAAGACCCAGGCACAGTTCCTATGGTATTTTCAGTATTGCCCCGCTGGGCATCCTGTATTTGGGCACGATACTGAAAAAACGCGGGTATGATGTAACGGTCTATGATGAAGCCAGGAGCCACATCTTCCATGAGAAGAAAGGGCGGATAGCCCAGCGGGTGTTGGATTCGGATTTCATAGGATTATCGCTCATCTCCCCGGCTGCTAACCGGGGGCTGCGTATGCTTCAAGCCATTGGCCGAGAGAATCCACGGATCAGAAGGGGGGTGGGCGGACCCCATGTTCTGGGCCGGGAGCAGGCAGAGGAGTTTGCCCGCTATGCAGATGTGGTCGTACAAAGAGAAGCAGAGGCCATCATAGAAGAGGTGGTAGGGGGGGTGCGGAGTGGTATTATCAATGGGCCGCGCATTAAAGATCTGGACTGGCTGCCCATTCCCGACCTGTCGATCCTGGCAGACAACAACAAAAGACTGCTGGATTTCTTCAGGCTTACCCCCATTACCACGGCCAGGGGGTGCCCGAGAAACTGTGAATTCTGCACGGTAAGCAACATACATGGCAAAAAGGTGAGGCGCCGGTCGGTAGAGCTTGTCATGGAGGAGCTCAGGCAACGAGCCCGGGAAGGTTACCGCCGCATCTTCTTTGCCGACGACAATTTCTCGGTGCAACCCTCTAAAAGGGTTCCCCTGTTGGATGCTCTGATCCACGAGCAGAAGAAGGACTGGTGGTTTGAGAGCATGATCGTACAAGACGAGGTACCCGGTATCCTGAGAGGCGGCAAAGCTTATGTTCAAAAAATGAAAAAGGCCGGGATCAAAACCGTCATGCTTGGAGTAGAGAGCTTTGACGATGAGAAGCTTCATGCCCTGCACAAGACCCACAACAGAACCGACTCCGAGCAGGCCATCCGACTATTACGGGAACAGGGCCTGATCATCTACGCTTTCGGAATGGCCAAGCCCGAAATTGATGATCAGGCCAGCATCCGGCGTCAGTTCAAAAAGCTCAGGGAACAGGGCGTCACCTATGCCGATATGACCATAGAAACACCCATTCCGGGAACCGCCTACTGGGAAAAATACAAAACCCAGCTCACTGCCACCAAAAACGGATCACCCGACTGGGACCAGTGGACATTGCTGTGCCCGGTGATCCCTACCAAATACATGAGTCAGAAAGCCTTTCAAAGGGAGGTCAAGAAAAACATGCAGCGTTTCTATTCTCCTCTGCGCGCCCTGAAAAGAATGCTGCATGGAAAAATCCGCAGTGGCCTTACCATTCTTTATGTCTGGTTTACTACCGGTAGGATGTACCGCCCGCCGCACCCATAATTTTTGCTGTAAGAGCAACAACAAAAAAGGATCCGTGGCAGGATAAGTGATTCAGAGTAAACGCAAAAAACATGGTATCTGGTGGCATGCCGTAATCATGCCGTAATAAGGCTGCTCTGATTTCTCAGGGCAGCCTTTGTTTGTTGGCACCATGATAAGGTTTTCCCTGTGGTAAGCATCGGTTTGTCTGATAATTTATATTATGTTAAATAGCGGGGTCAAAAAAAGGGAAAGCCTATGAGCCTTCCCTTTTTATCGATGTGATTATAAAATGAACGCCTTTGACTGGCTATTCCCTTCTGAACAATTTGAATAATTACTTCTGTCCACTCTGCTGACCACCTTGTTGGCCGCTCTGCTGGCTGCTGCCACCCTGAAGTTGTTTGAGCTCTTCGCTGACCTCTTTATACTTCTTTACATATTTCTCATCCTCGGTCCGCATGCGGTAATAAAGGGTCTTAAGGGTACTCAGCACACTTGTTTCCTGAGGTTTAACCTCATGTGCCTTTTCCATGTAAGGGATGGCTTTCTTGAATTTCGCATTGGCTTTGTCGCGGAGTCGTTTATAGACCGAATCTTCCTTGGCTTTATTGGCTTCGGTGACAATATCGACCCCTTCATTAAAGTAAAGCACCCCGAGGTTATAAAGGGCCATAAACAAATCGGGATCCTTTTCGATGGCGGTCTTATAACTCTTCTTCGCCTTTTCGGTCTGCTCCAGCTTGTCGTAAATCTGGGCTTCTGCTGAATAATACTGGGCATTATCCGGGTGTTGCTTTTTAGCCTCCTGAATAAAATCGAGGGCTTGCTCGGGATGATCTGTATTCAACAGATAATGGTTAATCAGGCTGGCAATCATGTTTTTGTTGCCGGGATACTTGGAAAAGCCTTCTTTCAGTGCCTCAACGGCCTTGGTGGTATCACCGGCCTGGAAATAAGCATTTTTCATCAGGATATACGTCCGGGCACCGCCATAATCGTAGCTGGCGGACTTCTTGTAATATTTGGCAGCCTCGTTCCAGTTTTTCATGTTTTGGGCGGCAATGCCGGCATTGAACATGATGGCCGTATCCACCTGATTTTTGAAAATTGGCATATCAGCCACCTTCAAGGCATACTCAAAATTATTGAATGCATCCTGGTATCGGTTTTCCTTGAAAGAGTTAACCCCTTCCTTGATAAAATACTGATGCATTTTAAACATGGCGGCATCTATGCTGCCCTTAAACTTGTCCTCCTTATCCATGTCATAGGCTTTCTGATAGTTGTCAAAAGCCTTGAAAAGTGGTTTTTCAGCCAAATCAGAGAACTTTTCCTGGTTGGATTCATAGATCTTCTGATAGACATACCCCTTGGCATAGTAAGTCTTCGGCCAGTTTTTGGTTTCCTCCAGCTGGGTGGCCTTCTCGACAGACTTCATTGCCGTATCAAGTCTTTCTCCGTTTTCAGCCCATGTAATGGCCCTGTTGACATACATTTTGTCACTGCAACTACTGATCACCAAAAGAACCAGAGCGGTAATCAGGGTTGACCATAAAATTTTTCGCTGTTTCATGTTATACGCTTTTGGGTTTCGAATTTTCTGAATAATCACTGGCACAAAATTATAATTTTTATGGTTGCTGATCAAATTTATGTTCAGCAACATTCATTGTCACTGGCTTTGATCGTCGGGATTATGGGAAGGGCCATTGGGATCTTCGGTGTAATTTTCATCCCCCGTCTGATCGTTTTGCCCCTGGTCAGCCTGCTGGTCTTGATCGGTTTGTTCTTCCCGGTGAACCTGGCTCACGGCAGCGATGGAATCGCCATTACGCAGGTTGATCAGGCGCACCCCCTGGGTTGCTCTGCCGGCCAAACGGATATCGGAGACGGGAAGGCGGATGGTTAGGCCCGAGCGGTTGATGATCATCAGGTCGTTTCTGTCGGCTACTCCTTTAATGGCCACCAGCTTACCGGTACGTGAGGTGATGTTGAGGGTTTTCACCCCTTTCCCACCCCGCCGGATGGTTCGGTAATCATCGATCGGCGAACGTTTGCCATAGCCTTTTTCGCTGACCACCAGGATATCCTCATCGCCTTCTTCCACACAAACCATCCCAACGACTTCATCATGATCGCCGGCCAGGGTCATCCCCCTGACACCGGCGGCAGTGCGTCCTACTGAGCGGACATTGGCCTCATTGAACCGAATGGCCTTACCTTCCTTCGATGCCAGCAATATATCGCTTTCTCCATTGGTCAATTTGGCTTCAAGCAATTGATCGCCTTCACGAATGGTAATGGCGTTGACCCCTTTCTGCCGGGGCCTGGAATAAGCTTCCAGAGAGGTCTTTTTGATTACCCCCCGCTTGGTGCACAAGACAATAAAATGGTTGTTAACATAACTGCTGTCCTGGAGGGTGTTGACATTGATGTGGGCTTTTACCTTATCCTCGGGATTGATGTTGATCAGATTCTGAATGGCCCTGCCTTTTGAATTTTTGGTCCCTTCGGGTATCTGATACACCTTCAGCCAATAGCATCGTCCTTCTTCGGTGAAGAACAGGATGGTGTTGTGCATGGTAGCGATGAACATGTGTTCAAGGAAATCTTCATCGCGGGTGGTACTGCCTTTGGTGCCAACGCCTCCCCTGCTCTGGGTTTTATATTCATTAACTGCCGTGCGCTTGATATAACCCAGATGGGAGATGGTTACCACCACCGGCTCATCGGCATAAAAATCTTCGGGATTGAATTCACCGGCTTCGTATTCGATGGCGGTACGGCGCTGATCCCCATAGTGGTTTTTGATCTCCAGCAATTCGTCCTTAATAATTTTCATGCGCAATCCCTCATCGGCCAGGATCTGCTTGAAATGTTCAATTTGCTTCATCAACTCGGCGTGCTCCTCTTTGACTTTATTGCGTTCGAGGCCGGTGAGTTTTTGCAGGCGCATGTCCAGGATGGCTTTGGCCTGGGGTTCGGAGAGTTCAAACCGGCTGATCAGCTCATTGCGTGCCGTTTCCGGTGTATCGGAATTACGGATCAGGGAAATCACCTCGTCCAGGTGATCCAGTGCCACCAAAAGGCCTTCGAGAATATGGGCGCGGTCTTCAGCCTGTTTGAGTTCATATTGGGTGCGCCGCACCACCACATCATGGCGGTGTTCCACAAACCGACGGATCAGCTCCTTGAGGTTCATCAGCTTGGGGCGCCCTTTAACCAGGGCGATGTTGTTCACGTTAAAGGAGGTTTGAAGCTGGGTATGCTTATAGAGTTTGTTGAGCACAATATTGGCCACCGCATCGCGCTTCAGTTCATAAACGATGCGGGTCCCTTCGCGGTCCGATTCATCATTGACATTGGAGATGCCTTCAATCTTTTTGGCATTGATCAGATCGGCCGTTTTCTTGATCAGCTCGGCCTTGTTGACCATATAAGGCACCTCGGTCACTACAATCCTTTCTTTTCCTGCCGCATCGGTCTCAATCTCGGCTTTGGCACGAAGATCAACTTTACCCCGTCCGGTGCGGTAGGCTTCCTTCACCCCTTGCATGCCATAAATGGTACCACCGGTGGGAAAATCCGGCGCCTGAATGACCTCGGCCAACTCATCGACCTCCACCTGATTGTTGTCGATATATCGAACAATGGCATTGATTGCATCCCCCAGGTTGTGGGGCGGCATGTTGGTGGCCATGCCCACTGCAATGCCTGAAGCCCCATTAACCAGTAGATTTGGAATGCGGGTGGGCAGGACCGTCGGCTCCTTGAGGGTATCATCAAAATTAAGCTGAAAATCAACCGTCTCCTTGTCAATATCCTTGAGGGTCTCGGCCGAGATTTTCTGAAGGCGGGCTTCGGTATACCGCATGGCCGCCGGGCCGTCGCCGTCCATCGAGCCAAAGTTGCCCTGGCCGTCGACCAACGGATAACGCAGCGACCAAAGCTGGGCCATCCGAACCATCGATTCGTAAACCGATGAATCGCCGTGGGGATGGTATTTACCCAAAACCTCTCCCACGATGCGTGCCGATTTCTTGTAAGGCTTATTGTGATACAATCCCAAATCCGACATACCAAACAATACCCGACGCTGAACCGGCTTGAGCCCGTCACGCACGTCGGGCAGTGCCCTCGACACAATCACGCTCATCGAATAATCGATGTAGGCCGATTTCATCTCATCCTCAATGTTGATCTTAATTAACCTTTCTTCGTCTGCCATAACATTTGAACTTATTTACAATAAATGATTTACCTTTTTCTACATCCAGCCCTCAAAGATACTAAAATCGCACCATTTTGGAGGTCGAATGGAATATAAATTTCACACTTTATTAACACCATTCGGTTGAAGATATTACGCAGAGATTTTGTATTTTTGTCCTTTAGAAAATCGCAATTCATTGCTGAACAAGAATGATTATTATTTGTAATACAAAGTGATTTCACTCGTTGGTACAATGAAATATTGACAAATAAGCAAACAGGAAAGGAGAAGACGCATAAATATGGATGCAAAATTTTCACAACGAATCAAGGATGTCTTGACTTACAGTAAGGAAGAAGCCATCAGGCTCGGCAATGCCTACATCGGCACTGAACATTTATTGCTGGGCATGCTTCGCGAAGGGGAAGGACTGGCCATTGATATTTTGGAGACCTTTGAGGTGGACCTTGGACAGTTGAAAGGCATGATAGAAGACCGGATCCAAACCAGCGACAAGGTATTGAGCGACACCGATAACATCCCCCTTTACAAAACAGCTGAAAGGGCTTTAAAACTGGTGTATCTTGAAGCCAAGTCCTTCAACAGCAGCACGATTAATACAGGACATCTGATCCTGGCCATTCTTAAGGATCAGAATAGTTTGGTCACCCAGCTGTTGAGTGAATTTGACATCGACTATGACGATGTGCGCATCGAGATGGAGACCAAGCAAAAAGAGACCGAAAACAAGGCGGATTTTGGTGAAGAGGAAGAAGATATTCCCTTTGGGGGCAGCAAAAAGGGCGGTCAGTCAGAGGGACAATCCAAGTCCGACACCCCGGTGCTCGACAACTTTGGCATGGATTTGACCAAGGCGGCCGAGGACAACTCGCTGGATCCCATTGTGGGGCGTGACAGTGAGATTGAACGCCTGGCCCAGATTCTAAGCCGCAGGAAGAAGAACAATCCGGTGTTGATTGGAGAACCAGGCGTTGGTAAATCGGCCATTGTGGAGGGGCTATCCATTCGTATTATTCAGCGCAAGGTTTCCCGGGTGCTGTTCGATAAGCGAATCGTGACCTTGGACCTGGCTTCCATTGTTGCCGGGACCAAATACCGGGGGCAGTTTGAGGAACGCATGAAAGCGATCCTCAATGAGCTTTCAAAAAATCCCAACATCATCCTGTTCATCGATGAGATCCATACCATTGTAGGGGCCGGTGGAGCCACCGGTTCGCTGGATGCCGCCAATATGCTTAAACCTGCCCTTTCCCGCGGAGAGATACAGACCATTGGGGCAACCACCCTCGATGAATACCGCCAGCACATCGAAAAAGATGGTGCCCTGGAGCGAAGGTTCCAGAAAGTGATGGTGGATCCCACCACCCCCGAAGAAACCATTGACATCCTCAAAAACATCAAAGAACGCTATGAGGACCATCACAATGTCAACTACACGGAAGATGCCATCAAGGCTTGCGTACACCTGACCCAGCGTTACCTGACCGACCGGTATTTGCCCGACAAGGCCATCGATGCCATGGATGAAGCTGGCTCAAGGGTACACATCTCTAACATTGTTGTCCCTCAGCGCATCCTCGATCTGGAACAGCAAATTGAAGAGATCAAGCAACAAAAAATATCGGCCGTTAAGAACCAGAATTTTGAGTCGGCCGCCAATTATCGCGATTCGGAAAAGAAAATGCTGGCCAAACTGGAAGAAGAAAAAGACAACTGGGAGAAAGAACTGGAACAAAACCGGGAAACCGTCACCGAGGAAGAAGTGGCCGAAGTCGTGGCTATGATGACCGGTGTACCGGTTCAGCGCATCGCCGAAGCAGAAGGGACACGGCTGATGAAGATGAACGAGGAGTTGCGCAAAAACGTTGTGGGCCAGGATGAAGCCATCGAAAAAGTGGTCAAGGCCATTCGAAGAAACCGGGCCGGGCTAAAAGATCCCAACAAGCCCATTGGTTCCTTCATATTTCTGGGCCCGACCGGTGTGGGTAAAACCCAGATGGCCAAAATCCTCACCCAGTACCTGTTCCAGTCCACCGAAAATCTGATTCGCATGGACATGAGCGAATACATGGAAAAATTCAGCGTTTCCAGATTGGTCGGGGCGCCTCCGGGATACATCGGATACGAAGAAGGCGGACAGCTCACCGAAAAGGTGCGCCGTAAGCCCTATTCGGTTATCCTCCTTGATGAAATCGAAAAAGCCCATCCCGATGTGTTCCATCTCCTGCTGCAGGTGCTCGATGAAGGTCAGCTCACCGACAGCCTCGGGAGAAAGGTCGATTTCCGCAATACCATCATCATTATGACGTCCAATATTGGAAGCCGGCAATTGAAAGATTTCGGCAAAGGCGTAGGCTTTGAAACCACCTCCCGCAACCAGTCGGGCAATGAACTAGCCAAGAGTGTGATACAGAAAGCACTCAAGCGCTCCTTTGCCCCCGAATTCCTCAATCGGCTCGATGATGTGATCATATTCAACACCCTGACCAAAGAAAACATCTACGAAATCATTGATATCGAACTGCAAGGACTCTATGAAAGGGTGCACAACCTGGGTTATCGCATCGAAATATCCCGGCAGGCCAAAGATTACATCTGCGACAAAGGATATGACGATCAATTTGGGGCCCGTCCCCTTAAACGCGCCATCCAAAAATACGTGGAAGATCCCATGGCCGAAACCATCATCAAGCACTCCGTCAAGGAAGGCGATCAGTTGAAGGTCGATTACGACAAGAATAAAGAGGAAATCACCATCAACATCAATGCTTCCAAGAAAAACAAGGTGGAAGAACAATCCGGATCGGAAGACCAGGACGAAGAAGGCAACACCGATTTATCCCAAAAGGCTAAAAACAACAAAAACTAAGCTTATGGAAAAAACCAAAGATAAAGTCACTTTCGGGGGCAATCCGGTTACCCTTTTAGGTAAACCCATCGAAAAAGGAGATGACGCCCCGGATTTCAAAGTTCTTGATAATGGGTTGAATCCCAAAAAACTTTCAGATTATCAAGGAAAGATCAAAATTCTTTCGGTCTTTCCTTCGGTAGATACCAGCGTTTGCTCAACCCAAAACAAAAGGTTCAACCAGGAAGCTGCCAACCTGGATGATAACATGGTCATCCTGGCCATCTCCAATGACCTGCCCTTTGCTTTGAACCGTTTTTGCGAGGCAGAGGGCATTGACCAGGTGGTTACCCTCTCCGATCACAAGGATGTGGAGTTTGGCACCAAATATGGTTTTCTCATTGAAGAATTGCGGCTTTTAGCCCGCGGTGTGGTCGTCATTGATCAAAACAACAAGGTGCAGTACGTAGAATATGTCCCTGAAATAGGTCAGGAACCCGATTATGAGGCTGCCCTGAAAGCGGCACAATCGCTGGTCAAATAGATATTCATCGCTTCCAAAAAGGGATGTTCCGGTACAAAAGGGACATCCCTTTTTTGTGGATTTCATTGAGAACCCGCAGGAGGGCAGGCTTTTAGATCATACGGTGGAAATGGCGAAATGGACTCCTAAAATGCAATGGATCAGGCTGAAGCAATAAAATCCCCCTAGCGGGCTGGCCCCTCAATAGGGTCGTGACCGGGCCGATTTTTAGCAAGGGAAATATTTTCGGGAACTCCATAAAGCTCGTAGGCAGAGGCAGAAGTTATTTGCACCTGGTAAAACCGGCCGGTTTGAAGATCTCCACAATCCTTGTGGTCGATCAGCACTTCATTGTCGACTTCGGGGGCATCGCTTTCGGTGCGCCCGTAATAATACCGGTCATCACAGCGGTCGATCAGCACCTGATGGGTTTGCTGCACTTTTTCCTGATTTTTCCGGTAGGCTATCTCTTGTTGCAGGCCCATCAATTCATCGGCCCGCTCGCGCTTGATGTGTTCAGGCACATCATCTGGCTCGGTTCTGGCGGCATGGGTACCTTCTTCTTCTGAATAGGTGAAAACCCCCAGGCGATCAAACTCCACTTCCCGGACAAATTCCATCAAGCGGGCAAAATCCCGTTCATCCTCGCCGGGGTACCCAACCATTAAAGTAGTTCTTAGAGTAATATCTGGCACTTTGTTTCTAGTCAGCTCAATAAGATCATAAGTTTGTTTGGCCCGATGCCCCCGACGCATTTTGTAAAGGATGCGGTCACTGATATGCTGAAGGGGCAAATCGAGGTATTTGCAAAGAGAACGGGACTGGCTCATCTGCTCGAGCACTTCGGTGGGAAAACCCAACGGGTAGGCATACAACAGCCGAATCCATTCGAAGGGGAACCGTTCATCGAGGCGCTGGAGCAACTCCGCCAAAAGGCTTTTGTTCCCAAGGTCCCGCCCATAATAGGTCAAATCCTGGGCTATAAGGTTGAGTTCCTGCACTCCCTGCCGATTCAAATAGGCCGCCTCTTTCTGAAGTTCTTCTACAGGCTTGGATTTATATTTTCCTCTAATTAAAGGGATTGAGCAAAAAGAACATTTTCTATCGCACCCTTCGGCAATCTTCAGGTAGGCATAATGAGCCGGGGTGGCCAGGTTGCGCTGGCAAAGGAGGGCCTGGTCAAACCGGCCATTCAGGGTTTCTACAATGTCAGGGATTTGATCGACCCCAAAATAACCATCCACTTCCGGGATCTCAGCAGCCAACTCCTGCCGGTAGCGCTGGGACAAACACCCCATCACATAGACCTGGTGGTTGGGATGCTGCTTTTGCACCTCGATCTGTTCCAAAATCGTTTCGATCGATTCCTGTTTGGCATCATTAATGAATCCACAGGTATTGATGATGGTCACCTCACGGGGCTCCTGTTCTTCATGACTTACCTGGTGGCCATTGGCCGAGAGCTGACGGGCGAGGAGCTCCGAGTCGACTAAATTTTTTGAACAACCTAAAGTTATAATATTAACCTTTTTAGCTTTGGTCATTTGTATTATTCCTTAAAAAGCGAATCCACAAACTCTTCCCGGTTGAAGATCTGCAGATCTTCCATGCGCTCGCCGATGCCAATGTATTTGACCGGTATATTGAACTGGTCAGACACCCCGATGACCACCCCGCCTTTGGCGGTTCCATCCAGTTTGGTTAAAGCCAGGGCGTTGACCTCGGTGATGTGGGTAAATTGCTTGGCTTGCTCAAAGGCGTTCTGTCCGGTAGAACCATCGAGAATAAGGAGCACTTCATGGGGGGCTTGGGGGACCACCTTTTTCATGACCCGCTTGATTTTGGCCAGCTCATTCATCAGGTTGGTTTTGTTGTGCAAACGTCCGGCCGTGTCGATGATGGCTACATCGGCCTGGTTGGCTTTCGCACTGCTTAAGGTATCGTAGGCCACTGAGGCAGGATCGCTCCCCATTTTCTGCTTCACCAGGGGTACCCCGACGCGCCGGGCCCAAACATCCAGCTGATCAATGGCGGCTGCCCGGTAAGTATCGGCAGCTCCCAGATAAACTTTCTTGCCACTGGTTTTGAACTGATGGGCCAGTTTGGCAATGGTGGTGGTTTTGCCCACCCCGTTGACCCCGACCACCATGATCACATAGGGGCCCTCCTCGGCCTGGAAGGAAGTGTCTAGCTGTTGTTCATTCTCACGAAGCAATCCAATGATCTCTTCCTTGAGTATCTTATTGAGTTCGCTGATGTTCATGTATCTGTCGCGAGCTACCCGCTCCTCAATGCGCTCAATGATCTTCACGGTGGTGTTGACCCCTACATCCGAGGAGATCAGCACTTCTTCCAGGTTGTCGAGCACCTCCTCGTCCACCTTGGATTTGCCTACAACCGCGCGGCCCAGCTTCTTGAACACATTCTCTTTGGTTTTCTCAAGGCCCTTATCCAGGGTTTGTTTCTTGTCGTTTGAGAAGATTCCAAATACAGACATTTGTTGCGCTTTTTGCGTTTCAGCAATATTGAATCCTGATAAAAGAAAAGCTTTCCGCCAGCGGGAAAGCTTTTATCAAGGAAGTTGTTGATTGAGCAAATGGGGTCGCGATTACTTCTTGAAGAATTCGTCGACTTTATCCTTATGAACCATACGCTGTTCAAAAGTATAGGCCCTCTTGTTCTTTTGCTTAACTGCCTTAATGCATTTGATAAAATCTTTACCGCCTCCGCTCTGGAGGGATGCAACCGTTTTCTTAGCCATAGTACCTCCTATTTGATCTCTTTATGAACCGTTTTTTTCTTTAAATACGGGTTGTACTTTTTCAACTGAATTTTACTGGGGGTATTCTTTTTGTTCTTGGTGGTGATGTATCGGGATATGCCGGGAACCCCCGTTTTTTTCTGCTCGGTGCATTCCAGTACAATCTGTACCCGGTCTCCTTTTTTCTTGGGTGAAGCCATATCGCTTAATTTTTTTAGATTTTTTCAATATAACCTTTGCGCTTAGCCTGTTCCAATGCCGCCCGCACACCTTTCTTGGTGATGATCCGCATTCCAGCGGCCGATACATTCAGGGTAATCCAACGATCCTCATCGGGCAGGTAGAACTTCTTCTTAAACAAATTGGGATAAAACACCCGTTTTTGTTTCTTGTTGGAGTGCGAAACATGATTGCCCACCAAGCCTTTTCTTCCGGTTATTTGACAAATTCTTGACATTGTGTTCGAGGTTTTCGTTTTTAACGGTTGGCAAATTACGGGAATTTTGTTCAAATTTTCAAATTCTTGGGCCAGATTTTTCAAATTTCATTGCCGATCATTCGAATCAACATCACCAGGGCGGTGTTGGCGGCTTTGTGTACATTTAGGTCTCGCTGGCTGCCGAAGTGATACAGGCGGGAAGTGGTGTGATCTCTGCCGGCCACAGCGATCCAGGTGGTGCCGACTTTTTTTTGCGGTGTGCCCCCTGACGGACCAGCAATGCCCGATACCGCGATTGCATAATCGGTTTGGAAGAGTTCGAGTGCCTTGCTGGCCATTGCTTCCACCACTGGCTGGCTGACGGCGCCATGATCGGATAACAGGTCGGAGGATACCCCAAGGATGCGTTGTTTGATGGAATTGCTGTAGGCCACCAGGGAACCGGCAAAATAACGGGAACTGCCCGGAACTGAAGTGATTCGTCCGGCAATCTCTCCGCCGGTGCAACTCTCAGCTGTGGAGACCCACTGGTGGTTGGCCGCCAGCATTTGACCAAGCATTTCTTCCGGGGGTTGATCGCCGGTGTAAACCACATACCGGCCTGCCACATCTTTCAGCCTGGAAAAGTGGGCATCCAGGGTTTGGCGAAGTTCACCGGCATCCCCACTCCGCCCGCTGAGCCTTAGCTTCACCAGTCCCCCACTGGGCAGATATGCCAACTGCATCCGGGCGGGCAGTTGCTGCTCGAGTGACTTTAACCTTTCGGCCAGGTGGGCCTCAGGAATACCCTGTGTGACAAGTATCTGCTGTTCATAAAAATCTTCCAGCCCAATGCCCTGCACTGCAGGCAGAATCGCCTGGCGCATCATCTGGCGCATTTCAGCCGGTACCCCCGGCATGAAAAAAAAGCGAACCCCGCCCTTGTCCAACTCAATGCCCGGAGCCGTCCCTACCTGATTGATATAAATGCGGCTGCCTTCAGGGATTTGAGCCTGCTGGGCATTGATATCGCTCATGCGGTAGCCGCGTTCAGCCAAATATTGTTGCATCCGCCGGTAAACCTGTTCATCTTCCTTCCAGCGGACATTAAAAAAACGGGTGATGGCCTGGCCCGTGACATCATCCCGGGTGGGCCCAAGCCCCCCGGTGACAAAAATCATGGCCGAGCGGTCAAGGGCCTGTTCCATCACCGATACAATAGCAGCTGTTTGATCGCTTACGGTGGTGATACGCTGAACTTCCAGACCCAAAGCAGTTAGCTGCCGGGCCATCCATTGGCCATTGGTATCGGCCGTCTGCCCAATTAACAGTTCATCTCCAATGGTAATGATCTCAGTCTTCATATTGCCTGGCTTTTGGATTGACCCGTGCTGCCCTGTAAATGCCTGATCCGCTCCAGCAAAGGCGGATGCGAATAATGAACCTTCACATAAACGGGATGGGGTGTTAGATTACTTAAATTATTAACAGATAGCTTTTTGAGAGCTTCAACTAAATTATTGCTTAAACCATAGCTGCGGGCAAACGCATCCGCCTGCAATTCATGCTTCCTGGAGAGGTGATTCATGCCGATGCCCAGCACCATCGAAATGGGACTGTAGAGCATGCTAAAGGCAATCAGCCCGATATGAAAACTCGGCGATGCCACACCCAGGGCTTTTGAAAGGGCCGGCGTATGAATAAAAAGCGAGAGCAGATACAGGGTGATGCCGGTATGGGCAATGGAAATCAATAAGTTGATCCGTGTATGGCGTTTGCGGTAATGCCCCATTTCATGGGCTAAAACAGCAAGTATTTCGGATATGCCCATCTTATCCAACAGGGTATCAAAAAGAACAATGCGCTTTTGCCGGCCCAATCCGCTGAAAAAGGCATTGGCCTTGGTCGATCGCTTTGACCCATCCATCACATAAACCTCGCGCAGGGGAAATCCAACCCGCTGGCACAACCCAACAATTTTCGCTTTAAGCTCGTCTCCCTCCAGGGGTTTGAGCTTGTTGAACAAAGGCACGATCCAGTGGGTATAAAACATGGTCATCAACACGGTAAACAGGGTCACCAATCCCCAGGCAAAAATCCAGAAAAGGTGGCCGGTTAAATGATAGAACCCAACCACCAGGATCAATAAACCTCCGCCCAAAAGCCCGAAAAGGACATATCCCTTTAATTTATCACCTATAAAAGTCTTCACGCTGGTCTTATTGAAACCGTACCTCTCCTCAATCACAAATGTGTCATAAATGGCAAAGGGCGTATTAACCAGATCATAGGCCAGCAGCAGGATGGCGAAAAACACCACGGGCATGAGCAACTCATGGGTGGTAATCTGGCGGGCCAGCTGGTCGACTAAGGCAAAGCCTCCCCATGCCAAAAAAACCAGGATCAACAACAAGTTAAAAGTTGAAGATATAAAGGAAAGCTTTTGGTTATCGGCGTCATACTTCTGAGAGCGTTGATATTCCTTCTCAGGATAGATTCCCTTCAGCTCTTCCGGCAACTCCATGCTGCGATGGCGGGCATTAAGGTACTCCAGGTATTGTTCGGCCAGGTAATTGACCACCAAAATGGCAATGATCAGATAAAACAAGATTTGTGGGGTGCTCATCCTAATTGGTTTGAAGGTTTGACAGCAGGGCAAAATTAGAAAAAATCCAACAAACCATACAATCAACCCCGCTAAGCGGGGTGGTTTCATCTTTCGACCCCGCTAAGCGGGGTCAGTTTCAGCGGGGTGGTTTCATCTTTTGACCCCGCTAAGCGGGGTCAGTTTCAGCGGGGTGGTGGCAGGAAGGATTCCCCAGCAATAAAGGAGGGCTAGATGGGCATTTGCCGGTCGAGCTGCTGGAGTTTTTCCTGGCGCTCTCTTAATATTTCAAGGTATTCGGCAGCCTTTTTGTGATATTGGATTTCCTGGGCCCGGTTGATCCATCTAATGGCCTGGTCAATCTTACCCATCATTTCAAGGGCAAATCCGATGTTGTAGGCAGCCCGGCGGGCCAGTTCTTTATTTGGGCGGGTAAAACTCTTCTTCCACAAATCAATGGCCTTTTGCCATTGGTTTTGTTCGACGTAATCCCTGGCTTCCCTGAAATTTCTGCTTCCCCGGGCATAATAGGTTCGGGTTTGTTCTTCCCAGAAGGGGAACATGATTTGCCCCATGTCGTAACCCGCCCAGTAGGCAGAGAGGCGGAAGGCCCGGTTCAAACCGATCAGTCGATGGATGGCATCGCGCTCAGTGGCCCCGACAGATTCCCAGACAAATTCTTCATCGTATTGGGATTGATGGACAATTTTTTGCTTACCGGGATGATACAGCTTCCAATGGATTTTGGCCTGAACCTGGTAGATGAAATAGAAGGAGGCTGACCCATAATCGTACATGATTTCCCGCTCCAGGCTATCGCTCAAGATGAAGGGGTGCACCAGGGCTACAGCGTCAAGGCCGAGGCTATCAGAGATATGACGCACTTGTGCCCGCGAGAGGGTATCGCTGGATGTTGTTACACCGCTGGTATCCAACAACTTCAGGCTACGGGGGTTAAACCGGGGTGAATTGACCGCCACATCCATCAGGCCGGTCCAAAATTGCTGGGTGGCATCGACGTTTGGTTGAGGGGAGCCGGTTCGCGTATTGACCTGCATCAGGGGCGAAGGTACCACATATCCCACGGTAAAGACCTCATCAGGGAAAACCATTTCGGCGGGCTCCAGCACATCGGTCTTCATCTTCCGGATGGGGCTGCACCCTGCCAAAATGGCGATCAACCCGAGCACTATCCATATATAGGGTATCTTTTTCATAGCCTTGACAAAGGTTGATTGAAAGCACAGGCGGCGGCCTAATATCTTGGCTTCGAGTCCTTAAGTATTCATCCCGCCACAAACATGAATCACCTGGCCGGTAACATAGGATGAAAGGTCAGAAGCCAGGTAGACGGCGGTATTGGCAACATCTTCAGGCTTACCGCCCCGCTTAAGGGGTATCAGGTCGGCCCATTTATCCTTGACCTCATCGCTCAACTGGCCGGTCATCTCAGTAATGATGAACCCGGGAGCAATGGCATTACAGCGTATATTTCTCGATCCCAGCTCCTTGGCCACCGATTTGGTGAAACCAATGATGCCGGCTTTGCTTGCCGAATAGTTGGATTGTCCGGCATTGCCGCTCACTCCCACTACACTGCTCATATTGATGATGGAGCCGGACTTTTGTTTCAGCATGCTGCGCTGGACTGCCCTGGTGAAATTGAACACCGACTTAAGGTTGACATTGATCACTGCATCCCACTGTTCTTCACTCATCCGCATCAGCAGGGTATCCTGAGTGATGCCGGCGTTGTTGACCAGTACATCAATGCGTCCAAAATCCTTCAATATTTGATCCACGGTTTCCTGGGTCTGCTGCGTATTGCTGGCATCCGAAGCATAGCCCCGGCAGGTCACCCCGAGTTGTCCAATTTCCTGTTCGGTGCTGGTCATCCCCTCATCCCTTTTGAGATCGGTGAATGCAACATGGGCTCCTTCCCGGGCAAACTTCATGGCGATCGACTTGCCGATGCCCCTGGAAGCACCTGTTATCAAAGCCGTTTTTCCTTCAAGTAGTTTCATACATGCGCTTTTTTTTGGTTTGCGGCAAATATATATGCAAATTAAAAAAAATAGAGGTTCACTGGAAAAAAATCGGCTCCCTGGCCGAAGAAAAACCCGCTACTGAAATCGATTGCTGATAGGACAATGGCAAATATAAAGTTGTTCATTGGCTTCAGAATCATTCAGCTGTATACCCCAGACTCCCTGGCGGTTAGCGGCGGCTGCCGGGGGTAATCCCTGTCGGATTAATGAATGAATGCTGACCGACTTCCATTAATTTGCATCTGATAATCAAAGCAAAAATCAATGGGTTAATGCTGCCTGACCTCCGTCAGGGTAACTTTATAAACCACTGAAGTATAAGGGGGCACAATACCTGTAGAGGAGCCGGTCTTGCCAAAAGCCACATCAGATGGCAAAATGGCAAGGGCCTTTTCCCCTTCCCGCATTTTGCCGATCACTTCTTCTATGCCCTTGATCACCTGTAATTCGTGTCCGTATACAAATTCAAAAGGTTGTTTGCGTTGTTTGGTCGAATCAAAGAATTTACCGTTCAGGAATTTGCCCTCATAGTGGACCACCACTGTATCACCTTCCTCTACTTCAGGGCCTGTTCCGGGTTCGAGAACGATATGATACAGCCCGGATTGAGTGGGTTGGGCATCAATTTGTTTTTCCTCCAGGAATTGTCTGAGCAGTACCTTTTCATAATCGCCAAAATCTTCAATCCAGTTGAGAAAGGCCTTTTTCTCCTTGCGAAATTCCCTGGCCCGCTGCACTTCAAGCAGATCAACGGTGATCTTCATGCTGTCGCCCCTGGAAAAAAAATCGGGCAGGCTTGATTCAAGGGTTTTTTTAAAAAAAGGGGCAGCAGGCATGATAAATGAAGCTTTCTCGCCTTTGGAGAGCATCAAAAAACAATCATCGATTGAACCTTCATAAGCCGGGCGGGTAACCTGAACCGTTCTTCGGCCCTGAAAAAAAGTGGAATCCTCCAGGGTATGGTAGCTGATGTTGGCGGTGATGTAGTCGCCGGTTTTGACCTGCTTTTTGCTGTTGCCAAATGAATGAAGTTTGTAGTAGATGCCTTCTGAAGTTTTGCTGTATCCTGGATAGGGGCTCTTCTGACTGCAGGAGAACAGCATTAGTCCGGCTATGGCCAGGATGACATACAATTTGCTCATAGCTGCCAAATTTGTGGATAAAAATAAGATGATTTCAGAAGGATTGCAAATGATTAATCCCGTATTTTTTGGCGGGAAGCTTCCAATACAGCCACATCGTAGAACAGTATAGCACGGGCAGGGATGCGCTCTCCGTCGCCAACCAGGCCATGTGCCATATGTGGGGGCACGATGATGCGGGCATGATCGCCCTGATGGAGGAAATGCATGGCTTCCTGTAAACCCCGCGTGGCCCCTTCATGGCCCACCCGAAAAATTTTGGCCCCGGTCGAGTCAGAACTGTAACACAGGGTCCCGTCCAAAAGCCGAATTTCATAACGCAATTTCACATACATGCCCTCGCGTATGGGGGGACCTCCGCCCTGCTTGTTGATCATGTACCACAAACCCGAACCGGTTTGTTCCATCTGCCAGCCTCGCCTTTTAACAAAACTGCGAATCCGCTCCTGGTCTTTCTCTGCCAAAAACTGGTTGACCTGCTTTAGGTTATCTTCTACATTGGTCTTTTTTTCAATTTCTTCCAAGTCATAGGATTTCGGATTCGAATGGTAATTCATCAGCACGATCCCCCCGGCAATGGCCAGGGTAACCAAAAGGATAAGCCCCGCGAGGATATATCGTCTTTTAATCTGCATGGGAAAGACAATTGGCTTTTAGCTGATTTTTATAGTCGGACAACAGGGACTCAAATTTGTTGAGGGTGTCCTCGAGGGGCAATTCAGAGTATCCCCCGGCCGCATTTTTATGGCCTCCTCCGTTGAAATGAGCGGTGGCAAAATGATTGGCATAAAAATCGCCTTTTGAGCGGAAAGAAATTTTGACATAGCCTTCCTGTTCAATGAAAATGGCAGAAAACATCACACCACTGATGGACAGGGGGTAATTAACAAATCCCTCGGAATCACCCGATTTATAATTAAAATGGTTCAATTCACTTTGGTTGATGCTAATATAGGCAGCTCCAAACTCCGGGAATACTTTAAGTTTGGTATTCAAGCAGTATCCCAGCAGCCGCATGCGGTCGGCCGAATAATTATCATAAACCCGCCAGTAGATGCGATCCTTATCGATGCCTTGTTCTATAAGCCGGGAAACCACGTAATAGGTATCGGGCAGGGAAGAATTGTAGCTAAACGATCCGGTATCGGTCATGATGCCAGTATAGAGGCATGTAGCCACATTGCTGGTAATGGACTGCTCACCGTCCATGGCCACCAACAATTCATACAACAATTCACAGGTTGAGCTTACCTGGGTTGTGGAAACCATCCAATCGGCAAAAGGTTCCGGGTCGGGATGGTGGTCTATTAAAACTTTGGGGACCCGTGCCTGACGAAAATCTTCCTCCAGGTGCTGCAACCGGTCAAGGACATTAAAATCAAGAAAAACAATCATTTCCGCCCGGTGAAGCTTTTCAATGGCCGCCTGATGGTTTTGGCTGGCCAGAAGAATTTGATCATTCCCGGGCATCCATTGTAAAAAACCCGGATATTCATTGGGTACCACCAAATCTACCCGATGGCCCCGACGGGATAAATAATGATACAGCCCCAGGGTTGAACCAATCGCGTCGCCATCCGGATTGTAATGGGTGACGATTAAAACCTGTTGAACATTTGCCAGCTGACGTTGTACCCCTTCTATTGTCTGTGGATCTATTCGTTTCACAGGTTGGGTTTTAAAAAAACAACAAATTTAAAATAAATGACCAAATTTACCATTAACAGGAAATATTTTCTAATTTAGAAAAAAAAATTCTTATGGAACAAACATTTGCACTGATCAAGCCCCGGGCTTTCCATGAGAACCTGACCGGTCCCATCCTTAACCTGTTCAACACCGCCGGATTCAAGATTGGTGCCATCAAGAGCTGGTGGTTAAGCGACCGGGAAGCCCGTCAGTTATATGGCATCCACCAGGGAAAGCCGTTTTATGAGGATCTGCTGACCTACATGATTTCGGGTCCGATTGTGGTAATGGTTCTGGAAAAGGATCATGCCGTAGCTGATTTGCGCAAACTGGTGGGAAATACCGATCCCCAAAAAGCCGAAGCCGGGACCGTACGAAAACTATTCGGGCTGAATGCCCGGCAAAATGCAGTTCATGCCTCCGACAGCCCTGAGAATGCGGAGAAGGAAAGCGCCTTGTTTTTTGCTCAAATGGAAAAATATGAACCCCGGGGCATCTCTTTCGGAAAAGTTCACCGGAAGGAAGAAAGCTAACGCAGGATAATTTCATCAATGACTTCGCCCCCGGCCTGTTGATTAAGGCGAGATACCAGTGATTGACGAACCATCGACAACTCATCGCGGGCCACCGATGAGTTCATATAAACATAGAGTTTGCCCTCTTTAATAAAGAGGCGATTGGTTTTTCTGGCGATCAGGGTGCCGACCACCTCCTTCCATGAACGGATCAGCCGCACTTCCTTAAGCTTGCCGTTCATATCCAGGGCCTCAATATACTGTTCAATGACTTCACCAAGCCGTTGGGTATTTTTCCTTCTCATAATCAGTTATTTGCTTGTTCTACCTGGCCACCTGTGCTCACGCGGAAAAGGCGGTAATCGGTTTGGCGGTCAACCAGCAATTCTTTGACCCGTTGTTCACTGGTATCGGTCAGGAAAATCTGTCCGAAATGTTGATCCGAGACCAGTTGGATAATCTGATCGACCCGCTGGTGATCAAATTTATCAAAAATGTCGTCCAATAATAAAATGGGAGGAATCTTTTTTACTTTTTGGATGAATTCAAATTGAGCCAGCTTAAGAGCAACCAGGAAGGTTTTCTGCTGGCCCTGAGAGCCGGCCTTCTTAATGGGATGTCCGTCGATGGTTAATTCCAGGTCATCTTTATGGGTGCCCACGGTGGTATGTTGGAGCACCCGGTCTTTTTCAATGGCCTGGGTAAGAAGCTTTCTGAAGTCGTCTTCATGGAGCTGCGAGCGGTACGCCAGGCCCACATTTTCGCGGGCACCGCTGATGGTATGGTAATAGCGCTGAAAGACCGGGATCAGCTCATCAGTGAATGAGCGGCGCTTTTGGTGAATCGTGGCGGCCAGCTGGATCATCTGTTCATCCCATATATCAATCGAATCGGTATCAAAATACCCGCTGCGGGCAAACTCCTTTAAAAGCCGGTTCCTCTGGGTCAAAGCCCGGTTATAGCGTATCAGCTTGTCCAGGTAATCCTTGTCATACTGGGAAATAACCCGGTCCATGTATTTGCGCCGCTCTTCGCTGCCCCCTGAAATCAAAACACTGTCCACCGGAGAAATCATCACCACCGGCAATAATCCAATGTGCTCGGACAACTTCTGATAATCCTTCTTGTTGCGTTTGATCTGTTTCTTTTTCGAGCGATGTATGCTACAGTAAATGGATTCTTTTTTGGAAAGGCGTTCAAACCGGCCCTGTAAAACGGCAAATTCTTCATCATAATGAATGTTTTGCTGATCAACCGCATTGAGATAGCTTTTACACATGGACAAATAATAAATGGCATCCAATACATTGGTCTTGCCTACCCCATTGGGCCCCACCAAACAATTCACTTTCCGGGAAAACTCCATTTCCGCCTGGCGATAATTTTTAAAATGGGTCAGAAACAAAGACTTTAAAAGCATAGCATCGGTTTTAACACGATCAACCAAAAAATGATGGTAATTTTAAGGGTAAATATTTCAAAATAAACGGCAAAAAAATTAGTTTTGCAGATCAAAATTCAAAAATAGACAAAAAACCACAGGAAAAATGAGCAAAAAGAAAAAAGATGCCCAGCCCGAAGAACTGGAATCGGTTGAGAATGTCCTGACCCGTACGGAGCAATTTATAGAAAATCACCAAAAAACCATTACCACTGTGGTACTGACCATTGTGATTTTAGTCGGGGCCTATTTGCTGTTCAACCGCTATTACATGAAGCCCATGGAAAACGAAGCCAAGAGTCAGATGTTCCGGGCAGAGCAGTATTTTGCCAGGGATTCTTTCCGGCTGGCGCTCAACGGGGATGGCAATTACCTGGGTTTCAAAGATATTATAGAAGAATACGGGATCACCAAGTCGGCCAATCTGGCCCATTATTACGCGGGCATCTCTCACCTCAAACTGGGGAATTATGACCAGGCCCTGGAGCATCTCGAAGCCTTCGACGTGAATGATCAAATCATTGAACCTGAAAAGTACGGGGCCATGGGCAATGCCTATCTGGAAAAAGGCAACCAGGAGGAAGCCCTGGAATACTTTGAAAAAGCGATCGAAGCCGATGACAATGCCTTTACCCGGCCAATGTATATGAGCAAAGCGGCCTTTGTCCATGAACAGATGGGTCAGTATCAGAAAGCCATTGAACTTTATCAAAAGATCAAACACAAATACCCCAACTCATCACAAAGTCAGCAGGCCGACAAAAACATTGCCCGGCTCAAAGTACTGGCCAAACGTTAATCAACGGCACACCATTTATTTTAACCAATTATGGCAACAACGCGCGCCGAATCCTCCCATGGGGTCAATTCACAACTCACAGCCAAAGGCCTGAGATTTGGCTTGGTGGTGGCCGATTTTAACCAGGAAGTTACCGGTCAGCTCAAAGCGGGAGCGATCCAGGCATTGCAGGACCACGGTGCCCTGGAAGACGATATCATTTGCCGGCACGTTCCCGGAAGTATTGAACTGACTCTGGGGGCTCAGTTAATGGCTGAGCATTTAAACGTTGATGCCGTTATTTGCCTGGGAAGCGTTATTCAAGGCGAAACAAGACATTTTGATTATGTCTGCGACAGTGTGACCCAGGGAATTACCCAATTGAACCTTCGCTACCAAATGCCCTTTATTTTCGGGGTACTGACCACCGACAACCAGCAACAGGCATTGGATCGGGCAGGCGGTAAATTCGGCAACAAAGGACAAGAAGCCGCCGAAACAGCCATCCGGATGGTTGCCTTGCGGCAGGACCTGGAGCAACAATAACATGACCCCAAGCCGATGTAGCTCAGACGGTTAGAGTGGCTGTTTCGTAAACAGCAGGTCGAGGGTTCGAATCCCTCCATCGGCTCTGTGCTTTTCCCGCTAAATTCCACGCCAGATGTTTTGACTTGTGCGCCATTTTTTGTATTTTAAAGGGTAGTTAAATACAAAAAATCAGATGTATGAGCGTATCAAAAGTCATTGAAATTCTGGCTTACTCCTCGCAGAGTTTCGAGGACGCCACCCAAAAAGCAGTAGACGAAGCTGCCAAAAGCGTTAAACACATCAACAACGTCTGGGTTATTGACCAAAGTTGTAAAGTTGAAAACAACAAGATTGTTGAGTACTGGGTCAAAACCAAGATCAGCTTCCTGGTTGAGCATTAAAGGCTTTAAAACCAATGTCCTGAAGCGCTTTACCAGCCGCTCCATTTAAGGGGTATATCCCAAAATGGCCATTCCCTTGCTAAGCCTTTCACCAGCCATCATGGTTATCTAGAAGTAAAAAACCATGAAGCAACCTCATTTACAAGGGATATCCGTTTATTGGAGATACCCCTTTTTTAAATTTGCCTGTCCTCATCTATGAGCATGAGCAAAGTTATGAGCATGGATAAAGAATTGGGCGCAACGGGGGCAAGAGACCGGATAAGGGTCAAAAACCAAAGCTGATGCGGATAATCGGATTATTGTTGTATATAATGCGGCCTTTTTCATTCAGATTGTAAAGAACCAGCAGACTAACAAAAGAGCCTTCACCAATCTGCTGGCGCAACCCGCCTCCGACAAAATAGTTGTTCAGCCAAAAGCGGTTTCCGCTTTTGCCTATATCAAAATAATCTTTATTGGGAAGATTCAAGGCCTCGTACTCCAGGTGGACCACCAGCCGACCCTTAAACTTAAAGGGGAGGATCTTGTTCAGGTTCTTAATGGCCACAAAACTGGTAAAAACGTTGCCGCCAAAAATGTGGTTGCTGGTGCGCCGGGTAAGGTTGGTATCGCGAAGCAGTGACCTGGAATAGGAATACATATATTTGGCCCCCACCCCTACATCCAGACGCTCACTCAAGTGGTAACCCACCTGGGGCGCCACTTCCACACTTGTTTGAAACTGATTAAATGTAGCCCATAAATACCCCCCAAAAAACAATTTATCCCTGAAGGTGGTATCGGCTTCCTCCTGATCGGGCTGCTTCTTTGTAACTGCATTTTTTTGGGCCAATGCCGGGGTTTGTATCAAAACAACCCCCGTGAAAAGGGCCATGAAAATATATTTTAACATAGAGTCTGCCTCATTTGTTACAAAATTATCTTTTTACAGTTGAAAACTCTTTTTTCATTTAAAAATTGTGGAAACCAAATCACTTAAGGCCAGGATAAAGCAAGGGGCTCATCCCTGGCGGGGGGTCAGTAAAATTGCCCCTGTCCCTGTTTTGAGGCGGATAAACAAGATCCCAGTCACCCTTTTTATCCGCCCGTCAAAAAAACAGCCATTCAACGCGTCAATTGCCATCAATGAATGCATTTAATGGAGTTGGCCTGTTCTCAGAAGAAAAGGGCCCCCGAAGGCGCCCTTTCATTAGATCAGAGGTTAATAAAAAGAGATAGAAGCATCAATGATTGAACCTTTTGTCAACGCAATGGAAGAGGGGTGTTTTACTCATACTTTTTGGGGGTTTCATAACCCTGAAGCACGCGCAGGCCGTTTTCAGCCAGTGCCTGCATTTCATCTTCGCCGGGATAAATGGCCACCGGGGCAATGAAACGCACCATGCTGCGTACATAATCGACGACCATTGGATTATGGGCAATTCCTCCGGTAAGAATAATGGAATCCACTTCACCACTAAGGACAGCACTCATGCCACCAATCTCTTTTCCGATCTGGTAGGCCATGGCGTTTTGAATGAGTCTGGCTTTTTCATTGCCCTCGCGAACCATCAGTTCCACCTCGTAGGCGTCGTTGGTATCGAGGTAAGCCACCAGGCCCCCATGGCCTTTAATCATGCGTTTAATCTCCTGTTGGGTATAGTCATTGCTGAAGCACAGATCAACCAGCTGGCCAACGGGCAGGCCACCGGAACGCTCGGGTGAGAAGGGTCCGTCACCGTTGAGGGCATTGTTGACATCGACGACCTTACCCTTTCGATGGGCCCCAACGGATATCCCCCCACCCAGGTGGGCAACAATCAGGTTCATCTCCTCATAATTGCGGTCGATGCTTTGGGCATGGTTGCGGGCAATGGCTTTTTGGTTAAGGGCGTGAAAAATGGAGAAGCGCTGGAAATAGGGGTGTCCGGAAACGCGGGCCACATCCTCCATCTCATCGACCACCACCGGGTCGGCAATAAAGGCACGGGCATCCGGGAGGGATCGGGCAATGTCGCGGGCAATCAACCCCCCAAGGTTGCTGGCATGTTCCCCGCGTTTGCCTTCCCGTAAATCGGTTTCCATGGCATCGTTGACTTCATAAACGCCCGATTGAACAGGTTTGATCAGACCACCCCGGCCGATAACAGCCGAAATCTGGCGGGGATCAACTTCGCTGTCTTCCAGCTCCTTGAGCACCACATCCTTCCTGAAATGAAACTGATCGGATATGCGGTCGTAGTGTTGCAAATTTTCCGAGGTATGGCGAATGGTTTTGAGAAAAACCGATTTGGTATTTTTAAATACAGCGATTTTGGTGGAGGTAGATCCGGGATTGATGGCCAGTAAGATATAGCGTTTTTCCATAGATTAGAGATTATATGAGACAATCGGTTACATCGCGGCAGCCAGGGCGATCGACATCATTTTGCTCTTCTCGGTGTCGGCCCGTGAAGTCAGCACAATGGGAACCTTCGCCCCCATGATCACCGCGGCGGAGGTGGCACCTCCCATAAACATAAGGGTTTTATATAGCACATTGCCACTGTTGAGTTCGGGGGTCATCAAAATATCTGCATCACCGGCTACAGGGCTGTATATTTTCTTATGTTCGGCAGCCTCTCTTGAAACGGCATTGTCAATGGCAAAAGGCCCGTCGACGATACAGTCCTTCAACTGGCCGCGGTCGTTCATTTTGGCCAGCATAGCGGCATGGGAAGTGGACTCGATCTTGGGATTGACCACTTCCAGGGGGCCAAGCACCGCAACTTTGGGCTCGGGAAAGCCCAGGCCATGATAAACTTCCACCGCATTGTTGATCATATCCACTTTCTCCTGAAACTCCGGGGCGATGTTCATAGCCGCATCGGTTACCCCCACAAGTTTATGATAATGAGGGGATTCAACCAGGGCAAAATGACTAAGGGTACCCCCTTTCCTCAGCCCCTGCTCTTTATCCAGGACTGCTTTCAGCAAGGGCGCAGTGCTGACCAGTCCTTTCATCAGAATGTCGGCTTCTCCCTGACGAATCAGGGCAACCGCCTTGCGGGAAGCTTCACCCGGATCGGGCTCATGATGGATGGCCAGGTCATTGGCGTCCATGCCCAAATCGCCTGCAATGCGCCTGATCTTTTGCTCGTCTCCAACCAGTACCGGACTGATGATGCCTTTTTCGATGGCTTTGTGCACGGCCTCCAATACAGCCTGATCACCGGCTGCCGCAATGGCCAGCCGTTTGGTAGGCTTTTTTTCAGCAATGTCAATCAGATCATCAAGGTGTTTTAAATCCATATTTATTGGGTTTGGTTTTTGCCTTCGATGATTCTCTGGGTATCCCGGGCAATGACCAACTCCTCATTGGTCGGGACGATCATGGCCGTTACCTTCGAGTTATCGGTGGTGATCACTTTTTGTTCTCCTTTTACCCCGTCGTTTTTGCCGGGATCAAACTCAACACCCAGGTACTCCAGCCCCCGCAGGGATCCTTCACGGGTTTCATAATCATTCTCCCCTACACCACCGGTAAAGACGATCAAATCAACACCGCCCATTGCAGCAGTATAAGCCCCGATGTATTTCTTCACCCGGTAATCATACATTTGAAGGCCCAGTTCGGCCCGCTTATTGCCTTTAGCTGCTTCTTCCCTGATCTCCCTCATATCAGGTGAAACACCGGTTACTCCCAGCATGCCGCTTTTCTTATTGATCAGGGTATTGGCCTGTTGGATGTCCAGATTTTCTTTTTCCATAATGAAGGTAAAGGCCCCCAGATCAAGATCGCCTGAACGGGTGCCCATAATCAAACCTTCCACTGGTGTAAGGCCCATGGAAGTGTCGACGGATTGGCCATGGTCGATGGCGGTGATCGAGGCCCCATTGCCCAGGTGACAGGTAATGATTCGCTGATCCTCTATGTTGACATTCAGGTGCTTGCAGGCTTCTTCCGCCACATAACGGTGGCTGGTCCCATGAAAACCATACCGGCGTACACGATGCTTTTCGTACATCTCGTAGGGTAAACCGTACATGTAAGCATAAGCAGGCATGGTTTGATGAAATGCCGTGTCGAATACGGCCACCTGCTGAACACTGGGCAGGAGCTTTTCAATGGCCCTGATGCCCTTCAGGTTATTGGGGTTATGCAGGGGAGCCAAAGTGCTGAGCTGATCAATCTCGCTGGCCACTTGTTGGTCAATCAAAACGCTTTCGCCAAATTTTTCCCCGCCATGGGCCACGCGGTGGCCTACCGCATCAATTTCATCGTGGGATTCAATTGTGCCATAGTCCTCACTTACGAGCAATTCCAGGATATGTTCAATGCCTTTGGTATGTTCCGGCACATCATAGTTAAATTTTTCTTTCCGCCCATTGCACTCGAGTTTGACGAATGAATCTTCCAGCCCAATCTTTTCTACAATCCCCTTGGTCAGGACGGTAGCATCCTCCATGTTGAAAAGCTGAAATTTAATGGATGAACTCCCGCAGTTTAATACTAATACCTTCATAATCTTTTATGGTTTTGTCTGTTTATTAATCGAATTTGGATGCGATCAGGTTACTGTTGTTCATTGGCTGCCTGGTTAGCGGTGATAGCCACCAGGTTGACAATATCCTCGACCGAGCAACCCCGTGAGAGGTCATTGATGGGGGCAGCCATTCCCTGGAGGACCGGACCGGTTGCCTCGGCATGGGCCAATCGCTGCACCAGTTTATAGGCGATGTTCCCGCATTCCAGATTCGGGAAGATCAACACATTGGCTTTACCGGCAATGTCACTGTCCGGGGCTTTCTTTTTACCAATGGCCTCTACCAGGGCCGCATCCGCTTGCAATTCGCCATCGATCTTCAATCCGGGCTGCTTCTCGCGGGCAATCTTAGTTGCTTCGATGACTTTGTCAACCATCTCATGTTGGGCGCTGCCTTTGGTGGAAAAACTCAGCATCCCAACCCGGGGTTCAAAACCAGCTATGGCCCTGGTGGTATCGGCCGTGGCCACGGCTATCTCGGCCAGCTCCTCCTTGGTCGGATCGGGATGAACAGCACAATCGGCAAAGACCAGCAATCCGTCTTCACCATATTCCTTATCTTTTAAACTCATCAGAAAAGCACCGGAAACCACACTGATGCCCGGTTTGGTCTTGACAATCTGAAAAGCCGGACGCAACACATCACCAGTGGCATTTTCCGCGCCGGCTACCTCCCCATCAGCATCACCGTTCTTAATCATCAGGGTAGATAAATAAAGGGGATCTTCCACCAGCTTAGCGGCCTCCTCGCGGGTAAGACCTTTGTGCTGCCTGAGCTCCACCAGCAAGTCGATGTACTTATCCCGCTTGTCATGATTGGCCGGATCAATAATGGTAGCTTGTTCAATATGAGCAAGCTGATGGTTGGAGGCTTGCTGTTTGATCTTTTCCGGGCCACCCAGTAGGATAACCTGCGCCAGGCCTTTGCGGAGTATTTCGTTGGCCGCTTTCAGGGTCCTCTCCTCGGTTGACTCGGGCAATACTATGCGTTTATTAACCTTTTTGGCACTATCCTGAATCTGTTTTATTAAGTCCATGCTAATCAATTATTTATATATTTCACATTTGCGCTCGTAAAGATAATCAAAAATGGCTTTTTTGTCCAACATAAATCATGAAATATGTCAGGGCCATATGTGTTCCATAACAATCCCGGCCAGCCAAATCCTATCGGGGATTTGAGGCACGCCACGATCCGACATCTGTCCGGCAATTCGCGGGTGTTATCCCGTCTCCAGGGCGAAAGCCTTATCAGTAAGAGAATAAGCAAGAACTTATCAAGGCTTTTCTAGGAGCCGGCTAAGTTTTCCGGGAAAAAAGGAGATTCCCTAAAAGGGATTCTGACAAGCGACCCCGCTAAGCGGGGGTCTGAAAACCTACCCCGCTAAGCGGGATTCCGACAAGCGACCCCGCTAAGCGGGGGTCTGAAAGCGGGGTTCTGGAGGGGGAAGAACCGGCTAGATAAATTGGTTCCAGATGTGCCAGGCTTGTTCAGCCTGGTGGCGCAGCATATTGTAGCCGTTTTCCACAGTAGCCCCGCGTTTTTGCCCTTCCCGGAGAAAAGCGGTTAGCGGGGGATTATATATCAAATCAAAAAGCAGGTGGTGCGGGCCAATGCCATCATAGGGGATGTCAGGCCGACCATCGGTATGGGGATACATCCCCAGCGGAGTGGTATTGATGATAAGCCTGTTGTGGGCCACCACCTCCGGGGTTAATTGCCCGTAGGTCAACACGTCTGAATCGCTGTATTGACCGTTTTCATTGTGTTCAGAACGCGAAACCCATTGGACATGAATGCCCAGTTTCCTCAATACATAGCCTGCAGTATGGGCAGATCCTCCGGTTCCCAATATCAAAGCGTTGCGGTGGTCTTCATTGAGAAAGGGTTTCAGGGCCTGTTCCAACCCATAGGCATCAGTGTTAAAGCCCAGTGGCTCTACGGGTTCCCCTTTCTCCCGGATGAAAGCAATGGTATTGACCGACCCGATTTCGGCGGCTTCATCCTTAATCTGCCACAAAAAAGGCATAATTTGTCTTTTGTAGGGGATGGTGACATTTAATCCGCAAAGCCTTGGAAACTGACGCACAAGGGAGGGGAATTCTCCGATGCTGGCCAGGGGAAACAACCGGTATTGGGCTTGAATCTGCTCACGCCTGAATTTTTCCCTAAAATAATCCGGGGAAAAAGAATGTTCCAGGGGATAACCAATCAGACCAAAGAGCTTCATGGCCTCGATTTTGTCCGGTTTACCCCCTCTATAATAAAAATGACCGCGAAGCCTGCCAGGGCCAAAAGAACCGCCTCAAGCAACAACGGATCCTGGCCGGTTTGAGCGGTAAAATGTGTGGGAAGAATATTTTTCTCCACCAGGGGTTCCACTTCCCCGTGACGGTTGGTAAAAGTTTCAGTGGCCATCCTCCAGGGCCATATTTTGTTGAGCGAGCCAATCATAAAGCCCGATAAAACGGCAATGGTCAGGTCATGATATTTGCGCAGGAACCAGGACAGCACGTTGGAAAAGGCAATGATGCCAAACAGGGCTCCTGCTGCCAGTATTCCAAGCACATAGAGGTCGATGCTGCCCACGGCTTCAATGACAAACTGGTATTTGCCCAGTAAAAGCAGGATAAAAGCCCCGCTAATGCCCGGCAGTATCATGGCACATATGGCCAGGGCCCCGGACAGAAAAATAAACCAGCCAACTTGCGGGGTTTGGGCCGGGGTAAGCTGGGTGATAAAATAAGCAGCGACGATGCCGGCCAAAAGCGCAATGATCCGGGCTAAATTCCAGGAGCCAATCTTGCCGGCTATATAAAGGGCCGAAGCCACAATCAAACCAAAGAAAAAGGACCTGACCAATATGGGGGCCTCATGCAGGAGGTGTTCCAGGAGCTGGGCCAGTGAAAACACACTGATCAGAATCCCCAGCAAAACAGCGGCCAAAAATGAACCGTTGATGCCCTTCCAGAAGGCAGGCAGGCCTTGTTGGAAAATCTTCCGTACCGAATTCAGGTTGATCGACTTGATGGAATTGACCAACTCCTCATAGATCTCGGTGATAAAGGCGATGGTTCCTCCCGAAACACCGGGTACAATATCCGCTGCTCCCATCCCCATCCCTTTAAGGGTCAGGATCAAATAATCAAAGATATTTCTTTTCACAGGGGCACTCATTTTCAAGGTTCCATAAAAAAACTTCGCCATCGCAAAGTTTACGGGCGAAGTCATTGCAATTGTCGGGGTGGCGTCTAGTGATTTTTCATTTCCTGGGGCAGAAACTGAAAAAAGGTATCCCCTCTTAAGCCAGTGCGGAGCGTCTCCAGGGGAATGACCTCCGGAAAAGCAATATTACCCAGGTTGACATTGCTGCCAAAATGCTTGATAAACCATACCTGTTGATTTTTCTGGGGGGCTTCCCAGATGATGTTTTCCATCCTGACGTGGTGGGAAATATCGTCAATCAGTTCGGTTTTGGCTGAACCATCTTTATTATAAATTCCAATGGTTCCGCTTTCCCGGGCTTCAGCGATAACCTTGCTGCTGCCGGCTTCCAGCTCCGATCTCATCATTGAGACCCACTGGTCGGGGGTGATCACATCCTCAGCCCGCTTGGAGCCGACTTCTGATAAGACCGTAAAATCCTGCGACAAGCGGTTAATGTCCTTGAGCTTATCTTCATGGGAAAGGTGTATCGAACCATCTGAAATCTCTGCCATCTCCACCTTATATTGGCTCAGGAAATGCCGGAAATCGTCAAACATATCCCGGATCTTATAGACCTCATAGAGGGTTCCGCCAAAATATGGCTCAATCCGGGCTTCCTTATAGAGGCGCACCTTATCTGCGAGCCGTTCAGTCACCAAAGCGGTTCCAAAACCAAGCTTCACATAATCCACGTAGGAACCGGCACTCTGGATATAATCCTCAACTTGCCTGAGACTTAACCCCTTATCCATAACCATGGTGATGCCATGATTGCGTTTTTTCTGCTGGCGTTCCGGAATATAGGGTAAATTTGCATTCATAAAGGTTATTTTTTTAAGTAATTTGATTTTTCAACAGTTTCTTGATTTCTCTGGAACGTTTGGCTTCCGGACAAACTTTGAAAAATTCCTCATAATAGTCGGCATCCATGAGCATACCTTTTTTGAAGGAGCGGACAGCATTGCGCAGGCGGTCGGTCTTATAGTAGAGGGCAGCCAGGCGGAAATAAAGCAGTGGGCTGCTGGCGTGCATTTCAAGTCCCTGTAGCACATATTTCAGGGCCTGGTCATACTTCTGATTGTGGATCAACTCATCGGTCAAATGAATCCAATGGCTTAAGGTTTCGGGTTTCAACTCCACGGCTTTCAGATAGGCTTTGGCCGACTCCTTGTACATCCTCAGCCTGGAATTGATGTTGCCGTAAAGGACAAAGAGCTTATAATCGCTATCATCCAACATGGTGGCGCGTTTTGCATAAAACAGGGCATCCCACAGATGTTCCTGGCGGAAAAGCACCCGGGCAATCCCGTAATATACGCCTGGATTATAGGATTCCAGCTTCAGGGCTTTCTGATAGTGTCCCAGTGCGTTTTCATCCTGGCCCTCGCGGTAATAACAATTGGCCAGGAAGAAATGGACTTCAGCCGAATCAGGGTCCCGCTCAAGGTACTCCAGGTAGTTGTCGATGGCTTTTCGCTCATGCCCCTGTTCATCCTGAAGCATGGCCAGTTCAAACAGGGCATCGGCATAATCGGGATTAATCGCTACTGCCATTTCGTATGCATCCAGGGCATTGGCCAATTGAGCGGTTTCATGGTAAAGCTTGCCCATGGAAAACCATATGTGCTCACTGTAGGGCTCAATATCCACATATGTCAAATAAAACGACAGGCTTTTTTTCGGTTGATCTGTTTTTTCATAGCAATAGGCCAGGTCATAGATGATCAGTAAATTTTTGGGTTCCAGTTCATGGGCCTTTTTAAGATATTTGATGGCTGCCCGGTGCATGTCGGAAAACTGAAGGGTCTGGGCAATATTCTGCAGCAGTTCAAGGGTTTCTTCCCGGTCGCTGACTTGCTCCAGGGCATTTTGATAATGTTTTTCGGCCGTTTGCTGATCCCCCAGCAATAAATAAGCGTGGCCGAGGGTGATATAAAATTCGTTGTTGGAAGCTTCCAGCCCCTGTACTTCCTTAAGGGTGGATAAAGCGCGTTTGGGATTTTTGTTGCGCAGATGAATCTGGGCTTTTTTTACCTTCAGGGCGAATGCGTTGGGATGAAGTCTGAAAGCATACCGCACAGCATGAAGGGCTTTGCCTGTTTTGCTGACATCCAGATAATGGTCAATGATCTGCTCAAAATCTTCCACATCAAAATAATACTGCTCCCCTTCTCCAAGCATTTTCTCATACCGGGCCAACAATTCGTCAAACTGATTGTCTCCGAAATAATTGGGTCGATGACTTCCTTTCATAAAGCCGCTTTTAATCGCTGTAAATCTATAAATAAAATTGATATCGACAAGCCTTTACCAGGCAAACCTTTTGCACGTTTTGTTAACATAAGCCTATTGGTCTAAAAGCCTTTGAAAATAGGTTCTGGCTTGATTCCGATATTCGGCCAGCAGGGGTATAAGGCTGCTGTTGGCCAGATCCCGTTCAAGTTGGCTCATGTGTTGTTCCAACTGATGTTTGAAAGCCTCGGCTGACCGGATATACCTGACTTTACTTTCGCGCGTGGTGACTTTTTGGTACATCTCATAAAGGCCATAATAGGCATCATTAAATTGAATCAGGCGAAAAGCGGTTTCTTTTCCGTACTGAGCGATTAAAACCCGCAACAACGCACGTTCGGGATTGAACCTGTCGGCATTCCACAAATATTCAGCCAGTGTACGGAGCCTGATTTGATCCAATGCATCACGGGGAGAGATATCGGCATAAAAGCCGTTGTTTGAACGATGGAATAGACCCTTGGGAAGGTCCAGCATGAAATGCCGGAAAAGACTTGCCATGCGAGCCTTCCCCGGATAGGCCCTTAAAAATTCTTCGCGGCCGTATGGGTGGATAGAAAGACTGAAAAAGCCTGGTGCCCGGCCCACCCGTTTTCGGACATAGGCTACCTCTGATTGATCCACAATCAAGGGATGTCCCACTGCGCCGGTCCATAAAAATTTAACCCGCTCAGGCACTTTCTTGAACAACTCGTTCAAATACAACTCCCCCCTGCCATGACTTTTGAGTATACATGCATTGTTGTGCCAAACCGGCAGATAAGCCACCTCGGTCTCGCCCCCACCAATGGAGGTTAAGTTTCCGATCAACTCAGTGTGCACATCCAACATGTTTTGATATTTCTGAGGGTTTAAGTCTTTGGTAAGTTTTACCGTGCAACTGTCAGGCGCCCCCTTCCCTTTAGGGGCATCCATCCTCACAAGAACCCTTTTAAAATCATGGGCCCTGCTGTATCGGACAAGCTCGTATAACTTTTGTTCATGAGCCAAAGCATTGTCCGGGTCAAAATTCTTCAGGGGAGAATGTTGATAGGGGCGGACCGACAGCCCAGGAATAAACAATGCGGCATGGAATGAGGCCTCACCCATTTCTCTTATCATTCTCTGATTATCAAGTGTTTGATAGGGCGGCTCCACTTTCAGGTGAATCCGGTTGAACCGATTGCTGGTGAGAAAATCCAATGCAGCCGACATGCCCTCACCCCGTGGACAATACACACTCCTTTGGTGAACATCCGGATAATCGATGATGTCGGCATGGTGATATTGGCCCTGTGGCTGATCCAACAATTGAACCAGGCTGGTTGCTCCGTAGTATACCCCCAAAGGTTGATGGCCATCTATGTGTACCAATGGAGAGGGGTTGGTGGTTTGATGGATGAAATAAGCCTGGGCATTGTCGGGCAGATTCGAATAGGGCAACTTTGAACGATGCGCCTTGTTCAATGCGTTGTTGCCCAATGAAAAGACGATGGAGCTCTGCTGAATTTCTTCCGCGCCAAGGGAATCCACCATTGGTATGTTAAGCTGGCCACCCGCTGCCCCGGGCTGAAGAATTTTTCTGAGTTCATCCTGCAACAGCTTGGCCGCTTCTTCAACCAGCGGGGCCGGCCTTCGGGGAATAACAATAACGGGGATGGATTGACTGACAGAGGAATCAAGAAGGCTATAACTTGGCCCGGGCTTCATTTGCTTGGGCCGTGGAATAATCAGATCATAGGGGGTAAAAGTGCTATCCTGCCATGGGCGGATCTTTTCGTAGAGGGAAAAGTTGCGGGGGGTAAAACTGAAATGGACCTGGTCCACCCACATGGTACCGGCGCCTTTAAGGCCAAAGAACAACCTGACATAGCGGGTGTTCTCAGGCAGATCGCCGTCCGAAAAGGGGAACTTGTGGCTAATCCCCCGTACCCTGGTCCAATCCAGCCGATCGATATTCCAAAATCCGGCAAAAGGCAGGGCCTTGAATTCATTGTCGAATCGCTTGCCGGTAAGGGGATGTTTGCTGGAACCGCCAATGCGCACCTTATTTTTGTTGTAATAGTAAACGCGCACATCTATGGCATCTTCCAACCTGCTGCCCAATCGCTCTTTATAAGGAGAAATATTTTCCAGGCGAATGGAGTAAGACAACCGGTAATTGCCCGGGATGACCTTTATATAGTCGCTGAGCATCCCCGAGCCCTCCTGAACCACTTCATCTACATCTTCCCGCCTTATCTTCACCGCATGACGGCCCCCTGAAACCTCTTCCCCGCCATATTCCGGCTTGTCTGCATCGACCCACTCGGTGGCATTGCCCACCTCCGTCCAGCCAACCAGTTCGTAGGTATTAAGCCGGTCATTGAAATATCTGCCCCGTTCAAAGGAGGGATTGATGACCTTATTGCCCTCTTCCTGCTCCTTGATGCGACGTTTCAGGGGAATATTAAAGGGTGCCCTGCTCGACCAGGCAGCTTTATTAATCGTTACCCGATTATCCTTGCCACACCCCGTGCAGATAGATGCCAGCAGTAAAACAATCAGCAACAAACGAAAAAGGCGCATCATTCCTCCTTATTTAAACGGCTCAAAATCCACAAATATAAGATTTATCCATTTAAATATAAATAATTATTCAAAGCAAACCAAACGGGACGGGAGATGCCCTGAACAATCTCAGGCCGTTTTGCGGTACCGCCATACCGCCAGGCCCAGGCTCAGGAAAGCATATATAAGCAAACTGTAAAATTCCTGCCATATATCAGCAAAACCCGAACCTTTTAAAAGGATCATCCGGATGATGCGCATCAGATAAGCAATGGGGTTGATCACGTTCACTTTATTGGCCCAGTCAGGCATGCTTTCAGTTGGGGTGAATATGCCGCTCATCAGGATAAAAACCAGCATAAAGAAAAAGGTGACAAACATAACCTGTTGCTGGGAATCAGATATTTCTGAAAGGAAAAGACCAAATCCCAGGATCACCAAAAGATAAACAACGGTTACCCCAAAAAGTACCCATAAACTTCCCACAATGGGTACGTCAAAGATTAATCGCCCCAAAAGCAGGCCAAAAGCCAACTCAAATAAAGCAATGATCAAAAAAGGCAGCAATTTACCGATAATGAACTGATATTTTTTGATGGGCGTCACATTGATCTGCTCAATGGTGCCCATTTCCTTTTCCCTTACAATGTTCATGGCTGTCAGAAAAAGGCTGATAATGGTCACCAGTATCACCAGTATTCCTGGGACCATATAAATCTTATAGTTCATTTCGGGATTGTACCAGTAGGAATAGACCACCTCCAGGGGCTGCTGTTTCTGAGCCGCCACACCCTGGGTCCATTCTACCGCGATGTGCTGGTTGTAACCGGAGATGATGTGATTGGAATAGGCCTGTATCAAACCGGCGGCATTGCCATTGATGGCATTGATCAGCAATTGTAACGAAGCCTGGTTTTTCCGGCGCAGGTCACGTTCGAAGCCTTCCGGAATGTTTAAGATCATCTCTGCTTCGTTTGTCAGTAGATCCTCCCGGCCATCCTCTACATTGAATGAACGGCCCTCCAGATGGTAAAAAGGCGAAGCCTCAAATTTATCGACCAACCCCCGAGACGTGGAAGATAGATCCTGATCCACCACGTAGATGTCGATGTTTTTCATGTCGAATGTCGCGGCATTGACCAGGATAATAAGCTGGATAAAGGGCATTAATATGATCAGCGGAAGCATCGTCCGGTTGCGAAGGATCTGTATAAACTCTTTTTGTAACAAGAATCGTATCGTCTTCATGGCAATGGCGTTTTAAACATTGAAAAGCCTATTCCAGTCTTATCTTAAAATTTTTGATGCTCAAACCGATAAAAATGGCCGTCATCCCCAAGAGCACCAGGGTTTCTTTCCAAACAAAAACGAAACCGGTGCCTTTAATCATGATGTGCTTGATCAGAATGATAAAATATTTGGCCGGTATGATGGTGCTCAACCACTGCAGGGGCCAGGGCATGTTTTCAATGGGAAAGATGAAACCCGACAGCAGCATGGTAGGGAGCATCAGGGCGAACATGGAAATAAACATGGCCACCTGCTGGGTGGGGCTGACCGTCGAGATGAATATGCCCAGGGAAAGGGCCATTATGATGTAAAGCAGGGTTTCCCCCAGCAAAAGGACAACGTTTCCATGAACCGGCATATCAAAGACCAGATATCCCAGGGCCAATATGGCCACCCCATTGAGGAAGGCCAGGGCCACATAAGGCATTACCTTTCCGGCTATGATCTGAACTGATTTAAGGGGCGAGACCAGCAATACTTCCATGGTGCCCATTTCCTTCTCACGGGTAATGGAAATGGAGGTCATCATAGCGGTTACCAGCATTAAAATCAGGGCCATGGTACCGGGGACAAACATATAAACCCCTTTCAGTTCATTGTTGAACAGCATGCGGGGTTTGGGTTTGATCGCCGGCATATTGCCAGAAGACACTTTAATATGGCGCGAATAGTCATTGATGATGCCGGAGGTATAGCTTTGCAGCAAATTGGCCATGTTGGCATCGGTGGCATCCAGCAAAATCTGGACCTGGGCCGATTGCTCATGGTGCAGTTTTTCATCAAAATCAGATTCAAATACGATGACTTCCTTGACATCTCCTTTTTCAAATGTGGCCTCGATCTGCTGTTCATCTTCGATGGTTTTGGCCAGTCTGAAATAGTCAGAAGAAAGGAGTTTGTCGGTAATTTCGTGCGTTACTGCATCCTTTGATTTATCGTAGATGGCGATGCGGGCTTCTTTGATCTCATTGGTTACCACATATCCAAAGATCAGAATTTGGGCGATGGGCATGCCAAAAAGGATAAGCAGGGTTCGCTTATCGCGGAAAATGTGGATGAACTCTTTGCGCACAAATCCAAAAAATCGTTTCATAGCTGAGGTTTTACCGGTTAATCAAAATCACCGGGCGATTTGGACAAAAACCTGGTTCATATTGGCAGCCTGATATTTCTCTTTCAGGCGGGCCGGGGTATCCAGTGCTTCAATCCGCCCCTGGTCCATGATGGATACCCGGTTGCAGTATTCGGCCTCGTCCATGTAATGGGTGGTGACAAAAACGGTCACTTCCCGGGAAGCCGTTTCGTAGATCATCTCCCAGAACTGGCGGCGGGTTATTGGATCGACACCGCTGGTGGGTTCATCCAGAAAAACGATGCGCGGGGAATGGATGATGGCAATGGAAAAGGCCAGCTTTTGTTTCCAGCCCAAAGGGATCTGGGCAATCTTTTTATCGATGGCATGGGAAAAATTCAGTTTCTCCAGCAAATAAGCGGTTCTCTCCCGGATCCTTTTGCGCGGCAGGCCATAAATGCCGCCATAGAACCTGAAATTTTCCCGCACGGTTAAATCCTCGTACAGGGAAAATTTCTGGCTCATATAGCCAATGCTGCGCTTGATCTTTTCCTTTTGGCGATAAACATTGTAACCGGCCACGGAGATTTCGCCCGAGGTGGGGGCCGACAAACCACAAAGAATGCGCATGGCAGTGGTTTTCCCTGCGCCGTTGGCGCCAAGAAAGCCAAAAATTTCGCCTTTTCTTACCTGAAAAGTAAGATGGTCGTTGGCGATAAAGTGGCCAAACTTTTTGACCATGTTCCTGGCTGTGATCATATACGGGGTTTCCATCACAAGGCTATTGATTCATCAAATCCATAAAACAATCTTCAATGGTGGGGTTGGCCCGGGCCACTTCCACCGAGGTATGGTTTCGCTCACGGAGAAATTGTTTCAGCCGGGTTTCATCCAGGTCGTCGCTGTGGGCCGTCAGGTGCATGGAATCACCAAACGGATACACCGCAGCCAAATCCGACCACTCCCGCAGATCCAGCAACAACCGGTAAGGATGGTCGGCCTTGGCGATCCAGAGTTTTTTGGGAAAAGCCTCAATGATCCGGGCAGGGGCATCCATTTTCATCAGCTGGCCCTGCTGTATCAGGGCCACCCGGTCACACAAACCGGCTTCATCCATATAAGGGGTCGAAACCAGGATGGTAATGCCCTGTTGTTTAAGCTTGAGCAACATGTCCCAGAATTCCTTCCGCGAGACTGCATCTACCCCGGTGGTGGGTTCATCCAGGATCAGCACTTCGGGTTTGTGGATCAGGGCACAGCTCAAAGCCAGCTTCTGTTGCATCCCCCCGGACAGGTTCTTTGCCAGACGGCGCTTAAATGGCTCGATCTGCTGATAAATATCGCGGATCAGATGATAATTGGCTTCAATGGTGGTATCAAAAATGGTGGCAAAGAAATCCAGATTTTCTTCCACCGTTAAGTCACCATAAAGGGAAAAATCACCGGGCATGTATCCGATCAGCCTTCTGAGCTTGCGGTATTCGCCCACCGGATCGTATCCCCTGACGCGGACCTGTCCCTGATCGGGGATCAACAAAGTGGTAAGTATACGGAACAGGGTGGTTTTGCCTGCCCCATCGGGTCCGATAAGGCCAAAAAGCTCGCCGGGATCCACCTCAAAGCTAGCCTGTCTTAAGGCTGCCGTGCTCCCGTAATGCTTGCTTATATGATCAACTGTTACCGCCGCCATGGTCTTCTTGGTTTTTAAAGTTCACCTCCCCGGGCATCCCGATTTTTAAGGTGCCATCGTTGTCCACGCGGACTTTAACGGCATACACCAAATCCACCCGTTCTTCCTTGGTTTGAATGATCTTTGGGGTAAACTCTGCCCGGGGCGATATCCAGGTCACCTGACCCTGAAAAGCCTGGTTTTCTGTTGCATTCTTATCGACCAGCACCTCAACAGGCTGTCCAATCTCAACATCAGGCAGCTGAGCCCCGCTGATATAAACCCGGAGGGTCATCTGTGACAAATCAGCGATTTTATATACGGGTTTTCCCGGGGAAGCAACCTCACAGGCTTCCAGGTATTGCTCCAGAACAGTGCCCCGGATTGGGTTGGTGATTCGGCATTTGTTGATCTGGGTCTCCAACTCGCCGATTTGTTTTTGTAAAACTTTTCGTTCGGAATAAACCGATTGCTTCTGGGTGCGGATGGATTGAAGCTTTTTTTGGGCCACATGCAACTGGCCGGTGATGTTGTCATATTGCTGAGGGGTGGCAGCTTGTTCTTTCAACAATCGTTTTATCCTTGATTGCTCGGTTTTCAGGGTTTTGATCTGCTCCTGCTGGACGTCGGCCTGGGCCCGAATATTGGCCAGTTTTGCCGAAAGAGAGTGGATCCGTGCCTGAAGCTGTTCCCTTTTGGCTGCAAGCGAAGAGGTATCGATCCATCCAACGGTTTTGCCCGCCTGGAGGGTCTGGCCTTCCTGCACTTGTAATTCTGTGAGCTCACCCTGCGACTGAGCCGAAACCATGATCTCGCGGGCTTCAAAATTGCCATAGGCATCGGACTTTTCCTCCTGCGAGGAACAGGCTGCAAAAAACACAGCAACTGTGAATGAAAGTATTTGAAAAATGGTGCGTTTCATGATCTTCATTTTTATTGCATTTTACCGGTTGTTAACTGATAATGGGCTTTGGCCCTTAACAATTCTATTTGATGTCTTTCATGGGTGATCCGTGCTTGGGTGAGTTCATTGAGATCGGCAATGTAATCGGCCGAGGTGATCACCCCGTTCTTCAGTTTGGACCGGGCACTTTGGGTGACCTGGCGCCGCAGGTTAATGATCTGATCATCTTTCTCAAGGGCCTTTTGATACTGGCTGATGGTGGATTCAATCCGGGAGAGTTGTACCTGAATGTTTTGATTAAAGGCACGCTCCCGGGTGTCTATTTTTTCCCGCTCAATCCGGGTGATTTGCCTTTGGCGTTGATTTTGACCCCAATCCCAGATATTCCAGCTTAAACGGGCTCCTACATAGTAAAAGCCCTTGAATTGATCGCTGAGCATGTTCAATCCCGGCTTGCCGTAACCCACCTGGGCAAAAGCCGATACGGTGGGGCGCCTTTCGGAGCGGATAACCTGACTTTGGGCCTTTAGGCGCTGACTCCTCAGGTCAAAGAGCTTATTCTCGGGTCGCTCTATTTTCGCGGAGGATTCGACTTCCAACTCCGGGGGGTCAAGGACCATGGAAGAATCGGTCTTCAGACCGGTTAATTCACCAAGCACCTGGTAACTGGCGTGAACCTGTACGGTCAATTCATCCATGTTTTGCTCCAGGTGAAGCTTTTCAGCCTGAATGGTTTTTAAATCAGAAGGCAGCAGCGTGCCATGCTCGACGGCTGCCTTGACCGTGGCTAGCTTGCCATCAAGTTCTTTCCGGGTCGATTCAAGGATGTCGCGCTGTTTGTTCAACAGCAAAATTCCAAAGTAAACCTCCATGACCTGTTCCTTCACCTGATGCAGATCCACCCGCACCGATTGGTTGTCGACTTTTTCCCCGATGCGCTCCGACTTACGGGAAGCCTTCACCATCCCCCCATCATACAGCAGCTGAGAGATCTCCACGGTGGCCTTGTACTGATCGCGCGATGGCGTCGGAAAATCGGCTTCAAAAGGCAGATCCGGATCAATCTGCACCGTTTCACTCTGATAGGTGGCCTGGGCCGAGAAATCCAGCCCGGGATACCAGCGCGATTTTAAATTTTTCAACTTCAGCAGGGTCTGCTTATGGATCAAAGGTTTCTGGTCGGCCACGGGTTGATTTTGTTCGAGCGCATCCAAACACCGGGCCAACTCCAATGTATCCACCTGTGCAAATGATGCCTGCGTTAATAATAACAGTAAGACAGCAATTCTTCTCATGATTGAAGGGCATTTATTACAAAATTCGAAACTACCTGATAACGCTCCTCTAAAAAGGCTTCGTAGGCCCGGCCATCGTTGTCGAACATAATCCGTTGCAACAAAGGCCGGCCTGCCACCGGAAAAATGCACAGCGAAAGCACATTGATCATCAAATGTTTCGGATCCATCGAACGGTGGTCGTTATCCTTTAAAGACCTCTCTACTTGCTGAAGAATCTCGGAAGGATCAATACCGGCCTCTACAAACACCTGAAACAGCCGGTCGGGATCCCGCTGAAGCTCATGGATGATGAACATCGGAACAAATGGGTTTTCCAGCAGAACCCGCATGTATTCCCTGATAAAGTGATCCAGCTTTTGGGTCAGGGGGACATCCCTAAAGAGGATGTCCCTGATACCGGGAATAAAGTCATGGATCGCCAGGCGAAAGACTTCCAGGAACAATTTGTCTTTGCTGCGGTAATAGTAATGCAGCAAAGCCTTGTTGATTCCTGCCTCATCGGCAATCTCCTGCATCCTGGCCCCCTCCATGCCTTTTCTCTGAAAAACACGGCTGGCTGCTTCCAGGATCTTGGTTTGCGTATTCGTCGATTGATCGGCCATAAGCAATTGTATCTATACTAACCAATTGGTTTAACTACATGATTTAACCAATTGGTCAAATATAATTCATCCCTAAACACCGGTCAAATATTTGATCCAAAAAATGGCATGTTATTCAACAACATTCCACCGAAAAGCAGCCATCTCGCCGAATTAAAAGAAACCCTCAATTAAAAGAAACCCACATATACGGACCTTCCCAACCAGGATTGGCAGAAAGCATGTAGGTCTGATGGCAAGGCGGTCAATAACAATTAAATAACTTACAATGATACCAATGTACAAGCTTTATATAAGTCTTCCTTCAAATCAAACGGATCCCGGCACATTGTCAAGCTGGCGAAACATCATAATCGTGGCTTAGCATTGAAAATGCACTTATGGTGAGAATCAAATCAACCAACACATAGAATTTCACCATCATTTTATAAATTTGTCGGGGAACAACAATCCGAGATATGAAAAAGACAATCCTTACCGCACTTTTCCTACTGGTAACCGTGGGAATTTTTGCCCAGAATTATGCCAACAAGCAGTTTGCCCTGATCAATTATAATTTAAAGATTACCAAGGAAATCAGGGAAGACCTGAAGCCGCTGAATTCCTATATTGAATCGGCTCAAGTGCATAACAAAGAGGCCAAAGACCGATTAAAGGCGTTGATCGTGCATCATCTGTATTATAACATGACGCCGATGCTGGAAGACAGCCTTCAGATCAGCATTCTGCCGATCAATAGCTTCATGCAGGCGGTAAAATATGACCCGTTTGGATATCCCAAAGCCAGCATTTCCAAGGCTATGAGGGAGGGTGATTCCCCGTATTACTTTAAAGTAGAAATCAAGCTGGACAGCAAGACCCAGGAGCGTCGAGAAAAGAACCCGGATTTGGCGGAAGAGGTAACCTTTCCCCGCTATGACATTGACATCACCGTTTACAACAATGAAGGGATATTGCCGGTTGACCGCTGGCATGGAGAGCACCAGGCGGATAAGCCGCTCAAAGTAGAGCAGGCCCTATTCGGCAGTTTCACTGAGCGGGGGCAGGATGATACCGGCCGGGTAACCCTGGCCACCCTTCACCGGAAAGCGGTTAAGGATTTAATCAACGGCCATTTGAATGAATGACTTGGCTAGTCCATCCGGGCACCGGTATGAATTGGCCGGTGTGATGTCAGGATCTTCTCTTGACGGGTTGGATGTGGCCCATTGCGTTTTCACCCGGACAGCCCAAGGGTGGGAATATGAAATCATAAAGGCTGAGACGTTCACTTATCCGGCCGGGCTGAGGGAGGAGCTGCATAAGCTGTCGCAGATACCGGCCGAAGCCTTTGCCCACTTAAGCGTCAGGCTCGGGCACTATATAGGCGATACCCTAAAGCGGTTCTTTTCGGAATCCGAAGAAAGCAGGATTCGCTATATTGCCTCTCACGGCCATACAGCCTTTCATAACCCGGCTGAAGGTTATACCTGCCAGATTGGGGATGGGGCATCCATCGCTGCCATCACCGGCATTCCGACCATCACCGATTTTCGCTCGATGGATGTGGCCCTTGGAGGCCAGGGAGCCCCTTTGGTGCCCATTGGCGATGCGTTGCTTTTTCATCAATACGAGTTTTGCCTGAATTTGGGAGGATACAGCAACATCTCCTGGTCAGAACAAGGCCGTCGCCGAGCCTTCGACATATCGCCGGTGAACAAGGCCATCAACCTGTTGGCCCGTCAAATAGGCCGGGATATAGACTTCAACGGCAGTCTGGCCCGCAAAGGAAACATCTCCCCTTCCCTGCTGGCAGCCCTGAACAACCTGGACTATTACCGGCAACCCCCACCCAAAAGCCTTGGAGACGGCTGGTTCAATCAACAGTTCATGCCTTTGATCCACCAACACCAGGATCTGTCGGTGGCCGACCAACTCAGAACCCTCTATGAACACATTGCCCTTCAGCTTGCTGCCCATACCCGCCACCTGCCCCCCGGAAAGATGCTGGTGACTGGTGGCGGGGCACACAATACCTTCCTCATGGAAGTACTTCAACACCATACCCCCCACCGACTCATTAAACCTTCCCCAAAAGTCATCGACTTCAAAGAGGCCTTAATTTTTGCCCTCATGGGGTTGCTCAGGATCAGGAACGAAAACAACTGTCTGGCCTCTGCAACCGGAGCATCCCGAGATAATTGCGGTGGAGTGGTTCATACCATTTAAACCGGAGTTTTTTGCAGGGGTCATAAATGCAATTGAATAAAAAATTCTATTTTTGTTAAATCAGACATAGACGTATTTTTTTCGCCATGCACATCAGTACCTATTTTAAAGTTTAATCCCATAAAAACAGATGTATGAAAACCAAATCACTCCGATTCACACTGGTTCTTCTCGTTTCCATTTTAGCCGGGCATTTGACCAGTAATGCCTGCACCAATTTTCTGGTGACCAAAGGCGCCTCGACTGATGGATCGACGATGATCACCTATGCTGCCGACTCACATGTGCTTTACGGGGAATTGTATTTCACCCCGGCTGCCGATTATCCGGAAGGGGCCATGATGGATATCCGCGAATGGGACACCGGTAAATTCCTGGGCAAGATTCCCCAGGTTCGTCATACTTACCGCGTGGTAGGCAACATGAATGAGCACCAGGTCTCCATAGGAGAAACCACATACGGAGGCCGCGAGGAGCTGGCGGTAAAAGACACCAACGCCATCATGGATTACGGAAGCCTGATGTATGTCACCCTTCAAAGGGCCAAAACAGCCCGGGAGGCCATCAAAGTGATGACCACCCTGGTCGACAAATATGGCTATTACAGCACGGGTGAATCCTTTTCCATTGCCGATCCCAATGAGGTATGGATATTGGAGATCATCGGAAAAGGCCCGGCCGGTAAAGGCGCGGTATGGGTTGCCCGCAAGATACCCGACGGTTATGTATCGGCCCACGCCAACCAGGCCCGCATCCAGACCTTTCCCTTGGCCGATGAGGAGGAGAGCATCACTTTTAGCAACATCGATGAGATTTCCAACCCGGAAGTGACCACCGTCTATTCCGACGATGTCATCTCCTTTGCCAGGGAAATGGGCTTCTATGAAGGCAAAGACGAGGACTTCAGCTTTTCTGACACTTACGCACCGATGACTTTTGGCGGGGCCCGTTTCTGCGAAGCCCGCGTATGGTCGTTTTTCAAGGATGTTCACGACAACATGGACCAGTACCTGGAATATGCCATGGGCCATGACCTGGACAACCGGATGCCCCTGTGGATCAAGCCCAACAAGAAAATTTCCGCCCGCGACATGATGAATTTCATGCGCGACCATTACGAGGATACCAAGCTGGACATGCGTAAAGACTTTGGTGCCGGCCCCTTCGACCGGCCTTACCGGTGGCGTCCGCTGACCTGGAAAGTAGATGGCAAGACTTACTGTAATGAGCGGGCTACCGCTACCCAGCAAACCGGCTTTTCTTTCGTAGCCCAGGCCAGAAGCTGGTTGCCCGACCCGGTTGGCGGTATTTTCTGGTTCAGCGTCGACGATGCCGCCAGTACCGTCTATACCCCACTCTATGCCGGACTCCAGAAAGCACCGGCAACTTACGCCGAAGGCAACGGCTCGATGATGGAATGGTCCAACAACTCCGCCTTCTGGACTTTCAACCAGGTCTCCAACCTGGCCTATACCCGCTACGACCTGATCCATCCCTATATCCACGACCTCCAGCAGGAACTGGAGAAACGCTTTGTCCAGTACACCGAAATGGTCGATCAAAAAGCCAAAGAAATCTATCAACAGGATCAACAAAAAGCTGAAGAGCTGGTATCCAACTTTTCCGTTGATAATGCCAACGCTTTGGTGCACAAATGGAAAAGATTTTACCAGTTCTTGTTCATGAAATTCATGGACGGCAACGTCAAAAAAACCGACGGCAGAGACTTCAAGAGCAACGGAACCGGCGTGGTCAAACTCAAACAACCTGGTTATAGCAAAGAATGGTACAAAAAGCTGATTGAAGAAACCGGCGATAAATTCAAAGTGCCCGAGTAAGACAGCCACTAGCAGCTGCCTTTTTACCCGGAGCATCAATCTGCCCCCAACACAAATTTATCCGCTTCACTAAAAAGACCGGTTTTAAGGCCGGTCTTTTTTTGTGGCCTTTCTGTGGCCTTCTATGGAGAAATTCCATACCTTTGTATGAAGCCTCCTTTTATTTATCGCCCCTTAACAATGAGATGTAATTCAAAGAGTTATCCAATACCGGCAGCTTACACAATGGTGTGGAACCCTTAACATTCAAATGAAGTCCATCGTGTGGAACGATACAACACTTAACCAAATGTTCATCCCAAATGAAACCCCATCCAAGAACTTACACAACAAGGAAATGAATAAAGCATGGGGCTTCCATAGCAGAGGTTACCGAGACCAACGGATTATATACCATTATTATACTGAAATACAAACCGTTAATAAACTTTATACGAATAAACCTGCATGCAAGGACACACACAACAAGGACATGGATATACATGCGGGTTCCATAATGATTGACCACATAATGTCTGTTTTAAGATTCAGATCATATTGACTTACAAACTGTTAATTAAACTTTATACGAATGA